>FUWD013229769.1_pt1 | contig 37459 bp, 39 predicted proteins | sample 1063281 | NCBI WGS metagenome assembly FUWD01 (sample SAMEA79048168, study PRJEB19326) | metagenome | biome: marine | reverse complement strand
TCATCCAGCCCCGCGATGAGCATGCGCCCCACCGCGACTGAGCTGGAAATACCGATCACAATGCTGGCAAGCGCTACCAACCCAACCCCACCGGTGACGAACTGTCGACGAAGGGAGTTAGGTTTCTGTCGTTTGCGCCCAGGAAGCGGGATGGAGGCGGTGGGCATTTACTCGGCGGGTTTGATGATGTATCCCACACCGCGAACGGTGTGTATCAAGGGTGGACCCAACACATCAATCTTCTTCCGGAGGTAGGAAATATAAATTTCCACAATGCTGGCTTTGCCACCAAAATCGTAATCCCACACGCGGTCCAGAATATGCGCTTTGGACAGTACCCGCTTGGGGTTTCGCATCAGATAGCGGAGGAGTTCAAACTCGGTGCTGGTCAGCTCAATACTGCTACCGGCACGGCTCACTTCGTAACTATCTTCGTTTAGTACCAAATCTCCCACGCGAAGCTCTGCTTCATCTTCTTCGGAGAAACCTCGCCCAGCCCGCCGAAGAATTCCTCGCAACCTGGCGACCAACTCTTCGAGGCTGAACGGTTTGGTGACGTAGTCATCACCACCGGCTGTCAATCCGGCGACCCTGTCATCAACAGCATCTTTTGCGGTGAGGAACAACACGGGTAAACCCGTATGGGTGGTGCGCAAAGTTTTCATCAATGACAACCCGTCCCCATCGGGCAACATGATGTCGAGCACAGCAATGTCGGGCTTGAAGTCTTTCGATTGGGCGACGGCGCTTTTCACGGTGTGGGCGGTAACAACCTGCCACCCCTCATATCTCAGGGACATGGCAACAAGGTCCGCAAGATTTTCTTCGTCGTCCACCACTAGCGCGCGCATGGGGGATCCATCAGCGTGCTGGAGCTTCTGTTGGGGAAATTCAGCGCTGCGATAATCGTTCATCCCTTTAGTGTCCTCCTGTTTCCTTAGATTCACTATGGGAAACCTATGAATTTCCGGTGAGTCCAGGGGCAAGGGTGCGTTCGCGAACGAAGTCGTCCTCCCAGTTCTCCCCCACCAAAAACTTTCGAGTACCCACCACCACAAACCCGTGACGTTCATAAAACCGATTGGCACGGGCGTTGTCCTGATTCACTCCCAGCCAGGCCGAGAATATTTCTCGCCGAGCCGCGTCCTCGAGGACAACAGAAAGCAACCGAGACGCCACCGTTGTCCCGTGAAACTCTTGTTGAACATAAATCTTTGATATCTCTGTGCAAGGCCGCCCCTTCACCGCTGTCGCGATATCGCTATCGTGCGGTTCGCCCTCGCGGGACATCACATAACCGGCGGCCTTCGACTCGTTCATGGCCACCCACACCCGATAGTCAGGGTTGCTCAGGTAGCGGGCGAAGGCATCCGGGGAAAGGTTCTTCTCGCAAAACTCATCAATATTTGCCTGGCTCGTTCCGGGCGGGCAGGCCAAGGGAAAGGTGTGGATCGCCAGAAAAGAAAGAAGGTGAGCATCCGCGGGGAGTGCCCGGCGGATGCTCACCTCACTCATGTGTTAGAGGGCGCTGACATCCAAGGGGATGCCAGGACCAAACGTGGTCGACATAGCAGCTTTTTGAATGTAGCGACCCTTAGAAGCGGAAGGCTTCAAGCGCTGAATCTCATCAAACGCTGTGGTGAAGTTTTCCAGCAGCTGGTCTTCGGAGAAGCTTGCCTTACCGATAACAAAGTGCATGTTGGCGTGTTTGTCGAGTTTGAACTCAATCTTTCCACCCTTGATGTCGGCGACAGCTTTCCCCACATCGGGCGTAACAGTGCCGGTTTTGGGGTTTGGCATGAGGCCACGGGGACCGAGAACCTTACCCAGCCCACCCACTTTGCCCATCAGTTCTGGTGTGGAAACGGCCGAGTCAAAGCTGGTGTAACCACCGGCGACTTTTTCGATCAGTTCATCGCCACCCACTTCGTCTGCTCCAGCAGCCAAAGCGGCTTCTGCTGCAGCACCGGTTGCGAAAACGATGACGCGGGCAGTCTTGCCGGTTCCGTGAGGAAGGCTTACGGTTCCACGGACCAACTGGTCCGCTTTGCGCTGGTCGACGCCAAGCTTCAGTGCCACCTCAACGGTGGAGTCAAACTTCGACGAGGTGGTCTTCTTGGCCAAAGCGACGGCGTCGCTTGGTGGATAGAAGTGTCCTTCGGTCAGCAACGCCTGCGATGCCTTAAATGCTTTTGATTTTGATGCCATGGTGATATCTCCCACTATGAGGTCGCGGTAGGTGAGCGTGGCACGCTCTCCCGCTAGAAAAAGGTGTGTTAGCCGACGGTGATGCCCATGGAGCGGGCGGTTCCGGCAATAATTTTGGAGGCTGCCTCGATGTCATTTGCGTTGAGATCGGACTGCTTTTGCTCGGCAATCTGACGCACCTGCTCGGGCGTGATGTTGGCGACCTTGTCGGTGTGAGGGGTTCCAGAACCCTTTTTCACGCCTGCTGCCTTCTTGATGAGCTCCGCGGCGGGCGGGGTCTTCAAGACAAAGGTGAAGGAGCGATCTTCGTAAACGGAAATCTCCACGGGAACGACGTTGCCGCGCTGGGTTTCCGTAGCCTGGTTATAGGCGTTACAGAATTCCATGATGTTGACACCGTGCTGACCCAAAGCCGGACCCACGGGGGGTGCGGGGTTGGCAGCGCCGGCCTGAATTTGGAGCTTGATTAAGCCCACAACTTTCTTAGCCATACTTTTCCTTTTCTCTCGTGCACAACAACTGTTGTGCGCTCCCGCATACTCGGCAGATCCGAGGAGCGGTGGTGTGTGTTAAGGCTTGGTGACCTGGTCGAACCCAAGTTCGACCGGTGTTTCACGCTCAAAGAGCGAGACCAGCACCGTGAGCTTACCGCTCTCAGGCTTGATTTCGCTAATAGTTCCGGGCAGCCCCGCGAAGGAGCCTTCCTTGATGGTGATAGTTTCGCCGACTTCGAAATCAACTTCGGCAGGCAACATGCGCGAGACTCCACCGCCCACCGACACTGCTCCACCTTTGGTGGGGGCAACATCGGCGATGGGGACCGTGGACTTCAACATGTCGAAAGCTTCGCTGAAGCGCAGAGGTGTCGGGTTGTGGGCGTTGCCCACGAAGCCTGTGACACCGGGGGTGTGTCGAACAGCAGACCAGCTGTCTTCGTTGAGCTCAAGGCGGACCAGCACGTAGCTGGGGATGCGCACGCGGGTGACCAGTTTGCGCTGACCGCTCTTAATCTCGACCACATCTTCCATTGGCACCTGGACTTCGAAAATGTAGTCCTCCATGCTGAGTGATGTGCGACGGTTTTCGATGTTCTGTTTCACACGCTTTTCAAAACCGGCATAGGAGTGCACGACATACCATTTGCCGGGTTTGCGGCGAAGCTCCGTGCGAAATTCTGCGTACGGGTCTTCTTCTTCCTCTTCGACAGAGCTTTCGGCCTCGTCGGTGGTGGCTTCGACGGAGGCGTCAGCTTCGGCGGAGGAATCAATATCGAGAGCGTCATCCACGATGGCGTCAGCTTCAGCATCGCTGGAGCCTTCCCATGCGTCTAGTGCTTCATCCATGTTGATTGCTGCGTCATCCACGATGTGCATGGCAACCGACTCTGCGGCATCAGTGGAATGCTCCTGCGCGGCAAGGGTCATCCCCTCTTGCGCCTCGTCTTCTTCGGAGGACTGCTCAGCTGCGGTCGCAAGATCAATGTCTTGGGACTTATCTTCTGTCACTTCTTACTCTCTTCTTTTCTTAGCCAAAGAGGCTTCGGCCATCGCCGAAAACCCAGGAAACTCCCCAACCAAAGAGGAGATCCAATGCGGACACAAACGCCATCATGACGAGGACGAAAACCAACACCACAAGGGTGTAATTGACGAGTTCACTTCGGGTGGGGGTGACGACTTTACTGAGCTCGTCCAGGACTTGACGCAGAAACAAGATCAGCCGAGCCCACGGTCCACGGCCCGCTTTGCCTTCGCGCTGCGCTTTGTCGACGACCTCCTTGGGGGAGTCATCACCAGCATTATTCGCCACGATATTCCTTGCTTTCCCACTTCGGTTCTTCTTCACTACGGCGCAATGAAGTCGCAGGGCGGACAGGACTCGAACCTGCAACCTGCGGTTTTGGAGACCGCTGCTCTACCAATTGAGCCACCGCCCTAAGTCCTGAAACCTGGAGCCTGCTCCCGCTCGACCATCCCACCAGGGATTGTTGTAGGCACAGCAAAGCTTGGCAGATTTCAACTACCGCATTGAGTCTAGGCGCGGGGCCATCCTTTGGCAAAGGGGGTCAACATTCACTCTTTGCCCGGTACCCTAAAAGTGTGAACGAGCCAAACCGCGGCATCTCAAAACGTATCCTTGCCATTGCAGAATCCGCGACGCTGAAGGTGGATGCGAAAGCTAAAGCCTTGAAGGCGGAGGGTCGCCCCGTCATTAGCTTTGCTGCCGGTGAACCAGACTTTCCTACCCCCGCCCACGTTGTCGAGGCAGCACTCAAAGCCGTGAAGGATCCGGCAAATCATCGGTACACCCCCGCCGCCGGGCTTCCCGCATTGCGAGCAGCAATCGCAGACAAAACAGCCCGTGACAGCGGCTGGAATGTTGATGCGAGCCAGGTTGTCGTAACCAACGGTGGCAAACAGGCTGTCTACCAAGCCTTCCAAGCGTTGCTAGATGACGGCGACGAAGTGATTGTGCCCACCCCTTTTTGGACGACCTACCCCGAAGTTATTGCTCTCGCGGGTGGCACCCCCGTCGAAGTGTTCTCCGGTGCCGATCAGGACTACAAGGTCACCGTCGAGCAGCTCGAAGCCGCTCGCACACCACGCACCAAAGTTCTGTTATTTGTGTCCCCCTCTAACCCCACCGGTGCGGTGTTCGATGCCGAGGAGACCCGGGCCATCGGTCAGTGGGCCCTGGAAAATGACCTCTGGGTTATCGCGGACGAAATTTATCAAAACCTGGTCTATGACATGGGAATTGACCATGCCCTCTCCATTGTGGAGGCGGTCCCGGGGCTGGCTGATAAATGCATTTTGGTGAACGGTGTGGCAAAAACCTACGCCATGACAGGGTGGCGTTTGGGCTGGATGGTGGGACCCACCGATGTCATCAAAGTTTCCGGGAACCTCCAGTCTCACTTGAGCTCCAACGTGTCCAACATTTCCCAGCTGGCAGCGCTCGCTGCCATCGAAGGCGACCAGAGTGCCGCACAAAAAATGAGAGACGCCTTCAATGTTCGCCGGAACACCATCGTGGCTAGCTTGAACGCGATTGAAGGTGTTTTCTGCCCCACCCCCCGGGGTGCGTTCTACGTATACCCCGATGTGAGGGGACTTTTAGGTAAGACGTGGGCGGGGAGGACCCCCACCACCACTCTTGAACTTGCGGATCTCATCCTGGACGAGTGCGAAGTGGCGGTGGTTCCCGGTGAAGCTTTTGGCCCGAGTGGCTACCTCCGCTTTAGTTATGCCCTGGGTGATGACGACCTTGCGGAAGGAATCACCAGGCTCCAAACCTTCTTTGGCGCCTAAAGCTGCAAGCCCACAAGGGTGGGTTCGGGTGCTAGGTATATTCCGCTCGCATTTCCCACCGTCGTCACCACATATCGTGCGAGTTCAGCAATCTCTGCGGCACTCGCGCCGCCACGATTTGTTATCGCTAACGAGTGCTTTGAGGAAGTAGCAGCGCGCGAACCGGGCAGAGAAAACCCTTTGGGTATTCCCGAATATTCAATCAGCCAGGCGGCAGAAAGCTTCACGAGAGTCTCCCCCGCCGCGATCCTGGGGGGTACGTCTGCGGTGTCCCCGAGGGGAATCACCACATCCTGGGGTTCGCCCCCCACCAACCAGCGCGGCGCACCCGAGGGAAGCCCCAGCGCAATGCGTTCGGGCACGATGGGGTTGAGAAAAAAAGATCCTGAGCTCACCGAGTCAGGGTCATCGGCTGAGAGCAGCATTCCCTTCGAGGACCGAAGAGCAAGGACTGCGTCTCGAACGTTCTGCAGGGGAGCTCGATCTCCTTGCTCCACCCCGAGTGCGCGATGAAGTTGTTCATATTCCAGAGGGATACTCAGCCCATCCTCAGCAGGTTCCAGCGAGAAGGTCACCCCCAACACAATCCCCTGCACACGACCGGTTTTCAGTGAGCTGGTGCGTAGCCCCAATTCGAGTTCTTCCACCCCTACGGTGCGACGCTGGCCGCTCGGATAGTCCAGGAAATCAACTGACACAAGAGTGTCGGAGACTTCGGCGCCATAAGCGCCAATGTTTTGAATCACCGACGCCCCCACCGTGCCGGGGATACCACTGAGCGTTTCGAGCCCTCGAACACCTTGCTTCAGGGTGTGGGCAACAAATTCATCCCAATCCTCACCGGCCTCAGCATGAATCTGCACGTTTGTGCCGGTCGCTTTTTTGACGGTCACGCCACGGGTTTGGATATGAAGCACAACCTGGTCGATGCCCTCATCACAGACCACCAGGTTTGATCCAGACCCCAGCGCCATCCACTGATCCGTCTCTGACCAAATCCTTCCAGCGCCAGCAACCAGCTCCCGGGTGGTAGTGAACACCTCGTACCCAGCAGGGGAGCCGCCCACCCGCATGGTGGTGAGCTCAGCAAAAGTGGTCACCGTGGCACGACAACCACGAGGGCTTTACCGAGCACCGTTTGTCCCGCATCGGCTGTGACCGTCAGCGTGAGGGTGACGAGGGAGGATTCATCCCCCGAAACCTGGGTAACTTTTGCCACGCTGGTCAGTCCCGCAGAACCCTCAGAGGGAACATAAACAGGCTTTGTGAAGCGCACCTGGTAGCTCGCAACAGTACCCTCGCCGCCGAGCCAGGTCAGTACTGGCGCAATAGCCAAACCCATGGTCAGCATGCCATGAGCGAGGACGCCCTCGAGTCCAACCTGTTGGGCTATGTCGTCTCGGTAGTGAATGGGGTTGAAATCACCAGACGCCCCCGCATAACGGACGAGGTGTGCTCTGGTGATGTCGAATTTTTCGCTCACCACCTCGTCCCCAACAGCGAGCTCACTCCACATAATGCTCACGAGGCGTCCTCCTCGCCTCGAACCACCAGGGTGGAGGTGGCCGTGACCACGTGCTCACCCTGGGAAGTGGTCATCACAGACTCCGAGGTCACCATGGAATGGGCGCCCAAAGATTGAACCTTGGTGACCCGCAAGCTGGCGACAAGCTCATCCCCGGCGACGATAGGTCGGGTGTACTCGAACTTTTGATCACCGTGCACCACCCGGGTGAAATCAATTCCTGAACCCGGGTGGGCCAGCAGTTGTTGCAGAGTTCTTTCTTGAATCACAATGGGGAAGGTGGGGGGTGCCACAACGTCGGTGAATCCCCGTGACTGCGCCACCTGAACATCAGTGTGCTGCGGGTCCGTCACGAGTGTCGCCGCAGCGAACTCGCGAATCTTCTCTCTCCCGACCAGATAGGCGGGCTGAGGATCAAAGACCACATCGACAAGGTCAGGGTTAACGGCCATAAAAACAGTCTAGGACGGTGGCTAAAACAGGGTGTGACCGACAAGTCGGTCGAGAACATCCTGTGCCCTCAGTTTTTGTGCCTTTGTTGAACCAGGCAGCGAGGATGCCACCAATCCTTGCAGTGCCGAAACAGCATGGTGCGCTCGAAGAAGGGCAAGATCATCACCCGTGATTTCTTTGTCATAACCCTCGAGGAACGCAACACGTAACTGTGGGTCAACTCGCCAGTAGTCCTGTTCGAGGAGAAACACATCGACCACCCACGGGTCATACTCCGACATTCCAAAATCGATGATTCTCACGTGGCCACCCGGATCAATGACCCAGTGCCGGGGGTGGTTGGCCCGGTGGGCGGGCACGAGTGACACCTTTTTCACATCCATGGCCCGAGCGATCATAAGTCTGGCCTCAGCGATAAGGCTTGCGTTGATGATTCCCTCCAGCTGTGTTGCTGCGTCTTCAAAGCGCAGTGCGCTCTGGGTAACAAACTGGTCAGGGACAACAGCGGGTGAGGCCTCGTGGAGGCGGCGAATCAGAACGCCTGCCCGGTAATGCACGAGCGCGTCCCAGTGAGCTTCCGTAGCGGTCGCAATTTCTCCAGGCACTCGACTGATGAGCACCATTTGCAGCGTTTCATCCTCCGCAATGAGGCGTGGCGCATCTGTGCCTAGCGCCGGGGTGTAAAACGTGAGGGCATCACACTCGCGCTGGTAATCGCTGGCGTGGGAGTACCACTTGACGAAGCTTTGTTCTTTCGACCGGGTTTCCAGCCTCAATATCCGACAGGCTTTAGGTCTGACCGAGACGTCATCGATAATGCCGACAGGACCCAACACACGATTAACACGGTCCAGGACTTCAGCTTCCGAAGAAAGACCAGGACGGCGAAGAGAGGAAACTCTCACGGGACATCCCTCCTCACCCGGCAATGAAAAGCCCCGGCCACCATCAGTGGTGTCCGGGGGCTTCTACAAGTTCATCTGGCTACTGGCAGCTGTCACACTGAAGCAGATCCATGGGATCTACCGGCACTGCGTAGCCTCCAACGGTGTCTTCGTTCATGGGGGCCTCCTTAGGTGAACGGCTTTGTTGCCGGACCACCACTATATACCCCTACTTACACCGCTGTCACTACCCCATATGTTGTGGTCTCGGCGTGTCGTGCCCTGGAGCCCCTTTTTGGTGACGTTCTTCCACCCCAGTGCAAGAAAACACACTCCAGGCGGCAGCTAAGTAATCTCCCAGACGAGGCGCCCCGCGCCAATTAGTGTTGGACCGTGACCCCAACACGTCTTGTGAGCCTCGTTCTCTTCAGTGCCGTTGCGCTCGGAGGGTGTCAGGCCGGTGAACCGATTGTGCCCCGAGAGATCTCCACCCTCGTCAACGAGCAAGGTCGTGAGCGCACCTATGACTTGGCATGGCAAGACATTCGGCGCTTGATTGGCGCCATTGACCGATCAGAGCTTGAGGGGGTTGACGATGAGGCACTTCTGATTGTGTCGCGCATGAATCGGCTCGCGGAAGGTAGGGCATCAGGAATGACGGAAGCCCGTTACTGGAATCTCGTCAGTGCGGAGCAGGAGTTAGTGGCGAGGGAGGGTGCGGCAGAAACCCTGCAGCGTCTGGCCACAACGGCGGGGGAACTCCAGGACGCCTTTGATGCCGGTGACTTCTTTGCGGCCGAGGAAAAAGCTCTGCAGGTACTCGTATATTCCACAGTGCTCGCAGAGCAGAAACCCTCACGCTAGAGAAGCCACGGGCTTTGGTACACCCCCCGGGACTTGAACCCGGAACCCACTGATTAAGAGTCAGTTGCTCTGCCAATTGAGCTAGAGGTGCTTGAGCGGTTGAGTCTACAACAACTCGCGTAGCGGGGGCGGGGCTCGAACCCGCGACCTCACGATTATGAGCCGTGCGCTCTGACCAGCTGAGCTACCCCGCCGCAAGTGGATGACTGTCATCCGGGCCCCGAGTCAGGATTGAACTGACGACCCCTTCCTTACCATGGAAGTGCTCTACCACTGAGCTATCGGGGCAGGCCTACCCCTGGCAGGACCAAGCACTGAGGTTATCACTCCAGTGGCGCGGTGAGCAAACGAATAGAGCGATGGGGGCCCGTAACGCAACCGGTTGCATTCATCCCAATTCGGAATAGGGTTGTATCCATGCCTGCCCCTCACACGATTGCTGATTCACCCTCTGACTGGTGGAATCACGCCGTCATTTACCAGATTTATCCTCGTTCGTTTGCCGATGGCGATGGCGATGGTGTGGGCGATATCCCCGGAATCATCTCCCGGCTTCCCGAGATCGCAGACCTGGGCGTGGACGCCATCTGGTTGTCGCCTTTTTACACCTCACCTCAAAAGGATGCCGGCTACGACGTCGCTGACTATTGTGACGTCGACCCCATCTTTGGAACCCTGTCCGATGCGGAACTTCTCATCGACACCGCCCACCAGTTGGGTCTTCGCATCATTGTGGACGTTGTCCCCAACCACTCCTCCGACCAACATCTTTGGTTCCACCAGGCACTCGCAACAGGGCCTGGTTCACCAGAGCGCGCGCGATACATGTTCCGCGAGGGTAAAGGCGCAGCGGGGGAACTTCCCCCCAACAATTGGGAATCCGTCTTCGGTGGGCCCGCCTGGACTCGAATCAGCGAAGCGGATGGATCCCCTGGCCAGTGGTACCTCCATCTTTTTGACGCGAGCCAACCCGACTTTGACTGGAAGAATCCGGAAGTATGGGAGCTTTTTCGCAACGTCTTGCGCTTTTGGTTGGACCGCGGGGTTGATGGTTTCCGGGTCGATGTTGCCCACGGCTTGATCAAAGAAGAAGGTTTGCCGGATCAAGAAATTGTCGTCAACCCCCCGATTGGTAATCGGGGGCCGTTCTGGGATCAAGATGGTGTCCACGCGGTGTATCAAGATTGGCGAAAAATTCTGGAAAGCTACGGCCCAGACCGGATGATGTGTGCTGAGGCGTGGGTCATGCCGTTATCAAAAATGGCGCACTATGTCCGCAACGACGAAATGCACCAGGCGTTTAACTTTGGATACCTCGCCACAGACTTTGACGCCCAATCCTTGAAGGCCATCATCAATGAGTCGCTGGAAGCCTTCGGCGGGGTGGGGAGCCCCAGCACGTGGGTGCTCTCCAATCATGATGTTGTGCGTCATGCCAGTCGTTTTGGCACCGCTTTTATGGCGGGTGGGCATCCCACCGGAATTGGTCCCCTCTCCCCCCAGAAGCCTGATGCCGCGGTTGGTCTGCGAAAAGCCCGCGCCGCCAGTGCCGTAATGCTGGCTCTGCCCGGAAGCGCTTACCTTTACCAGGGGGAGGAGCTCGGGTTGCCCGAAGTTATCGATATCCCTGACGATGATCGCCAGGACCCCACGTTCTTCCGCACCCATGGCGAACGCTACGGGCGTGACGGTTGTCGCGTCCCGCTGCCGTGGGACGCTGCAGCCCCGGCGTATGGTTTCAACACCACCGGAGAAACGTGGCTCCCACAACCCACTGTCTTCGGCGAGCTCGCCAGGAGCAATCAAATAGGTCGTGAGGGTTCCACCTTGGAGCTGTATCGCTCGTTGCTAGAGCTTCGAGCCGGCGAGAATCTCGGCGAGGGGACACTGCACTGGCAAGAAGGTTGGGCAGACCACGTGGTGGCTTTTACCAACGGGCGTATTACGGTGATCGCTAACACCGGGGAATCCCCCGTGGAGTTGCCGCCCGGTGATGTTGTGGTGACGACGAGCCCCCTGGAAGCAGGACAGCTTCCTGGCCACACGACAGTGTGGGTGAGGAACGACTAAAAAGCGTTCGCTTTAAGCCAGACAAACGGGTCAAGGTATTCCCCGTCAACACGGATCTCAAAATGCAAATGGGGTCCCGTGGAAGTACCCGTGTTCCCGACAAGCCCCAGGAACTCTCCCGCTTGAATTCGTTGGCCTGCCTGCACAGGGCTACTGCCCCGCTGCATGTGGGCATAGACGGAAAGAACTTCCCTACCGTTGAGGTTGTGCTCAATATAGACGTACTGCCCATAACCGCCGCCGTATTCTGAGGCTATAACGACGCCATCAGCAATAGCAAAGATGGGGGATCCGTTACCGGGAATGAAATCCAGGCCACGGTGGTTACTGGAGCAGTACCGACAGGGCGCGACACGGTCACCGAACCCAGAGCTAATGGGCACGGCGGTGGGGAAGGGCCAGCGAACGGAACCGACGCCCGATGTGGAGTAGGAAAAGTTTCGACTGCCGTATTGAGCTTTGAGGACATCGGCGAACGAGGTAACGCTCCAGGACTCTCGTTGAACACCCACCTGGCTTGAGGAGGAACTCGCCACCGTAAACGACTGAGCCTCTAGCCCGGTAGATCCATCGCTATTTTGTCCCGCCACTGCCGGGGCAACATCAATCGAGGGGTAAAAAAGATTGACCGGGAGTGAAACCCCAATAAAGAGGAGGGGTGTTGCGATGACGGTCCCCCAACTGAGAACCCGTTTGCCCCAGGATCGAGGCGGAACAACAGGGGTCCGGGGAGCCGGGATTTTGGCGCCGCTCGGATTTTCTTGTGGCGGCGAAGGGATGAGAGCGGGGAGAGGTGTGTGTTCGAGTTGGCGAAGTTCTCGCCTCGTGAGCGGTTTCTGAGGGGAGGATGATTCTTCGCTCACACGCTCACCTCCCACCAGGCCGAACTTCATTTCGGCAACATTTAGCCAACACAATTAGCCGCACGCAAAAGTAACGGTGCTAACAACCTAGCGAACCTACCCTATGAGTCCAAACCCCAGCCAGGAATGTCACGCAATAAAACTTCACCATTATGCAGGGAAACCAGAGCCTGCAACTGGGACACCAGCGCGGGGTGGCCCGCAAATATCCCTTCCCGTCCGGGGGGTTGCTGACCGAGGCCAGCGATGACCCCGCCTGCTTCGGTCACTAAAAGTTCTCCCGCTGCGTGGTCCCACGCATTCAATGTGCGCTCGAAGTAGACATCGAGACGCCCCGCCGCCACCGCGGCCAAATCAAGCGATGCCGTCCCCATCCGCCGAAGATCTCTAATCTGGGGCAAAATCTCGTGCATGAGACGAGATTGCTCACGACGCATCGCCGCGGAGTAGGCAAAGCCTGTCCCTACGAGGGCTAACTCCAAGGGAGGGGGAGACGTGATTTCCAGTTTCCGATCGCCGAGGTAGGCGCCTGTGCCGCGCTCCGCACTAAACATTTCCTGCGTCACCGGGTTGTACACCACTCCCACTTCGACCTGCCACGAGCCAGCCACAGGCTCCCCCGTTACCGCCGCAATGCTGACCGCGTAGTGGGGAATGTCGTAGTAAAAATTCACGGTCCCATCAATGGGATCCACAACCCAGGTGACCCCCGTGGAGGACTCCCGGGAACGCCCCTCTTCCCCGAGGAAGCCATCCCCTGGCCGTAACTCGGCAAGTCGGGAATACAGCAGCTCTTCCGAAGCTTTGTCGACAGCGGTGACAATGTCGACTGAGCTGGATTTGGTGTCTGCTATCTGAACACCGCCCTTGCGTCCGGCGACGATGAGCTCCCCGGCTTCCCGAGCGAGCTGCATCGCAACGTCTTTCACAGGGCCTCCAATTTCGTGGCGAGTGAGGGATTCGAACCCCCGAAGGCTGAGCCAGCTGAGTTACAGTCAGATCCCTTTGGCCGCTTGGGTAACTCGCCATGCGCTCCCGACCGGTGTATTCACCAATCGGGTGCGCGGATACAACGATAGCGGTTTTTCCTCCCCTTTTGGACCACCCTCCAGGCTTAGCGGTGCTTTGTAGCTAGCATGGAGAGATGGCTGATTCATCATTTGACATTGTGAGCAAAGTGGACTCGATGGAGCTAGAAAATGCGGTCAATCAAGCGCATAAAGAGCTCTCAACCCGCTATGACTTCAAAGGCGTTGATGCGTCCCTCAAACACACCGGCGACAGTGTCGTCATGGAGGCAAACACCGAAGAGCGTGTGAAAGCTGTCCTCGATGTTTTGCAATCCAAGTTGGTGAAAAGAGGAATTTCACTGAAATCTTTAGACCTTGGTGAACCGGCACTCAGCGGAAAAATTTATCGACTCAGTGGCGCCCTCAAAGACGGTATCTCCAGCGAAAACGCCAAAAAGATTTCTGCCCTCATCCGAAATGAGGGACCCAAAACTGCAAAAGCTCAGATTCAGGGTGATGAGGTGCGGGTGAGTTCCAAAAGCCGTGATGACCTGCAAGCCGTTATCGCGTTGGTGAAGGGTGCTGACCTCGATATTGACGTGCAGTTCGTCAACTATCGCTAGGGGTGTGCTGAAAGGTTTCAGAGATGACCACCGGGGAAATCTGGCTCGCCTTCGCCCTGGCGATTGATATTGCGTTCCGGGTTATCGCCTTAGTTATTGTGCCAAGAAACCGGCGCCCCCAGACCGCCATGGCGTGGCTGCTCGCCATCTTTTTCATCCCCTACTTCGGATTCCTTGCCTTCATTGCTTTTGGTTCCCGTCGATTGCCCAAAAAGCGGCGGGAAAAACAACGCGCGATTAATGGTCTTCTTCGCGCGCGGTCTTCCCTGCTTCCCCCGGGAATCGTGGTGGCACCGGAAGACATCGCCGAGCGACCCGAATTTCCGCGGTGGTTGGCTCAGACGGTGTACATGAATGAACGCCTGGGGGCGATGCCCATGGTGGCCGGCAACACCCTCGAACTGCTTCCCGAATATCACGCGTCCCTCGCCTCAATGGCAAACGCTATCCGCGAGGCCAACACCACAGTCCACGTTGAGTTTTACATCATGAGCTTTGATGTTGCCACGCGCGATTTCTTTGCAGCACTCGGGGAAGCCCAGTCACGTGGCGTCGAAGTTCGTGTTCTTTTTGACCATCTCGCAAGTCTGAGAATTCCCGGCTACCGACACTTAGTGGCCGAACTGACCCGCCTTAACGTGGAGTTCCAGGCCATGCTCCCCTGGCAGCCGTGGCGGGGGGTCTATCAGCGACCCGATCTGCGCAACCACCGCAAACTCCTCATCATTGATTCCCACACCGCCTTCACCGGGTCACAAAACATTATTGAACCGTCGTACCGAAAAAAGAGAAGCGGGGACAGCAGCCTCACCTGGTTAGACCTGATGGTCAGAATCCAGGGTCCTCTCGCCGACAGCCTAGAAGCGCTCTTTGTCGCTGATTGGTACCAAGAGACCAACGAATTGCTGGAAACCCCCCAACCCCGGCCTGCCACCACACCAGGCTCCCCCTCGCTCTGGGGACAAGTTGTCCCGAGCGGGCCAGCGTTTGAAGGGGAAAATAACCTCCGTTTGTTCAATGCCATGGTCTACGGGGCGAGAGAGCGCTTGATTCTGTCAAGCCCCTACTTCGTGCCGGATGAATCCATGCGCTATGCCATCACCACCGCAGCGGAGCGGGGCGTGGATGTGAACATCATGGTGTCCGAAATTGCCGATCAAAATCTGGTTTTTTACGCGCAGCGCTCGTACTACGACGAACTACTTCTTTCGGGTGTGAAAGTGTGGCTGTATCGAAAACCCACCATTTTGCATTCAAAATTTATTGTGGTGGATGACGCCATGAGCGTCATTGGTTCTTCCAATATCGACATGCGCTCGTTTAGTTTGAACTTGGAGGTTTCGGTCCTCTTCGCCGACCCGCACGTGGTGGACCAGCTGAGCCAACTGTTTGAAACCTACCGGGAGAACAGCATCCCGCTGAGCCTGGACACATGGCGCTCCCGCGCTTTTTACCAACGCTTTATTGAGGGACTTGCCCGCCTCACCGCCACCGTTCAGTGAGCGCCGGTGCGCGCCGCTGACATCATTTCGTCGCGGTCCACAACTTTCACACGCTCACGACCGCGTTCAACACCGCGCGCAAGCTCTGTCTCATCGAGTCGGTGCCAACCCTGAAGGTTGGTATACACAACACCGCGGGAATCCAAGAGATCACTGACACTCTTTTCCTCTGGGTGCTCCGGGCTCCACCAGGAACCTTGATCTTTCACCAGGTGTTGGATTGTTTCCATCGCGTCACTCTTGGTGTGACCAATCAGCCCCACTGGACCCCGCTTAATCCACCCGGTCGCATAAACACCCGGCACAACGCAGTTACTGTCATCCAGCACTCGGCCTTCGTGGTTAGGAATAATGCCGTAGCGAGAATCAAAGGGAATCCCCGCTAAGGGGGTGCCGAAATATCCGACCGCGCGATACACCGCTTGAACCGGAATTTCGCGGACCTCTCCGGTGCCCTTCACGCCACCTTCACCATCGGGTTCCGTGCGTTCATAACGGAAACCAGTCACATGGTTGTCCCCCAAAACTTCGAGAGGTTTGGCGTAGAAGTGCAAATGCAGGCGCCGGCTGGCAGTCCCCGCTTCGCGTTCCCGCCAGGTGTTGAAAATTTTGTTGATGACAAAGAGTTGTTTGTTGGACTCAATCGCCTGCTGGGCTGCCTCATCCAAAGTAAAATCTTCCTCGTGGATGACAACGTCAACGTCTCGCATCTCGCCAAGCTCACGAAGCTCCAGGGGGGTGAATTTCACTTGCATCGGGCCGCGACGGCCAAACACGTGGACATCGGTCACGGGGGATGCCACCAGCCCGTCATAGACGTTATCCGGCACCTCCGTGGGTAACAGGTCTTCTGGGTGCTTTGAGAGCATCCGGGCAACATCAAGGGCGACGTTGCCGTTGCCGATCACGGCGACCTCTTGTGCTTCAAGCGGCCAGGTGCGCGGCACATCGGGGTGCCCGTCGTACCAGCTCACGAAATCTGCCGCGCCATAACTTCCCTCCAGGCCAATCCCTGGCAGATCAAGCGCTTGGTCGGTAATGGCGCCGGTGGAGAAAATGACGGCGTGGTAATGCTTTTTGAGGTCTCCAAGGGTGATGTCGGTCCCATAGTTCACATTGCCAAACAAACGGATGTGCCCGGTATCGAGGACTTCCCGCAAAGCGGTGACAATTCCTTTGATGCGCGGGTGATCTGGCGCAACGCCGTAGCGCACTAAACCATAGGGGGCCGGAAGGCGCTCAAAAAGATCAATCGACACCTCGAAGGACCGTTCATGTTTGAGCAAAATATCGGCCGCATAAATACCGGCAGGTCCTGCTCCAACAATGGCTAGACGCAACTTTGACATAGAAAAGCTCTTTCCAAACAGAGGGATAACCCTCCTAATTTAGTAGCTTCGGTCGACAACCTGGTGGGCGAAGCGCACCAGGGCATCTTTAACAATGCCCGGTGGGGCCGGGTCGAGGTGTGAAATGGCCTCATCCGCCATTTCGCGGGCCGTCTGCAGAGTCCGCTGCGTTGCTTCGTGATTGCGAAGGGCCGCAATGGCGTCATGGAATTCTTTTTCGCTGAGTTCGCCGGTGGCGCCTCGTTCCAGTGTCTTCAGTAACTCCTTTGACGCCGTATCGCTCCCGGCTGCCTCTCTCAAATACAGCAGAGGCAAAGTGGTCACACCGTGGCGCACATCAGTGCCCGGTGGTTTCCCTGTCCCGGCACTGCGATCCGCCAGGTCGATGACGTCATCGATGAGTTGGAAGGCGATGCCAATTTTTTCTCCAAAAGCACGCAACGCAGGAATTAACACTTCGGGGCCATCGGCCATGCGGATTCCCATCTCCGCGGCAAACGCAATCAACGATCCGGTTTTGTCGGAGAGAACGTTAAGGTAGTGCGCAATGGGTTCATCATCCGGCCGTGGGCCCACAGTTTCGTGCATTTGCCCCATGACGAGGCGCTCGAACGTGGCCGCCTGCAACATGACAGCTTCCTGGCCTAACGAGCCACCCAGGGAGCCAGCACGCGCAAACAGTAAGTCACCGGCGAGGATTGCAACCGAATTTCCCCACACCGTTTGGCTTGCCTTCACACCCCTGCGCAATACCGCCTCATCCATCACATCATCGTGATAGAGCGTGGCAAGGTGGGTGAGTTCCACCACTTGGGCTGCGGAGATAACCCGGTCGTTGATTCCCGAACCCCACTGGGCACTCAGCAGCGCCAAGAGTGGGCGAACACGTTTCCCACCAGCATCAAACAGGTGCCTCGCGACAGCATCGACGATGTCTTCAGAGAACGTCAGTTCCTGAAGCAAACCTTTTTCGACCGCGGCTAAACCCTCATCCAACGCCTTTGCGAGCGCCTTTTCTTCCCGCGAAGCAAACAGCAGGGTCCCGCCGCTCAAAAAAGCGGCTCCTCGCCCAGAAGCAGACGATTCTGCTTTGAGTGTCGGGTTCACGGGTTATTCCTTATGTTTGATCGGTCTGTGGGAGAGGCGTCTGGGAAGTGGAAGGCGACGCAGGGCGTTGCCGGCGTTTTCCGATAGATTCCCGCACTTTGGAGTCTTCTGGGCTCTTAGCGCGATGCAGGGCAACGATGCCTCCTGTTAGGTTACGGTAGGCAACCCGTGTGAAACCTGCACCCCTCATCCACTGGGACAAGACAGCCTGTTCAGGCCAGTCTGAGATCGATTCCATCAAATACCGATAGGCCTCTCGGTGTGTGCTCGAGAGCGCGGTGACCGCGGGCATCACATATTTGAGGTACCCCTGGTAGCCCGCCTTCATCAGAGGAGCCGGGGGGTGAGAGAACTCACAAATCACGATTCGCCCACCGGGCTTCAGCACGCGATACATCTCGCCCAACGCCATGTGGGGGTTGTTGACGTTGCGCAACCCAAAACTGATGGTGACAGCGTCAAAACTGGCGCTAGGAAACGGTAGGGCTTCCGCGTCGCCTTCGACAAACTCGATGTCCGGGTTACGTTTACGGCCTTCTGCCACCATCCCCGGGGAAAAATCGAGTGCCACAATCTCGGCTCCTGATTTCGCCAGCGCCCGGGACGACGTCCCAGTCCCGGCAGCCACGTCAAGAACTCGCTCGCCAGGCTTCGGATCGAGAGCTTTGACGGTGGCGATGCGCCACAGTGCAGAATTTCCACCAGAGAGAAGCGCATTCGTGCGGTCATACCCCACAGAAACCTGGTCAAACATGGCAGAAACCTCCGAGGGGTCTTTACCCAAATCTGCGGTGGTCACGCTAGCAAGACTACCGACTGGAACCGATAATCCCCTGTACCCGAGCGCATTCAGCGCTTCATCGATTGGGCTCGATAGCCTTAAGGGGTGACTTCCGCCCTCCTCACCCCCACCCTCGTCGCCACGACGCGGCGGATGAGCCATGCCGGAAGTTTGATTGACTGGGTTAGCGCCGAAAAACCGTTGGTGATGCAACGTCTGGGTCAAGGCCTAGTGGGGCTGGGCGAAGCCGTGCGCCTGGAATTCCAGGGACCCCAACGTTTTCACGAAGCCTCCGCAGCGTGGTCTGCTCTGGTGGGTTCCGCCCAGGTCGACAATCCTCTGGGTGTTCCCGGCTCGGGATTAGTCTGTTTTGGCACCTTCACTTTTGCCGATGAGTCTTCCCACACCAGCGTGATGATTGTCCCGCAGGTCGTCATTGGTGTGATGGGTAACACTTCGTGGCGCACCGACATTGCGGTAGCTGATTCACGCGCTAACCCCAGCCCACCCCGATCCTCACGGCCCCGCAGCCTCACCCCGATGGTATGGAAACAGGGTCTCCTGGGTGAGAGCGACTACCGGGACCGCGTTGACCAGGTGATTTCTCGCCTCCACGATGGTGAAGCCAACAAGGTGGTGCTCGCCCGAGAGATGGTCTCAGAAGCCCCCGGGAGCGATGACTGGCGGGCTGCCCTGGAAAAACTCAGCGATGCCTACCCCGACTGTGTGACGTTTGCCATTGACGGGCTCGTCGGATCCACCCCGGAAACGTTGGCAAAAGTGCACGCTCGAAACCTCAACCTCCGAGTATTAGCGGGGAGCAGCCGGCGCGGGGAAAACCCCGCCGAGGATCGCACCTTGGCCCAAGAGCTTGTCACCTCCGCAAAGGACAATGATGAGCACCGCTTCGCCGTCGAGAATGTGCTCGCATCCCTGTTCTCTTTGACCCCACACATCGCGGTTGACGAGCAGCCCAGCACCATCAAGCTTGCCAACGTGTGGCACCTGGGAACCGATATTGAAGCCACACTGCCAGAGGGCACCTCAAGCCTCGATGTTGTGGCGGCCCTCCATCCGAGTGCTGCGGTCGCCGGCTCCCCCACTGACGCAGCCTTGAAACTCATCACGCAAATGGAACCCTTTGACCGGGGCCGCTATGCCGGGCCGGTGGGATGGATGGATGAGCGAGGCGATGGCGAGTGGTCGATTGCGCTGCGGTGCGCACAGTGGTCGAAAGATGGCCACATCACCGCTTACGCGGGTGCAGGAATTGTGGATGAATCAGACCCGGAGCGAGAGCTGTTGGAAACGCGGCTCAAATTTCGACCCATTTTGCAGGCTTTTGGTGGCGACTAACGCTCCAGCGCAACATCGACAATTAGTTTTTCATCACCTCGGACAAGCGCCTCCGCAAGCTCACCCATTGTCTTCACTGGGAGGTATTCCCACCCATACGCCTCAGCTAGTGCTGCGATGTTGACGGATTGTGGAGTAAACATCACCCGGTCAAAGTCCTCTACCGGCGCTGTTTCGGCCACTTCCAGTGCGTCAAAAATTGTCCCGCCACCATCATTGGCAATAAAAAGGTGAACTTTTGATTCGTCGTGCCTGCCGGGCTCTTGCATCAAAGAGCCCACATCGTGAAGGAAGGCAAGATCGCCCAACAGCACCCTGGTGACCCCGCTTGACCCGGACCTGGGGGCTGCCTGGGCGATCCCCCGAGCAGTAGAAATCGTGCCATCGATGCCGGAGAGTCCCCGGTTCGCAAAGACCGGAATGTTTTTAGGCCCCACAATCCGGTCCATCTCTCGAATCATGGACGAAGCCCCCAGCACCAGACGATCGTGCGGCCAGGAGGCCTCCCAGAGCGCTAGGGAAAGCTCCGCTCTGCTCACCTGTCGCCGGAGAACCAACATTTCTTGACGGGCAAACGCATTCCGCGCTGCCGGATTATCCGCGTCACCATCAGCCCTCTCGGGAATACTCGGCACCACAGCAGCCAGTGCGGCCTCATGATGGGCGCGGGAGGCCATCACCCAGGGTTTGACCCACGCGCTCCGCTCCTCCGGTGTGGCACTCCCTTCCACGTCGAGGCAATCCACAATCTGGGCCTGGCGGCTTGGGTTACTGGGCTGTGCTTCACCCCGGTGAAGCACAATGTGCTGAAGGCCCGTGTCACTGAGCACCCGCCACACTTCCCGGGAGAGCGTGGGCCGCCCCACCGTGATGACACGCGTCAACGGGGTGGGAAGTGTGGAGGCAGCGAGCACCGGACGATAAGCAGCAAGCAGGTGTGGGCCAAAGTGTGCACCGCTCGAAACTTCGGCAATTAACGGCGCCCCCAGATCCACCGCTAACTGCTCCGCAACCCCTCCGGCTCCGTGTCCAGCGATCACTAAAGTCCCAGGTTCCGGGGCCACTCGAAGCGTCTTCTCTGGGGCTGTGGGCCCCTGCGGGGAAGGAAGGGATGGCAGCACAAGCTGTGTTGGCTCCGAGCTGCTCAACGGTTCCGCAAAAGCAACGTTCACATGGGCCACGCGGCCCTGTATCGCATGATCAAAAGCCGAAACAGCAGTGTTCACACCAGAGTCTTCCGCACTGCCGGCAAGCGCCGTGGCATCAAAAGTGGCGGCCATGACACCAAATAGCCCCTGTTGTTGTGTCGTCTGATTCGCCCCCACGCCGTGAAGCTCTGCGGGGCGATCAGCGGACACCACCATCAGGGGGACCCCCGCATGGTGGGCTTCCATCACGGCGGGAAGAAAATGTCCGGGGGCCGACCCGGAAGTCGAAATAGCTAACGCGGGAACACCGGTTTCCAACGCGAGACCGAGTGCTCTAAACGCGGCACTTCGCTCATCAATTACGACGTGGAGGGTGATTTTTCCCTCTTTTTCCCACTCGGTGCAGGCCAGTGCTAACGCTTGGGAGCGGGCACCAGGAGAAATGATGGCGTCGGTGACGCCTCGAGCAATGAGCGCTCCCACGAAAGCCCGGGAAAAATCCGTGGCCGGGGAGGCACTCATGACGTGGGGGGCTTGGGGTCCTGGTCTGGCTCTTCGCTTTTACCGGGGTCTTCGTCATCCAAAGCCCGCAACTCTTCCTCTAACCGGCGGATGCGATCATCGGAGGATTCCCCGTCAATGGTGCCTAAGAAGGTGGGGTCATCATCGGGGGCCCGGCGGGTGGGGGTGTTGCGGGAACCTCGCGGCTGTGCTTTACCAATGACAAGCCACAAAATGGGCCCGATGATGGGTAATGCCACGATGAGGGCAATCCAGACCGGCTTAGGAAAGGCGCGAACTTTGGGGCTTTGTGTCATCACCAAATCCACAAGGGCATAGATGGTGAAAGCGATTGCTGCCACCCCAGCGATAACTATCCAACGCACCATCCTCTAATCCTACGTCCCTAGACTGAGAAGGTGACCAGTTGGATTCGATACAGCGTGCTTCGCTTTGGACTTTTTGCCCTCCTCTTTGCCGGCCTGATGGTGGCTGACATTGTGTGGTGGCTTTCGGCAATTTTCGCCACCGTGATCGCGTTTGTGGTGTCCTACATTTTCTTGGGCCGCCAGCGCGATGAGCTCTCCGATGACCTCAAAGCCCGTCTGGCGCGCAAAGGGGCCGCGGAGGATGACGCGCAGAGTGAGGATTCCGCGTGGGATTCACCAGGCGATAGCAACACCAAGAAATAGTGCATACGCGAGAGCGTTGAGGCTAAGCGCGCCTAAAGCTTTGATGAGGTCTTGGGGCGACCGGGCCAAAAACACTTGGATTAATGCCCACAGCGTCAGTAACGAGGTGAGGTATGCCGCAGGCGCCCACAAGAAAAACAGTGAGAGTATTCCCACCATCACGTAGGGCACACCCACCAGCACCACCAGCAGTGTCACCGAACCGCGGTGCCCTAACCGCACGGCGAGCGTGATTTTGTCGGCCTCGCGGTCTTGTTCCCGGTCTCGGATGTTGTTCACTAACAGCACAGCCGAGGCGAATGACCCCGCGCCAACACTGGAGAACACAGCATCAAAGGGGATGGATCCGATCATGGCCCACGCGGTGCCAAGGGTGGCCATCGGTCCAAAGAAGATAAAGACCACGACTTCACCAAAACCGCGGTAACCATAAGGCTTTGCCCCACCGGTATAAAACCAGGCGGCCACAAGGGCGATCACACCGAGTGCGAGTACGGGCCATACGGAGGCAAGCCAGCCGAGGAACCCGTCGTCCAGGAGCACATCTAAACGGCCGAGAACCAGAAGCACAACACCGGCAACACCGGCAAGCCCGAAAGCCCCCAGGGCAGCCTGGAGGACTTTGCGGGGCTCCACTTTTCCTGACGCCACCAACCTGGTGGGTCCCACCCGGTAATCATCGGTGCCCCTGATGCCATCGGAGTAGTCGTTAGCAAAATTGACCCCGACCTGAAGAGCAAGGGCCACAAGAAGCGCAAGACCCGCAATGGTGGCACTAAAGTCGCCCTGCCACAGTGCGGAAGCGGAGCCCAAAATGATGGGGCTCAGAGCAAGGGGCAGGGTGCGCAACCGGGCACCCTGGAGCCAGTCTCGCCAGGTGAGTGGGGAACCCTCAGCCACGGAGACCTGCTTGTGCCAGCGTGTGGAGGGACACCCGATCGGGTTTCCCGGAGCCGAGCAGGGGAATCTCTGCGACCTGGATGAAGCGCTCCACCCTGGCGTGGGGACCAATTGCCGTAGCGAGCATCGCTCTGATCTGCTCCAAGTCCACGCTCACCGTGGTGACCAAGACTGGAACCTGGCCCCAGGTTTCACTCGGTGCCGCCACAACAACACCATCGTGTGCGGGGGTGGAGTGCTGAATGACCCGCTCAATTTCTGCGAGGGAGACTTTCACTCCCCCCGAAATCATCACATCATCCACCCGGCCCGTAACGCTGAGGAGTCCAGAGGAATCAATCGCGCCCTGATCATCCGTGAGATACCAGCGCTTTCCTTCACGCTCAACAAAACTGGTGGCGGTTTTCTCGGGATTCTCAAGATATCCCGAAGCCACCATCGGTCCCGACAACGCTATGCGCCCCTCCCATTCGGCAATCTCAACGCCCGGCAAGGCAACACCATCCCACACACAGCCGCCCGCAGTTTCGGAAGAGCCATACGTCCTGCGAACCCGAAGGCCCGCCTCAAGAGCTTGCGCATACAGGGCCGTGGGAAGCGCCTGCCCCCCCACCAAAATGGCATCGAATCGTTGCAGCACCCGCTGCAACACCGGCATCTGCCGGGCGTCTTCCATCAGGCGACGAAGTTGCGCTGGAACAAGGGAAGTGTAAAGGGCGCCCCCCTCGGCGGCCACATCAAGCTCAGCACTTTTGCCGGCAATAGCGGTGGAAGAAAAAGGCTCCGGGTGCAGAAAAATGGGTTCTGTGCCGCTGAGGTGCGCCCGCACACACACCTGCACGCCCGCGATGTAGTGGGCGGGTAGCGCTAATAACCAGGTGCCCCCAGCTCCGAGAGCATTGTGGGTCATGTGGGCACCGGCAAGAATGGCGTCAGCGCTCAGAGCAACCCGTTTAGGCGCCCCCGTGGTTCCACTGGTTTCGATGACCACCGCAACATCATCGGCCACCTCCAGGGGGGCAGTATGGGAAATACGTGCACCACCGGGCCTGGGCAAAATGGCGGGACCGCCATCAAAGAGCGCCTGCGAGAGAGGCTCCCACAGCGCCCGCGGATTCCCCACATCCACCACGCTCAGCGGCCGCATCACAGCACCACTTTACGCATGCCAGGGAAACGGTGACCAGTCAGGGTCACGCTTATCCAGGAAAGCGTCGCGGCCCTCCCACGCTTCCGAAGCGCCATAGGCGAGACGGGTCGCTTCACCCGCAAAGATTTGCTGACCCACCATGCCATCATCAGTGGCGTTGAGGGCAAATTTCACCATCCGAATAGCGGTGGGGCTCTTCTGGAGGATAATCCTCGCCCATTCCACCGCTGTCACCTCAAGCTTCTCGTGGGGGACAACAGTGTTAACCGCCCCCATTTCCAGGGCACGCGCTGCATCATATTCTTGCCCCAAGAAAAATACTTCCCGGGCAAATTTCTGGCCCACCTGTTTGGCAAAGTAGGCACTTCCGTAACCGCCATCAAACGAGCCCACATCGACATCGGTTTGTTTGAACCGGGCGTGTTCGGCGCTGGCAATACTGAGGTCACACACCACGTGAAGGCTGTGTCCGCCGCCCGCTGCCCACCCAGGAATTGCGGCAATCACCACTTTGGGCATAAAACGAATCAGACGCTGAACTTCCAAAATATGGAGGCGGCCCGTGCTGGTGGGGTCAACACCGGAGGCGTCGTCCGTGGAGGAGTACTGGTATCCGTCTTTCCCGCGCACCCGCTGGTCACCGCCGGAAGAAAAAGCCCACACACCATCGCGGGGGCTTGGACCATTTCCGGTCAGGATGACGGCACCCACTGTGGGTTGAAGCCGCGCGTGATCCAAAGCCCGCGCAAGCTCGTCTACGGTTTTCGGGCGGAAAGCATTACGAACCTCGGGACGGTTGAAAGCAACCCTGACGATGCCTTTCTCCGCGGTCTGGTGGTAGGTGACATCGGTGAGATCTTCAAACCCTGGGACGGTGTGCCAGAGGGTGGCATCACAGAGCGGGGAGGGTGAATCAACCATGCTCTAAGCCTACGATGCCTGGGGCGTGGAACACTGTGGGAATGAACGTACCGACCCTCGAGGAGCTCATCGCTCGATCCCATGTTGTGTCGTTGCCGCTGACTACCCCTTTTCGCGGACTCACCCACCGCGAAGCCATCATTTTTGACGCTGAAGTATCGCCTGCGGAGTGGAGCCCTTTCCTCGAATATGACGACGGGGAAGCCGCCAGGTGGCTGGCAAGCGCCATCGAACAGGGGTGGACTCCTTCCCCGTGGGGAAAGGATCTCCCCACCCAAATCCACGTGAATGGCACCATTCCGGCGGTGTCACCCGACCATGTTGAGGCGCTGATTGAGCGAGCAGGACATCCGCGAACTGTCAAAGTCAAGGTGGGAGGTCCGGGAACCACCCTGGCGGATGATGTTGCCCGAGTGGCAGAGGTCCGCAGAGTCTTAGGCCCCACCGGTCGCATCCGCATCGATGCAAACGGGTCGTGGAATGTTGATGAAGCAGAACATGCGATTCGAGCGATGGAACCACTCGATCTTGACTATGTCGAGCAACCTGTCACGTCTGTGCCGGAAATGGCCGACATTCGCTCCCGGATTAGTCGCCTGGGTATCCAGGTTGCTGCCGATGAAAGTATTCGACGGTGGTCAGATTTGGAGAGCGTCATTGCCGCAGAAGCGTGTGACCTGGTTGTTCTCAAAGTGCAACCTCTGGGTGGCCTCGAAGCAACCCGTGCGCTGATCAACACTGCGGAGGCGGCAGGGTTGGGCGTTGTTCTCTCCAGCGCCCTTGATACCAGTGTCGGTCTCTACCAAGCGGCTCAATTACAGGCCCACCTGGAGCACACCCGCGACCAGTGGCATGATGCGGGCCTCGGGACCGGCAGTTTCTTTGGCAACGACATTGTGACAACACCCCTGATTCCGCAGGGCGGGGTTATGACAATTTCCCCGCCAGAGCTCGATGACGACTCTGTGCAGCGTTTTTCCACTTCTCCCGAGCGAACAGAGTGGTGGCTGCAGCGACTTCTTCGGTGCTGGAACCAGCTTTATAAGCCGGAGTAAGAGTGCAGCCCGGTGAAGGCGATGTTCACCACGGTGTAATTGAACAACACGGCACCAAAACCGACAATTGCCAAGATGGCGGATCGGGAACCCCGCCACCCTCTGGTGGCGCGTGCGTGAATGTATCCGGCAAAAAGGACCCAGATGATGAACGTCCACACCTCTTTGGTGTCCCAACCCCAGTAGCGACCCCAGGCTCGCTCCGCCCAGATGGCGCCAGCAATGAGGGTGAAGCTCCAGAACACAAAGCCAATAACGTTCAACCGGTAGGCAAGCGACTCCAGGACGCTGGCAGAGGGAAGCGTGTTCATCAGCCTCGCACCCGCCATCTTGCGTGACTCATACCGGGCGCGAATGAGCTGGAAGATTGATAGTCCAGCACCCAGAGCAAAAAATGCTGTGGCGAGGCTTGCCACAAAAACGTGGATGACAAGCCAACTGGATTGAAGCGCTGGTGGGAGGGGAACAACGTCAACATAGAAGTTGACGGTGACGATTCCGAGCGCGAGAAGAACAAACCCGGAAACAAAAGCACCCAGGTAGGAGAGGTCCTTCCAGAGCAGTGTGCCGAGGAAGACCGCGACGATGAGCACGGTTGCGGTGAGACCAAATTCGAACATGTTGGCCCAGGGCACACGCGAGGCTGCAATACCGCGACCGAGGGTGGCGAGAAGGTGGAAACCAAATCCGACGACCAGCAACACGATGCCAATGCGCTGATAGGCGCGACCACCCTTGGTGGTTACTTCGGGTTCCGCCTGCTGGGGTGCCTCACCGCCACCGGCCATCACGAGGGCTGGGGTGTTAGCAGACCGCTTCGCTAGGTCGAAAGTGAAGAAGAGGAAAGAGGCCGTGTAGACGAGCATCGCCGAGTACACGCCAAGGAGCGAAAGGCTTGCGATGTCGGTCATGATTCTTCTAGTTTAGGATTTTGTTCCTGTGAGAAATCGGCGACCAATCGCTCCAGTTCCCGCGGCAAGCCCGGGTCATCGCCCCGGGCTAACACGGCAATCTCCACGACCGCATCACTTCCGCGGCCCGGGACTACACGAATCCAGGCTCGGCGCCTCGTCACAAAGAGGGACACGACGAGGCCCGCCATAATCAACAGCGCCGAAATTGCCACCGGAAGTTGGGTGGGATCACGGTGAATATCGACACTGACAAACCGTGGCAACGCTGTGAACTCGACGGAGCCAAGCCCGTGGGGAAGTTCGGCAGTTTCGCCCAGGTTCATCACCAAAGAGGTTTCCCCGGTTTCACCGCCCGTCAATTGGGTGAGCTCCTCCGTGTCAAGTGAATACACATTGCGTGGGACACCTTCGTCAAGCCCGAGGTCACCCGAAAAAACGTTAAACGTCAGAAGGGGTTGTTCGGGTTCGGGGTAAACCGAGGTAAAGGCACCCGAATCCAACACCACAGCAGAGGGATAGAAAAACCCGACTAGACCAAGTTGCTCGGACAACCCATCCGGAATTTTCACGATGCCAAGGCTTGTCAGGTTTGAGTCTTGGGGGAGGAAGGCCACCGGCTGGCTGAACACCACATCACCGGATGCTGAGGTGACGGTCACCCACGGGGCAAACCCGTTTCCCAAGAGGTAGACGGTCGTCCCTGATACTCCTAAGGGTTCATTCACCCTCAAGCTCTCGGCTGTTGCTGTGCCATCTTTCGTGAGGGTCACATCCGCCACAAAATCAAGAGGGTTTGCGCGCCCCGTGTTGAGATCAAATTGATAGGTCGGTGTGAACTGGTCCAGGGTAAGGGAGTACGGCGCTAAAGCATTTTCGCGGAAAAACTGTCCCGGGTTGAAACTGTCGTAACTGGTGAGTTGGTTGGCAAAGCTTTGGCCTTCCACAATGACCCGCTGCCCCTGATATTTGAATCCCGTGCCTAGCCCCAAGGCCACCAGAATTCCTACCAGCGCGAAGTGGAACACAAGGTTTGCGGTTTCCCGCAAATATCCTCTCTCACCGGCGACACCATCGGGTTGTTCTGCGGTTCTGTATCCCGAGCGGGAGAGGACCTGGGCGCCGCGTTCTTTTATCTGCGCAACATCACCGGTCACCGGGATACTGCGGAAATGCTCGAGGCGCCCGAGGTTCTTTGGTGTCGCAGGCGGTGCTTGAGACAGTGCCATGAGGTGGTGTTTCGTTCGGGGCAGGATGCACCCGATCAGGGACACAAAAAGCAACAGATAAATCGAGGAAAACCAGGCAGAGGTGAACGTGTCAAAAAGCTGGAGTGAATCTAAAAAGGCAAACAGCTCTGGGTCGTCGCGTTTGAACTGGATGACCCCATTGGGGTTACTGGAGCGTTGAGGTACCAAAGACCCCGGTATGGCGGCGAGGGCCAAAAGTAGCAATAAGACGAGGGCTGTCCGCATGCTGGTGAGCTGTCGCCATAAGAAGCGTCTCCAGCCCGAAAAACCCAAGCGCGGTTGTTGAATGGTGGCCTCGGGCTCGCTGTCGTAAAAATCAGAGGGGCGTAGTGGTTCCACCGATCACCGCCTGGAGGCTCGAAATCCACATCTGCCACACGCCTGACACCATGGCCACACCGATGGCCATCAGCATCACACCCCCGGTGATGTTGATTGCTCGGATGTGGCGCTTCAACCAGGCAACACCGCCGGTGACCCAGTTGAAGCCGAGGGCGATCAGAAGGAAAGGAATTCCCAAACCCAGGCAGTACGCACTGGCAAGAATGACAGCCCTGGGGATGTCCCCCACGGTCAAGGCCAGGGTATTGATGGCCACCAACGTAGGTCCAATGCAGGGCGCCCAGCCCAAACCAAACACCATCCCCAGGATGGGTGCCCCCAGGAAACCGCTGGCGCCAGCCATCGGAAGTTTCACCGCCCTTTGCAAAAAAGACACTTGGCCGATGAAGACAAACCCCATCAAAATGATGAGTAAGCCGGCAACCCGAACGATGACATCAATCCAGGCCACGAGCAGAGCCCCAAGAGAGGCAAACGCGATCGAAAAAGTGATGAATATTGTCGAAAACCCGGCAATAAACAGCAGCACCCCGATCACCAGGCGGCGGGTGGGCCTGACGGCTTCGCCACTAGCCCTAAACCCACTGACATATCCGAGATAGCCGGGGACAAGGGGGAGAACACAGGGCGAAGCAAAAGCTAAAAACCCGGCAGCAATGGCGATCGGCAATGCCGCCAGGAGTGGTCCCGAGAAAACAATTTCGCCTGCGCTACCCACGGGTTCTACCCCTCCGCCAAAACATCATCGATCATTCCCCGCAAAATATTGGGTTCGCTCAGGAGCCCCGAAATCCTCGACGCAACCCGCCCTTCCTTATCGAGGACCAGGGTGGTCGGAACCGCATTAGGTGCCACAGCACCAGAAAAAGCCAACCGGACACTGCCACTGTTGGCGTCCATGATGGAGGGGTAGCTCACGCCAAATTCTGTCGCAAAAGCCAACGCGGTCGGGGATTGGTCCAAAATATTGACGCCCATGAAGATGACGCCCTGGTCACGATATTCCTGGTAGACGCTCTCTAAGTCGGCAGCCTCCAAGCGACACGGGGGGCAACCGGCATACCAAAAGTTGACAACAAAAATTGCACCCGGGTTTTCTTCACTCGAAAAGACCCCCCCGGTATCGAGATCCCCGCCAAAGCTCACCCGGTCTTCGCGGGATTCTGGCGCAATCACGGTGATGGCACCATCACCGGAAATGTAGTTTTGTCCACTGCCGGAACGGTACTGCTCCGCGAGAGAATCAGCACCCGAACTGCACGCCGCAAGAACGAGGGTGAGCGCAAGCATTCCCGCGGTAGCGAGGGCTTTCACCTACACAGCCCCCAAATCAATGGCATCCTCGAGCAGGTCAGCGGCCGGCTCGCGGTAGCTTTCTTCTTTCCACTTTTCGGCCACCTTCTTGATGGTGGTGATACTGGAGAGTGAACACCGACGCTGGTGTGGCAGATGGGGCAACGGGATACCGGCGACGGAGCGGTGCAGAATCCAAATGGCCACCTGGTGGGTGACGAGGACGACTTCTCCTTCGTCCACAGAATTCCAGGCGTCCTCAGCGACCTCCATCATTCGAGCAGCAATATCCCGATAGGGCTCGCCCCAACTGGGGCGGAAAGGGTTGTAGAGCGTTTTCCATATCGCGGGGTCCGTCAGGACCTTCTTCATGCTCAGACGTGTGCCCTGGAAGTCGTTTAATCCCTCATTCAGGCGCTCATCCACCTCAATGTCCACACCGGTTTGGTGCGCCAAGGGTGTCGCCGACTCGAGGGCCCGTTGAAGAGGGGAGGACACAATTCGCGCAACGGGCCTCGTGGCAAGTGCTGTTGCCGCACGCGAGGCCATTTCTCCGCCCCGGGCAGAGAGGCCATAACCCTCGAGCCGACCATAAAGAATGCGGTCAGGGTTGTGGACTTCGCCGTGACGGACGAAGTGAAGAAAGTCTGCTGGCACACGCCCATTCTATGAGAGCTCACCCGGGCGACAGCTGGGGCGCCAGATAGACTCGATTCTCATGACCTCTCGAACTCGCATCACAGACCTCGCCGCCACCCCCGATGGATCGACCGTGATGGTCGGCGGGTTTGTCGAGACCGTGCGAGACCAGAAAAAAGTCCAATTCATCATCCTTCGCGACGAAACCGGCTCGCTTCAGTTGGTGAACCCTGCGCTTCGCGCCGAGGACGACAACGCCGATTCTGAACCAGAGCGCCGGGAGTTGACGGACGCCATTTCCGCCCTCACCACCGGCACTTTTCTCACCGTTGAGGGGATTCTTAAGCTTGATGAGCGGGTGAAACTTGGTGGTTTGGAAGTCAAGATAGCGAGCCTCACGGTGACCGGGGTTGCCGAGGGTGAACTCCCCATTGCGGAAGATTCTTCGGTCGACAAAAGAATGGACTGGCGTTTCTTAGACCTTCGCCGTCCGGCGGCAAACCTTATTTTCCGGGCCCAAACTGCTTTTGAACACGGAATGCGGAGCTGGTTTGTGGGCAACGAGTGGATTGAAATTCACACACCAAAGTTGATGGCGAGTGCCAGCGAATCCCGCGCCGAACTCTTTGAGGTCGAATACTTTGACACCACCGCCTACTTGGCTCAAAGCCCCCAATTTTTCAAACAGATGGCGCAACCAGCAGGGTTTGGGGCCGTTTTTGAAATTGCTCCCGCCTTCCGCGCTGACCCTTCGTTCACCGCTCGCCACGCCACCGAATTCACCAGCATTGACGCAGAGATGAGCTTCATCGATTCCCACCACGACGTGATGGCAATGCACGAGCACGTCTTGCGGGCGGGGATTACCGAAGTAGCAACCCGATATGGTGACGCCATTCGCGAGCACCTCGAGGTGGAAATCAGCCTCCCGGAGGGTGCGTTCCCCTCCGTGACACTCGCGGAGGCACGGGAAATTGTCCAAAAAACCGGGTATGACAGTCCCCGTGAAGACGGCGACCTTGACCCCGAAGCGGAACGACGCGTGTGCACCCACATCGAGGAAACCACCGGGAGCCCTTTTGTTTTTGTGACCGACTATGACAGCTCGATTCGGCCGTTTTATCACATGCGCCACGACGGTAACCCTGGTCTGACCAAGTCATACGACCTCCTGTACCGGGGGACAGAGATCTCCACCGGTGCACAACGTGAACACCGCATCGACGTGCTCATTGCCCAGGCAAAAGAGCGCGGGATGGACTTAGAAGAACTCGAAGGCTACTTCGAGTTCTTCCGACACGGTGTCCCACCCCACGGTGGTTTTGGCATGGGCCTTGCCCGCGTCATGATGCTGATGCTGAATCAATCCAGCATCCGGGAAACCACGTTCCTCTTTCGGGGCCCCAACCGTCTCACCCCTTAGGGCATGACATGCACGGTCCACCCCAACGTGGACTGAAGGGTGACCGCGACTGCGGCCACAACCTTCTGGAGAACGGCACCATCGGTGTGGTGACAATCCAGGGTGAGGGGAAGGTCCTCCCCAAACTTTGGCACCTCAATCGAGAGGATTACCCCTTCGGCAAGCGCAAGTGTGACTTCGGAGGGATTAACAATCATCCAGGGTGCTTCGAGGGCAGTGGAGAGCACGTCCAGAGCTTCAGCTTTCGAGAGGTAGACCGAGGTCACCAGAGTCATCGTGATCATGCTTGCTCCTTCTCCCTTTTGCCTCGGCATGCCTGAGAGCAATAGTGGACGTTGTCCCAGTCGCGTTCCCATTTTTTTCGCCACTCAAACTCTCGATGGCAGGTGCGGCACGTTTTGGGGGGATGCGAGTTCTTTACTTTCGCAACACGTTTAGGGGATGTCATCCTGAATACTCTTAGCGTGAACTAATCGATTGAAACTTCCGGATCGACAGCGGCACAAAAATGGCCAGCATGATGGCCATCCCTAGCAACACTGTTGCTACCGGGTTTTGTGCCGTCCAGGTGTCCCCCACAGGAACACCCGGGGGCACGTTGCCAAAAAGCTCCCGTGCCGCTTGGACAAGGGCTGACACAGGATTCCATTCCGCAAAAACCCTGAGCGGCGTGGGAAGTGTGTCGGAGGGAACAAAAGCATTGGAGATGAAGGTCAGGGGGAAAAGAATCAAAAAAGAAACGTTGTTAATGACCTCGGGGCTTCTCACGCTCATCCCAATAAACGCCATCACCCAGGAGAAAGAGTAAGCAAAGAGCAGAAGCAAAACGACCGCAAAGACGGCCTCCGCAAAGCTCGAGCGGATGCGCCAGCCCACAATGAAACCGGTCAACATCATGACCGCCATGGAACTTGCGTTAATCAGCATGTCGCCGTTGGTCCGCCCCACCAGAACAGCGGCGGGGCTCATCGGCAGTGTGCGGAAGCGGTCGATGATGCCATCTTTCAAATCTTGCGCCATGGCAGAACCGGAGTACGTCGAACCAAACACCACCGTTTGAGCAAAAATCCCAGCCATCAAGAACTCCACATAGGAACTCCCCGGAATATCAATGACCCCGCCGTAGACATAGGTGAAGAGCAGCACAAACATGATGGGCTGAATCAGAGTGAACACGAGAATGTCGGGAACGCGGCGAATCTTCAACAGGTTGCGTTTGGTGGTCACCCAACCATCGGAAAGAAACCGCGCAAACGGTCCCCCGTTCATGGTGTCTAAGGGGTTCATGCGCTGACCTCTTCCGCGGTGTGCCCGGTGAGTTGAAGGAACACATCATCGAGGGTGGGCCTGCGCATTCCTGCGTCTTGGAGCTCAATCCCGGAATCTGCCAAATCTTTCAGCACAGCTTGGAGTGTTTTTGCCGCATTTTCCACCGGTCCCACCATTGTTCGGTCATCAGCACCCACCACAACTTCACCCTTCGAGTGGCGTTGAAGAATGTCGCGGGCAACACTTCGATCACTCGGGTCCTCCAGGGTGATTTCTACCCGTTGTCCTCCGACCAGGAGTTTCAGCTCATCGCTGGTTCCCTGGGCAATCACTTTGCCTTCGTCAATCACGGCGATGTTATCTGCCAGCTGATCTGCTTCTTCGAGGTACTGGGTGGTCAACAACACGGTTGTCCCCTCCCTCACAAGCTTCTTGATGACCTCCCACAGCGCCAGGCGGCTGCGAGGGTCTAACCCCGTTGTGGGCTCGTCAAGGAACAACACGGGGGGATTAACGACGAGCGCGCCAGCGAGGTCAATCCGGCGCCGCATTCCGCCGGAGAATCCTTTGACCACTCGGTCTCCAGCCTCCACCAGGTCAAACATGTCAATCAGCTCCCGGGCTCTCGCACGCGAAGCCTGGGGGCTCAGGTGGTAAAGCCTGCCCACCATGTCAAGGTTCTCAAACCCCGTCAGGTTTTCATCCACCGCTGCATATTGCCCACTGACACCAATCATCCGCCGAATCTGATCGGGGTGCTCAATCACATCAACACCGTTGATGTGGGCTTGTCCCGAATCGGGTGCGGTGAGTGTGGTGAGAACTTTGACCGTCGTCGTCTTCCCGGCGCCGTTTGGCCCCAGAAGCGCCTGAACACTGCCTTGGGGAACACGGATCGAAAGGTCATCGAGTGCCGTGACCGTCTTCTTGCCAGCCTGGTATGTCTTGACGAGGTGTGTGGCCTCGATAAATGCATCATTCACTCGGTACGTCCTCTTCCTATTCCACCCTCGATAACGCTAAACCACGGAGCCTGTGTGAAGTGGCGAATAACCGCCACGATGTCCCCCACAATAGACACTATGGAGCGCCCTGTTATCGGACTCAGTACCTATCTCACCCCGGGTCAGATGACCATCTACCGCGGGGATTTAGCTGTACTGCCAGCCCAGTACGTGGAGGCCATCACCCGCAGTGGCGGCATCGCCGTTTTGCTCCCCCCGCAAAGGCTGAACCCGGGCGAAGCCAGCGCCATCATGGGGCGACTCGACGGGGTAGTGATTACCGGGGGTGCCGACATTAACCCCCATCGTTATGGCCAGAGTGCTCACCCGCACACCCAAACACCGGAGGACCTTCGGGATGATTTCGAGGACGCCCTTCTCACCGAAGCCCTCCGGGCGCACCTGCCGATATTAGGTGTCTGCCGGGGGGCTCAAATGCTGAACGTCCATCTCGGTGGCACCCTCCACCAACACCTTCCCGACGTGGTCGGCCACGACCGCTACCGGGTGGGGGATGGGGTTTTCCATCCCGAGGAGATGTCCATTACGGAGGGTTCCAGGCTTCACCGCATTTTGGGTGCCACCACCGTCGCCGGTCCGGTGTACCACCACCAAGCCATCGACCAGGTTGCACCAAGCCTGGTTGTCACGGCACGCGGGTTCGATGGCACGATTCAAGGTGTTGAGCTACCAGGCGAGCCGTTCTGTGTTGCCGTGCAATGGCACCCGGAAGAAAACCTCGAAGACCTGCGGGTCTTTGGCGGCCTCATTGAGGCCGCCAAAGCCTAGAAAGTCGATGCGTCGATGACAAAGCGATAGCGAACATCGCTTTGGACCACGCGATCCCAGGACTCGTTGAGGTAGTCCGCGTTAATAACCTCAACATCAGAAACAATGTTGTGCTCGGCGGAGAAGTCCAACATCTCCTGCAATTCAGAAACCGGACCAATTGTGCTTCCAGCAATCCTTCTGCGCTGTGGCGCCATGGAGAAAGGCTTGATCGGGTAGGGCTCTGCTGCGAGGCCGACCATCACCAAAGTTCCATCCAGACCCAGCAATTCGAGATACAGGTTCAAGTCGATCGACGCTGACACCGTGTTGATAATCAGTGCGAACTGCTTCGCGTGGGTCTGGAAAACGGTTTCGTCATTCGTCACCACGAAGTGGTGTGCGCCCATTGCCAATGCATCATCCCTCTTGCTTTCCGAGTGAGAAAACACCGTGACTTCTGCACCCATGGCCACCGCATACTTGACACCCATGTGGCCTAAGCCACCTAAGCCCACAATGCCCACCTTCACTCCTGGTCCAGCACCAAATTCTTTGAGCGGTGAATACAAAGTGATTCCCGCACACAGCAGGGGCGCAGCACCGGCGGGGTCCAAGGATTCAGGCACGGTGACGACATAACCCTCGTTCACCACGATGCCGGTGGAATAGCCACCTTGGGTGATCCCTTCGCCAGAGCGCTCAGGAGTGTTGTACGTACCGGTGAAGCCTTCCTCGCAGTAGTTGGACATCCCCGAGAGGCAGTTCTTGCAGGTGCGGCAGGAATCGACATAGACGCCGACACCTACTCGTTGGCCAACGGAGAACCCCGAAACAGCGCTACCCACGGCGGATACGCGACCGACGATTTCGTGGCCGGGGACGCAGGGAAAACTGATGGGGCCCCATTCGCTGCGAGCCGTGTGAATATCAGAGTGGCAGACACCAGAAAACTCAATGTCGATCGCGACATCGTCTTCCCTCAGCTCTCGCCTGGTGAAAGCCCAGGGGGTGAGGGGTGCTTGTTCTGACATGACGGCGTAACCGCGTACATCCATGAGGTTCTCCTTGAATTGAGGTCTGTCAACCTATTCTGCCGGAAAGCTCCTAGGCTTGGGCGGTGATAGTAGACCTCGAGATTACGGCCATGGCTCACGGCGGTTCCGGTATTGGACGCCTCGACGGTCGGGTCATTTTCTGCCCCGGGGTTATTCCCGGTGACGTCGTTCACGCCGAAATTGTCGATGACTCCAAAAAGTCTCTGTGGCGCGCTCAAGCACTCTCGATCATCACGCCAAGCCCACATCGTGTTCCCCATATCTGGCCCGAAGCCGACATTTCCCGGCCCGTTGGCGAAAGGGCCGGCGGTGCCGACTATGGGCACATCGAGTTGTCGCATCAGCGCGAATTGAAAACCCACATTCTGAAAGACGCCATGATGCGGTTTGGCGGTTTCTCGGAAGAATCTCTGAAAGACGTCGTGGTTCAGGGTGTCCCGGGAGATGACGAGCGAAACGGGTTGGCCTGGCGCACCAGGCTCACGCTGCACGCTAATGATGCTGGTCAGCTTGGCCCGTATGCTGAGAAGTCTCACACCGTCATCCCCGTTACCACCGTGCCTTTGGCCTCCCACGCGATACAAGTGGCGGGGATTGTGTCCACCACATTTGAGGGTGCCGAAAGTGTCCGCGCTCTCGACACCACAGGCTCAGGAATTCGCCTGGTTATTGACCAACAAAAGCCAGGGGACATCATTGAGAGAGTGGGGGAAACGGAGTTTCATCTCAGTGACCACTCGTTTTGGCAGGTCCACCATTCAGCACCCACGGTGTTGAGCGACAGCGTCACCCGAGCTATTGACCGGAATCGGTTCTTCCCTGATGCACCCAACGCCGATCTCTACTCCGGTGTTGGGCTATTGGGACGCGCCATGGCCGATATTCTTCCCGAGCATGTCACCCTGACCGCCGTTGAATCTGATGAACGCGCACTCGGCTATGTCGCCGAGAACCTCGCCGGTGTCGCCAACGTGACCCCCGTCGCGGCACGCGTGGACCATTGGATTCGGAGCAAAGCGCGAGACCTTCAGGGCCACAAAGACCCGTGGTCACGCGCCACCATCATTCTTGACCCTCCCCGCAGTGGGGCCAAGTCCGAGGTCACCACCGCCCTGGCGTCACTGGGAGCCGGGCAGATTGTCTATGTTGCCTGCGACCCTGTCGCTCTTGCCCGTGATGCTGCAGCGTTGTCGAAAGCAGGGTATGACCTAGTCTTCCTGGAAGCGTGG
>FUWD013178820.1_pt1 | contig 37502 bp, 45 predicted proteins | sample 1063281 | NCBI WGS metagenome assembly FUWD01 (sample SAMEA79048168, study PRJEB19326) | metagenome | biome: marine | reverse complement strand
AAGTATTGTCCACTCTTCGGTGTATTATGATGATGGCTCCACCCTGTCACAACTCGGCAATCCAGACATGCGCAGCGTGATTTCTTATGCCATGGCCTACCCTAATCGTATTAGCGCTGGCGTAGCACCGCTCGACCTAGCCAATAATCCACCGCTAGAATTCTACACGCCCGATCTTGATAAGTTTGCCTGTCTAGGGCTGGCATTCGATGCGCTTAAACAAGGCGGAAGTGCAATGGGCACTATCAATGCTGCCAACGAAATTGCCGTTGATGCGTTTTTAAATCACCAGATTAAATTTTTAGATATCCCCACTATTATTGAAAAAACCCTTAGCCAGACACAACACACAACGCTCTGTGACCTAGATGCAATTATTGCTAATGACCAAAGTGCTCGTGAAATTGCCACACAAATTGTCAAACAACATGCTTAAACTTGCTTTATTCTTAATCGCCGCTTTAGGGTCTCTATACGTTGGCAATACATTGGCACATGGCGATAGCGCACTTGAGCACTCTACCATTCACATTACTCGTTCACTAAATTATGACGCGCAAAAGGCCAACATTAACCCAAAAATTGTCGACACCATTATTCGTGTATTTTCATGGAAAATTGATTTTAACAAGGACTTAAAAAAAGGTGATCGTTTTATTATTGTTGGTAACAGTGGTATTCACCCAAGTGCGCTTATTTATCTTGGTACAAATAAAAAAGTGGCTGTTTTTTCCTATACGGACAAACAAGGTCGAACAAATTATTACGACATTAATGGCAAATCGTTATACCCCTCTTTTTTGAAAGCACCACTAAAGTACGACCGAGTCAGTTCAAAATTTCAAAGAAAGCGCTTTCACCCTATTTTAAAAACTTGGAGACCGCACAGAGCGGTTGATTTTGCTGCAAAAAGAGGCACGCCTGTTTATTCAGTAGCCAGTGGTGTGATTCAGCATCGAAAAAGAATGGGGGCGCTAGGCAATGTTGTCTATATAAACCATGGCAGTAACTACACCAGTGTTTATGGGCACTTGTCCAAATTTGCTCGTGGTCTTAAGCCTTCGTCAAAGGTTAAAAAAGGTCAGATCATTGGTTACGTGGGTTCAACTGGGCGCTCAACTGGGCCACATCTGCATTACGAGCTTCGTTACAAAGGCATACGTAAAAACCCACTAAAACACACGCTACCCAAACAAAAAAAAGTTCGTCGTGCAGATTTGTGGCGCTTTAAAAATAAAGCGCAAAAAATTCTGAACGGCTTACGCCTCTATTGATCTAAAAGCCAATCTTTCCAATTGCTGACTGAAAGACTGCGCCAATAACCACTCTTTACATGCTCGTCTTGATACTCTTGCGCCCCCTTAACCTTATTCAAAATTGCAAAGGTTAACAGTTCATCAATGCGTTGAGGTTTTTTAGTGCCTGGCACTAACGACTCGTTTCTAATAACGGCAGCAATAAAAGCAGAATCTGCATTGCCGTGCACTTTAAAAGACTCTTCAAACAGATTAAGTGCTAAAAACTCATTCCTTACAAATCCGCCTTTACCGTCCAACAAGTACAAACCATAATCGTAAAGAGCAGGATCGTAACTTTGCTTAACCAATTTAATTAAAATCTCATTGGCTTCACGCTCCAAAGGAGGGTATTCCATTAAATCATTACCTTCTCGAACCTGTTTAGAAGACTCGTACAGAGCATCAATATCGTTTAAATCGAAAGCACCCTTAAGCAACAAAGATTGTCCTCTTAAAACCACATCGCGTGAGCTGATCTCATTGCCCACTTGGATTAAACGCAAAGCACCATCTGACAAAGGCGAGGCAAATACAGACTGTATAACAAACAGAGTAATGATTAGGAAAAGGTTGATCATAAATTCATCGTTATTAACTACTCATAATTTTACCACCACACAGTTAATAAATAACTCGTACAATCGATTAAAATACAAACAACACAAAATAAGGACATGGCGTGGAAACACTATTTGAAACCTCACTCAGCCTGCCACTCATACAAAAAGGCAAAGTACGAGACATCTACAACATTGACGATAAGCGCATGCTGATTGTTACCACCGATCGCCTTAGTGCTTTTGACGTTGTGTTTGATGAGCCTATTCATAAGAAAGGTGCCGTACTAACCAGTGTGGCTAACTTCTGGTTTGATAAAACTCAGCACATTATCCCCAACCACTTAACCCATGAAAGCCTTACTGATGTCTTGCCTGCTAATGAAGCAAAGCTGGTTAAAGGCAGGGCCATTATTGTCAAAAAACTCAAACCACTGACCGTAGAGGCCATTGTTCGTGGCTATCTGATTGGTTCGGGCTGGAAAGACTATCTAAAAACAGGTTCAGTGTGTGGCATCAAACTGAAAAAAAACCTACAACTGGCCGAAAAATTGCCCAGTGTGATTTACACACCCTCCACCAAGGCTGACATTGGTGGGCACGATGCGAACATTGATTTTGCACAAACCGTTAATATCCTAGGTAAAGACATGGCAACACAAGTGAAAGAGGCTAGCCTTAAGCTTTATCAATTTGCTAGCGACTATGCCTTGGAACGTGGCATTATCATTGCCGATACTAAATTTGAATTTGGCCTTGATGAAAACAACACGCTCACACTAATGGATGAAGTTCTAACACCAGACTCCTCACGCTTTTGGTCAAAATCTGAATACCAAGTGGGCACTAGCCCAAAAAGCTTTGACAAACAAATTGTAAGAGATTACTTAGAAACATTGGATTGGAACAAAACAGCACCAGCACCAACGCTGCCTAAACACATTAGCCAAAAAACAGCCGATAAATATTTAGAACTGCAAACGTTACTATGCTCTTAAGTGGCCTGATTGGGAAAATGCACACCCACTTAAGCATGGGGCTGGCACAATATCAACTGCCCATTGGGGCTAAATTATTAATGATGAACGACCTAATTGGTCAAACAATACGGCTGGATTTTAATGGTCAAATCAAGTGCGCAAGCTGTGGCACTCTCACCAAAAAAAGCTATTCACAAGGCTACTGTTACCCTTGTTCTCAGCGTTTAGCACGTTGCGATCTGTGTATCATGAGACCAGAAACATGTCATCATCATCTAGGCACTTGCCGTGAACCACAGTGGGGCACGGATAACTGCTTTACTCAGCACGTGATTTACTTAGCCAACACCTCAGGAAGCAAGGTGGGCATTACTCGTAAAATTAACACCCCTAGTCGCTGGATCGATCAAGGTGCTGTGAGCACATTGCCTATTTTAGAGGTGGATTCTCGACTCAAATCAGGTCAAGTTGAAGTTGCTCTCAAAAACTTTATCAACGACAAAACCAACTGGCGAAAAATGTTAAAAAACGAGGTTAGCCCCATTGACCTTGTAGAAACAAGGGATAAGCTGTTGCCAAAAATTCAGACACTAGTCTCACAAATAGGTGCTACAACGCTACAGAATGAAGTTTTGGAAATCAAATACCCTGTGGTAGAATACCCAAGCAAAATTAGCTCGCTTAGTTTTGAAAAAACACCAAGCATTACAGGTGTTTTACAAGGCATAAAAGCTCAGTATTTAATTTTGGATTGTGGGGTATTAAACATTAGAAAATTTAGCGCCTACGACATAACGTTAACTTATTAAGGACAAACTATAATGGCAGAATTAATCATTGAAGAGATAACCATTGGCAATGGTGTAAATGCAAAATCAGGCGATGCAATCAGTGTGCATTACACAGGATGGCTTACCAACGGAAAAAAATTTGACTCCAGTGTTGACAGAAACGACCCCTTTGATTTTACTTTAGGGGTTGGTCAGGTTGTTCCTGGTTGGGACCAAGGCGTTGAAGGCATGCAAATAGGTGGCAAGCGCAAGCTCACCATCCCCTCTGATTTGGCTTATGGCCCGGTCGGTGCTGGCGGGCTTATTCCACCCGATGCAACGCTTGTTTTTGAAGTGGAGTTATTAGCAATTAAATAATTGGCGTTATGAACGAAGATTTTCCTCGTATAAAAAGATTACCTGCTTACGTTTTTGCCGTTACTAACGAGTTGAAAGCCAAAGCGCGTGCGCGTGGTGAAGACATCATTGATTTTGGTATGGGCAATCCTGACCAGCCAACGCCCGATCATATTGTTGAAAAACTAGTGGAAGCAGCTCGTCGTAAAGACACACATCGCTATTCAACTTCTCGTGGCATTCCACGTCTTCGTAAAGCAATCTCCAATTGGTACAAAAAACGATTTGACGTTGATATTGATCCGGAAACCGAAGCCATCGTTACCATTGGCTCAAAAGAAGGGTTGGCCAATTTAGCACAAGCTGTGGTTGGCGCAGGCGATACGGTTTTGGTACCCAATCCAGCTTACCCCATTCACCCCTACGGGTTTGTGATTGCTGGCGCCGATATTCAACACGTACCTTGCGGACCGGATGATGATTTTTTAGCTGAGCTTGAAAGAAGCATAAAAAACACTTGGCCAAAGCCAAAAATGTTGGTGCTTAATTACCCCTCTAACCCAACCACTGAATGCGTGGAACTGGAATTTTTTGAACGTGTGATAAAAATTGCCAAAGAACATGAAATTTGGGTGGTTCAAGATTTAGCTTATGCCGATATTGTTTTTGATGGCTACGTAGCGCCAAGCATACTTCAAGTCAAGGGCGCTAAAGACATTGCTGTTGAGTTTTTTTCCTTATCAAAAAGCTACAATATGCCGGGTTGGCGCGTGGGTTTTATGGTTGGTAACCCGGTACTAGTAAGTGCACTGGCTAAAATTAAATCTTACCTTGATTATGGCATGTTCACCCCTATTCAAGTAGCCGCTATTGAAGCCCTAGAAGGTGATCAAAGTTGCGTTAGAGAAATTTCAGACATGTATCAAGACCGTCGTGACGTATTGTGCGATGGACTGCAATCGATTGGCTGGGACGTTATACCACCAAAAGCCACTATGTTTGTTTGGGCTAAGATTCCCGAATTTTACCAAAAACTGGGCTCGCTTGAATTTACTAAAAAACTACTCAAAGTAGCTAGGGTTGGGGTCTCACCCGGTATTGGTTTTGGCGCTTACGGAGACCAATACGTGCGTTTTGGCTTGATTGAAAATGAACACCGTACTCGCCAAGCCGTGCGTGGAATTCGAGAAATGTTTAAACAAGACGGTCTACTATGAAACTTTCAGCTGAAGTCTTTAAGCATTTAAAAAATAAAAACCTAACCTTGCTCGGCATGTCTGGCGTTGGTAAAACACACCTTGCAAAACTGCTCAGCGGTAAGGGAAAATGGTTTCATTATTCCGGGGATTATCGCATTGGCGCTAAATATCTTAACGACGACATATTGAGCAGCGTCAAACAAAAGAATCAAACAAGAGATCGTCTGGTTGACGGAATTACTGGACAATCAGTCCATCAGCCTTCAATATCACGTAACTTTTGACAACCTTTTCTCCGTCTCAGCCTTTTAGCATGTGTACCGGCAGAGTCGATTTCAAATAAATCTTTGACACCTTGTTTTTTAACTTGCGATCTAAATGTGCCCTCGGCTGTGGGTGATCGACAAATATTACCCATGCACACAAATAAAATTTTGATTTTTTCCTTGCCCATTGATCCTAGTTATCGATAAAATCGAACATTATATCAACTAATTTTAGAACCCATGTCAAACTCACTCATACAATCTGCCAAGGACGTTATCTTAACCGAAGCCCAAGCAGTAACCAAGTTGGCCGAAAGTCTTGATCAAAGTTTTGTTGATGCCTGTCAACTGATTCAGAATTGCACTGGCAAAGTTATCCTTATTGGCATGGGTAAATCAGGCCACATTGGCAATAAAATTGCTGCCACGTTCGCTTCCACAGGCACCCCATCTTTTGCAGTGCACCCAGGTGAGGCAGGTCATGGTGATTTAGGCATGATTACTGAAGGTGATGTGGTCATCACCATTTCTTATTCGGGTGAATCAGATGAAATTATGACCTTGGTGCCAGTAATCCAGCGACTTGGTGTGCCGATTATCGGCATGACTGGCAATGCCCACTCTTCAATTGGCGAAGTCTGTAACGTTCATCTTGATGTCGGCGTTGAAAAAGAAGCTTGTCCGCATAATTTAGCACCTACCTCGTCCACCACAGTGGCACTTGCGATGGGCGATGCATTGGCAGTGAGTTTACTTACTGAAAAAGGGTTTAGTCCGGATGATTTTGCACGCTCACACCCTTCAGGAGCGCTGGGAAGACGCCTACTCACTTTTGTTAAAAACATCATGAAAACCGGTGATGACATCCCAATGGTGAGCGCTGACACCAAGCTACTAGATGCACTTTTAGTTATGAGTCAAAAAGCCTTGGGCATGGTTCTGATTACTGACGGTAGCGCACTAAAAGGTATTTTTACTGATGGTGATTTACGCCGTGTATTAGAAGAACACAGTGATATTCAAGCACTCACGATTGGTGATGTAATGACGCCAAATTGTAAATCAATTTCAGCGAGCAAGCCGGCCGTGGTTGCTGTGCAAATCATGGATGAATTTAATTTAAATTCGCTACCAGTGGTCGATGACAATAATCACGTGGTGGGGGCCATCAATACCCACACCCTAATGCAAGCTAAAATAATCTAAATTACTGCGTCTTTTTCCTTTTTAACTTTGTTGAATTTTATAAATACTGAGTTGTGTAGACTTGCTACACGCCTTGCGTATTTATAAAACTCGCCTTGCAAAAATAAAAAATACTTGTAATTATTAATTAATTAACCTTTCTACTCCCCACCAAAAACCAGTTATTACAATTAAGACTGAGGTAGGAACAACGGCCAATTGTCGATAATTCAGTTTTAGTTTTTTGAGTGATAACAATACGATTACCACGCCTAATACAACCACAATTTGCGCCAATTCAACGCCGACATTAAAGCCAATCAACGTTGTTAAAAACGAATCATCATTCATCTCAAATTCTTTAAGCATGGTGGCAAAACCCAAACCATGAATCAAACCAAATAAAAATACAACGATGCTTTTGCGCCTAATGGATTGATTAATAAGTAAATTCTCAATCGCCACGTAAGCGATGGAAAAAGCAATGAGCGGTTCAACAATGCGCGCCGATACCTCTACCACACCATACATTGCCAAGCCAAGTGTTAGTGTATGCGCCAGCGTAAAGGTTGTTACCAATAAAAGCAACTTGCGCCACAAAAGTGAGGACAATGCCATGCCAATAATAAATAAAATATGGTCCCAGCCTAGTGGAATCACATGGTCAAAACCAATGGAGGCAAATTGAGAGAATTGCGCAAAAGTGCTGAGTGGTTCTGGATGATTAATATCAATGATGCCACTGGGTTTTCCATCTCGAAGCCATTGCCACTGACTCCAATTGTATTCGTCTTTTTTGTATACTTGATAACGTAATGCACTGTCGCCATATATTTCACCATACCGCCACTCAAGCATTTTTGGCCACTCACTCAGTTGTACTGAATAAGTAAGAATGGTTTTTCTCGGTCTTTTCTTATAGCCGACAATATCAATTTTGGCACGGTTTAACGTTAAACCCTGAACTTTACCATTAACACTAAATTGAACACTGTTTAGAAACTTCAATTCAAAGTTTTTAAACTGCTCACGCAACACAGCCGGCTCAAGCGCTCGAAGCTCATCATACTGATCAGAATTAGGGGCATCCGTGGTTTTCTTATACCGAGTACCAATCCCCGTCATCGCTGCCTCAAGGCTCAGATCAATTTCAACTTCGATCGTTTTATCGCTAAAAATTGAAATTTCCACCAATGCAGGTTTAACCACATCGGCTTTAGTAAAAGTAGAGATTAACAACAGTAGTGATAATAATATTTTCATAATAAAAAACCCCGACTAGCGGGGCTTCATTATAGCGTTACTTAAAATCTACAGTAATTTACCATCGTAATTTTCAATACCAGGATTATCCTTCACACCTTTAATGGTTGGATGATTAACCTTGGTTAAATTAAGGTGTTTTTGCTTGCGTAGGTAATCTGCTGCCACGTCCCACATCAAACGCCCATTACCAATAGAGCCTACTTGCGCCCAACCTGATACTTTGTACGATTTGTTAGGGTCAATTGGCGTGCCTTCATCATCTTTCATCTCGCTAATACGCTCGCCTAAACCTGCTGCAGGATCAATGGTGTAATCCATGCCACCCATTCGTACCATGTCGCCACCCGACTGTAAGTACGGATCTTGTACAAATAAATTTTCAGCAATGCCTTCTAAGATTTCTTTGAGTTGCGCACCTTTGAGTTCGCTCACATAAGTTTCACCATAAGTCATAGAGGTGTTCGTCATTAAATCTTCCATGGTGACATCATCACCAGCTGGCACTGAAGTGCCCCAGCGAACGCCGGCTGACATCGCAAAATCTGCACTGTGTTCTTCACGCAGTGAATTCACCAACACCTGATCCCAGGTGCCCATGAAATTACCACGACGATAAAGTGTTTGCTCAGTAGTACAGAGTTTTTCAGTCAAAATAGCATCGTAAGTTTTTCCAACGCGATCAGGATTGTTACTCATTTCACTGCTACGCGCTTCAACCACATTCTTATCGTAAGTGGTGTTACGCATCTTATCGATAAATGACACTACAGCTGCATCAGGTTTAATCAAATTGGTAATGATCGGTAACATCTTATATTCATAACCAGAAACTTTATGGTCAACAATATTAAGATCCATCACGCCAATGTATTTACCCGAGCAACCCGCATTGGTAACCACTGTTACGCCACCGGAATTTTTAACTTCAATGGGTTTAGGCATGCCATCATGAGTATGGCCACCAAAAAATGCATCAATACCAACCACTTGCGAAGCCATCTTAATGTCCACATCCATGCCGTTATGCGAGATCACAATCACCGCATCTGGTTTTTCATTTTCACGAATGTCTGTCACTAATTCTTGCATTTCGTCTTCTCGAAGACCAAACGACCAATCTGGGAAAAAGTATTTTTGTGGGTTAGCGTTTGATGTTCTTGGGAAAGCCTGGCCAATCACTGCAATTCGGTGTCCGCCTACATTTTTAATGACATACGGCTTAAACGGTAACGCTTCATCTTCATCAAATAAGCCATTACCATCGTATTTTTCCGTCATGGCAAAGTATTCATCGCCCATCAACGCGTCTTCCATAATACGTACGTTTTGGCCTAAGAAGTCACCCTTGAAAAATCCAATATTTTTAAGCGTTTCGGCTTCTTTGTAAGTGAATTCCCAATGACCGACCATGACGTCAACACCCAACATGTTACAAGCCTCAACCATATCAGCACCACGGGTCCAAAGTGAGGTTCCCGAACCCTGCCAAGTGTCGCCACCATCAAGTGTCAGTGTATTTTGAATACCTCCAGCGCCCTCTCTTAGAGATTCCAATACCGTTTTAATTTGCCCAAAACCACCGGTCTTGCCGTATTTGGCCGCCAAGTCTTCGAAATTATTATAAGTAAAGGCATAGGCTTCAGGTGAGCCTGGTTTAACGCCAATTTGCTTTAAAAGGTTATTGCCAACCACGTGTGGTAATTGGCCAAAAGTAGAGCCAAAGCCTAGATTAACATTCGGCTCACGGAAATAGTTGGGTAATAAATTACCGTGTGTGTCGGTGATGTGCAAAATACGTGCATTACCGGTTTTCGGCACCTCGTACATATTTTCTTGGCCAAACAAACTATCGTGTCTTGCATAGCCCGTACCAATCAAACCTGCTGCTGAACCAGCGCCCAAAAACTTAATAAATTCTCTACGTGTTAACGCCATTATTCTCTCCCCTTAATTAAATCTAGAACTAACATTGTAACCGATTTTTCCAAGGATTTAACATTAGCAATAATATTTGACCGGTAACAATGCTAGGAAATATTAATTATAAATCAAAAAAAATTGGATGGGGGGGGGAGATTTTTACTAAAAAACCCTTGTTTACAATTAACCTTTATAATGAGCGCATGAACATAACCCAACTGCTTGCCGATATTACGCCCACTAAAATTGATCTTGAAATTAATGGCCTTTGTCTTAATACTCACAATGCGCAAACAGGCGATTTATTCATCGCCCTACAAGGCGAAACCACCCACGGCATAAACCACATTGAGCGTGCAATTGAAAAAGGTTGTGTAGCGGTTTTGGTTGATTCACATGATCTTGAATGCGCTATCCCTGTCATTCGCATTGAAAACTTAAAGCAATATTTACCCGCTCTGGCTTCTGCTTACTATTCACAAGCAACAAAAGTTGAGGTGATTGGCGTTACCGGTACCAATGGAAAAACCTCCGTTGGTTATTTTATTTCCCAGATGCTAAGTGAGCTTGGCATTAAAAATGGATTCATTGGTACGCTGGGAATTTCTAACAGTGATGTTGCATCCGCAAACACCACACCTGACATATTTACCTTGTATAAAGCGCTCCATCAATACCATCTAGATAACATCAACACGGCTGTTTTAGAAGTCTCCTCACATGGACTTGACCAAAACAGAGTGGCGGGTCTAAATTTCAAACAAGCGATATTCACCAACCTTACACAAGATCATCTTGACTATCATCAAACATTAGACGAATATCGACAAGTTAAACTCAAATTATTTAGTTTTGATTCAATTCAGTCCGTTATCATTAATCAGGACGATGCTTATCATCAAGATTTTTTAGACGCTAGCAAAGGCAAAAAACAAACCACTTACAGCATTAAAGACTTTGAAAAAATTACAATCAATGAACAAGGTTTTTTATGCCAATTGGATAATTTTGTTTTTGAGATCCCGCTTTTGGGTAAGTTTAATCTGAGCAATGTTTTGGCAGCATTCAACAGTGTGGAGCAGTTAGGTTTTAGCAGGGAAGGCATCATCCCACTACTATCAAGATTATTCCCTCCACTAGGCAGAATGCAGAAAATTAAAAAAGCACTGGCATGGGTTGATTATGCACACACACCTGATGCCCTTGCTAATGCTATTACCACACTTAAAGAGCATCATCCTGAACATAAAATTCGCATCGTCTTTGGTTGTGGAGGTAATAGAGATAAAAGCAAACGTGCAAAAATGGGAAAAATTGCTTCTAAACTAGCCGACACCATTGTACTCACTAATGACAACCCTAGAAAAGAAGACCCGCAAGCCATTATTAACGACATTCTAAGTGGCATTGATGACAGTTTTGAGCTGGACATTACTTTGGACAGACAGCTCGCCATTGAAACTGCGATTACCACACTCAATGAAGGCGAATGTTTGCTCATTGCTGGAAAAGGGCATGAGTCCACCCAAGAGTTTAAAAACAAAACCACTGCATTTAATGACGTGGAAATTGCACAAAATGCTGCAAACTAAGCTCAAAGAAATTGCCAAAATCTTCAACTCTCAAGCCTTGCTTGGGAGTGACATTATTATTAATGGCGTGTTCACCGATACGCGCAAAAAAATGCAAGGAGGATTATTTGTTGCATTGATGGGTGAAAATTTTGATGCCCATGATTACATTGATCATGCTGAAAAAATGGGTGCGGTGGCAATCATCGCCAGTAAACAAGTAAAAACAAATTTACCCGTTATTAAAGTGGACGACACAGAAACTGCGCTCAGCACAATTGCCACGTGGCATTTGAACAACATCAAACCAACGGTTGTGGCGATTACTGGCAGCAACGGTAAAACCACCACTAAAAATATGTTGGCTAATATTCTCAATCTAAAAGCACCAACGCTTAAAACTCAAGGCAATCTGAACAATCATCTAGGTGTGCCCATGACTTTGTTAATGTTAGAACCAAAACACCAATTTGCCGTGATTGAAATGGGCGCTAATCATCTGGGTGAAATCAAACATTTACGTGACATTACCCATCCTCATATTGCTGTAGTCACCAACACCTTGGATGCGCACATTGGTGAATTTGGTGGTTTTAACAATCTAGTAAAAGCCAAAGGTGAAATTTATCATACTAACAGCCAAAACATTGTTAATACTAACACCACGTTTACGGGTGATATTAGCTTTGGTAAAGACGGTGATGTATTCGCCAGCAACATCAATAGCCATCAATTTGACTTAAACATTAAAAATGAAAAAATAGCCGTTAGCTTACAACTACTTGGCCAGCACAATATTGAAAATTCTTTGGCTGCCAGTGCTTGCGCCTATGCATTGGACATTGATATTAATACCATTAAGAAAGGCCTAGAAAAAACTCAAGCAGAAAAAGGGAGACTGACCATTATCCATCGCCAAGGTCTCACTATTATTGACGACACGTACAACGCTAGCCCTCAATCAATGCGAGCGGCGATCGATGCATTACTCAGTTTTGATGGTGAAAAAATTGCCGTACTCGGCAGCATGGCAGAATTAGGCAATGACAGCAAAACATTCCACCAACAAATTGGAAAACTTGCCAAGGTCTCTCTCGATACTTTTTACACCTATGGCGAATTAGCAAAAGACTATGGTGGCATTCATTTTGAAGATTTGCATAAATTATCCATGCACATTCTTACCAAGTATTCAAATGCAACCGTACTGGTAAAAGGCTCTAGAATGGTTAAACTTGATCATCTGGTGCAACTCTTACAAAAATAAGCGCCATCACGCTTGACCTTTGAGTTAAATGTGGCGATAATTACGCGCTTTATACATTCTTACTGATTGTATAAATAAATACGCGCTCGTAGCTCAATTGGATAGAGTACTCGGCTACGAACCGAGCGGTTGCAGGTTCGACTCCTGCCGAGCGCGCCACTTCTATCAGCCAATCTGATAGAATAATCTCACTATGATGACACTACCCAACATTCTCACCCTTTCAAGAATTGCACTGATTCCAGTTTTTGTCGCTTTGTATTACATGCAGCCCACTTACTCAGAAGCCCCTATTTTTACATGGATCAACTTTTTTCTAACGGGCACTTATGCCGCCATTAGCACCACCGATTACTTGGATGGTTATTTAGCCAGAAAGCTCAACATGACATCACAGCTCGGTGCTTTTTTAGATCCTGTGGCAGACAAATTAATGGTCTCAACTGCGCTGATTTTATTGGTTGATTTTTACCCAACCGATACGCATTGGTACATCACTGTTTGCGCCTTGGTGATTATCTCTCGTGAGATTTTAGTCTCAGCTCTTAGAGAATGGATGGGCACCATTGGTCAACGATCAACGGTTAATGTTTCATTTATTGGCAAGGTAAAAACCTTTGTTCAGATTTTTGCAATTTTGTTCTTGCTTTACCAACAGCCGTTCTTTGGCCTTCCAAGCTTTGAAATTGGTGTAACTTTATTATTAGCCGCAACCTTACTAACCCTGTATTCAGGGTTTATTTATTTAAAAGAAGGTGTAAAAACATTTGACTCTTAGCGAAAAAACACTATAATCTACCACGATTATCTATCATCTAATTTGCGGGAATAGCTCAGCTGGTAGAGCATCACGTTGCCAACGTGAATGTCGCGAGTTCGAATCTCGTTTCCCGCTCCAAATTCAAAAGCCTGTCTTCACAGGCTTTTTTATTACCGCTTAGCATAGACTTTGGCCGGATAGCAAAGCGGTTATGCAGTGGATTGCAAATCCATCTAGACCAGTTCGACTCTGGTTCCGGCCTCCATATACAAAAAAGCCCGATTTTTATCGGGCTTTTTTTATTAATTATTAGGTTTTGTCCTTATTGGTCAAAGAGATAACTTTCTCAAGTATATCTGGATGATCAAATTCACGACCACCAACCGCTCTATAAATAATATAACCTTCTGGATTAACAACATAAGTAGTGGGCAATCCAAATACTTTCCATTTGTCCATTACACTAGAATCCGTATCAAACAAAATAGTAAAATTAGGAGATGGCTATGGGTACCGGGGGATCCACATCTATATCTTCCCCAACATTAACCGCCAAAACCTCAACATTATTATCTTTTGTTGCTAAATATAACCTCTCTAATGAGGACATTTCCCGCCGACATGGAGGACACCAAGTTGCCCAAAAATTAACAACAACAACCTTGCCTTTTAATGAATTAATATCAAGATACTCTTCATCCATATCTTGTAATCTTAGACTTGGCGCTATTTCAGGTATTGTTAATTTTGTAAGGCCATGGGTTAGTGGTGGCTGCTCTACTGCATAGGCATTTGTTATTGAAAATAACACCACAACAATTGATGCAAGTACTTTAAATTGTGAGCTGACTAAATGCATTTAACCTCCTTAATGCTAAATTCATAAAACTCATTATCTACATCCCAATTAATTGTAATATCAAACTGACTACCAATAGCTAAATTAGTTGACAACATTCCTTGATTCCAATCACCACTAGGTTCATATTCTTGTTCTTCAGGAATCTGTGCAAGACGAAAAGCAATCAAAGCTGATGGCTTGGTATTTGTCTGTTTGAATTGTTTCAACCAACTAGAGTTTGTTCTAATTTGGTTTGACTCATTATTACTAGTCACACGCCAATCATTGCGCAAAAAATGTATACGTCCTGGCGCACTATCATTACGTAATACAACTGTATATACACAAGTTTGTGCGTAAGGTTCGATTTGATTTATTGCGAACCCACGCCCATTATAAAATGCATTTACTACATCTGGTGGTATTTGCCTTAAGGAGAAAGTAACGCCATATTCAGTCTTCTCCCAAGTTTTAACCTCAGGCTCTTTATCCTGCGCAATAGCAAAACCATCGACGAAAACAATACTGACAATGGTTGATATTATAAATTTAGTTAGGCTCATAATTTTAGTTCTTGATTGGATGTTTTTTACTATTTTTAATAATTTTATCTAACACTACATCCTCAAGATTAATACCTTAAGTTTAAGTTAATGGAACGTCTTGAATTCAAAAAATCAAGTGTAACACTATTAGTATTTTTTTATTAAAACTTGTTCCATCATATCTTGTAGGTTTTTAAAGTCAAATATTTTTCTGGGTCTTTACAGGATGGCAAAGCGATTATGCAAGAGCCTGCAAAGCTTTATAGACCAGTTCGACTCTGGTTCCGGCTTCCATATACAAAAAAGCCCGATTTTTTATCGGGCTTTTTTCTACCCCCTTGAGGGGTGCTTTTTTTTATATGCTTATTTAAGCCAAACTACCAGTTCTCGCCGAGCAATTCGAAATAAGCTTGCGGGTGATTACAAGCTGGGCACAATTCTGGTGCCTCTGGTGCTTCATGTAAATAACCACAATTGCGACAACGCCACGTTACCATGCCATTGCGCTTAAACACACGACCCGCTTGAATATTTTCAGCCAAGGCCTTATAACGACGATCATGCTGTTTTTCCGCAATAATAATTGATTCAAACATCTGTGCAATATCCTCAAACCCCTCTTCTCTAGCTGTTTTAGCGAACGCAGGATACATTACTGACCACTCATACTCCTCACCTTCAGCCGCTACAATCAGATTATCAAAAGTCGTACCAATCACGCCCGCAGGAAATGAGGCGCTAATCTCTAACTCACCACCCTCTAAATATTTAAAAAATCGCTCTGCATGTTCTTTTTCTTGGCTAGCGGTTTCTAAAAAAATATCAGCAATTTGCATTAAACCATCTTTTTTAGCCTGACTGGCAAAAAAAGTGTAGCGATTACGTGCTTGGGATTCGCCCGCAAAGGCAATGAGTAAATTTTTCTCGGTTTGTGAACCCTGAATACTTTGAGCCATAAGAATTAATGGTTTTATAAAACAAAACTCATTATAACGCCAATTAAAAAATTGGGAAATTATTCAAATGACTTAAATAAAGCGCTAAAACCCTTATAAAAGAACAAAATCATGACAAATACCCCCTATTTATAGACAAAAATACCCACTAAATGGGATTTTTAGTGGGTATTTTCAGAAATTTAGCAAATTTTAAGAATTGGCTGATTTCTTACTTTAAAGTCTTGAAATATAAACTAAACAAGCATCCTATGCATGAAACACCTCTAAGTATATTTCATTCTGACTTTTTATTGTGGCGCCATACAAATATGCCAATTCCTACAATTGGGGCGAGTATTCCTACAAATGCAGGTCTGATTCCAGCCATGATTCCAAAGAAACCAATCATACCTCCTACAATTACCACTATTAACAATGTAAGCGTTAGTTTCACATGCACCCTTTATCTAACCATTTATTATTCGTCACTATTGTACTAGTATCTTAAATATTGGTGTCAAATTATTACACGGTATACTTTTCTAAGCAGTTTGACTTATTTTTTACTTTAAAGCCTTTAAACGTAGGCGAAGGGCGTTAAGTTTGATAAATCCGGCCGCATCTTTTTGATCATAAGCGCCTTCATCATCTTCAAAGGTTGCAATTTTCTCGCTAAACAACGAATCATCAGATTTACGTCCAACGACGGTAATTCCACCTTTATAAAGCTTAAGACGTACGGTGCCGTTAACGCTTTCTTGAGTTTGGTCAATCGCCGCTTGCAGCATTTCACGCTCTGGTGCAAACCAAAAACCGTTATAAACCATTTCAGCATATTTTGGCATTAGCTCATCTTTAAGATGCGCCGCTTCACGGTCAAGTGTTAAGCTTTCTATCGCACGATGGGCTTTAAGCATCACTGTACCTGCCGGGGTTTCGTAACAACCGCGTGATTTCATACCGACAAAACGGTTTTCAACAATATCATCACGGCCAATACCATGTGCGCCAGCGCGTTGGTTAAGATCTTCCATCACCGTTGCAGGGCTCATTGTCTCGCCATTAATGGCAACTATGTCGCCTCTCTCAAAAGTGAGCTCTACATATTCAGCTTTATCGGGTGCATCCTCAGGTGACACTGTCCAACGCCACATATCATCTTCTGGCTCTGCCCATGGATCTTCCAAGATATCGCCTTCATAAGAAATGTGCAATAAATTAGCATCCATTGAATAAGGGGATTTTTTGTTTTGTTTTTTGTAGTCGATCTCAATGCCATGGCTCTCGGCATAATTCATCAGGCTTTCACGAGAAGATAAATCCCATTCACGCCATGGGGCAATCACTTGGATATCAGCATTGAGCGCATAAGCGTTAAGCTCAAAACGCACTTGATCATTACCCTTGCCAGTAGCGCCATGACTAATCGCATCAGCACCCACTTCACTGGCGATTTCTACCAAGCGTTTAGAAATTAATGGGCGTGCAATGGAAGTGCCGAGTAAATACTCGCCCTCATAAATCGCATTCGCACGAAACATTGGGAAGACAAAATCACGCGCAAATTCTTCGCGTAAATCTTCAATATAGATTTCTTTAACACCGGCAGCTTTGGGCTTTAGCACGTGCAGGCTCAACTTCTTCACCCTGACCAATGTCAGCAGTAAAGGTAACCACTTCGCACTGATAAGTATCTTGAAGCCATTTAACGATAATGCTGGTGTCTAATCCGCCTGAATAAGCGAGTACTACTTTATCCATTTTCCTTTCCAAATTCAAATGTTTTTGTCAATAGTATTTCATTTTGTTGATTTACTACCTCTACTTTCCATTGCCCTGTCCACTTGTGCCAAAGATTTTTACTGGACCATACACGCCAACGCTTACCTTTAATATCAAAAATGATTTCAGCCTTAACTTTATCTTTGTAAATCCAACGATGGGTGATTTTATCCCCAGTTAAATTACGAACATTGGTAAAGAAGTAAATTTTACCTAAAGAATCATTAGCTTCAGTCACTATCTCAACAGGCGCCCTATCTTCTATTGAAGCGGCGAATACCGCTTGTGAAATATTTTCATGTGGCCATTCACCAAAAACTCTAGTGGTTAGTAGTAGCAATAATAATACTATTTTTTTATTCATTAATTCACCCAAGTAATTACATGTTTATAAATATCTTTCTCTTCCACTTCGTCATCTCTAAAGGTACGACCACGCACTGATACACCAGCCAAGTGTACCGAATTAACATCGCCACTGATCAAAGGATGCCAATCAAACAGTTCTTTGCCCTCATGAAGCAACCGATAAGCACAAGTGCCTGGCAACCAATTGAATTTATCCCCCCAGTTGTGATGGATGGTAAGACAATCGGGCACTAGGGATTGACGCGTATCGTAATGTGGACATTGGCAAGTCTCTTCATCCAGATAACGGCAAGCCACATCGGTAAAAAACACCTCATTCGTGTCATCATCTTCTAGTTTGTGCAAACAGCAACGCCCACAACCATCGCATAGAGATTCCCATTGTGCTTGCGTCATCTGATCGAGCGAGATCTTTTCCCAAAAATGTTTAGTGCGTTTTTCATGGTCAACATGCTACTTTAATCTAGAAATCAAATAACGTAAAATTTGCTTACCCTTCTGGGCTGGGTACGGGGGATCCACAAGGCGTTCTGGTGCGACAAATAAAACCTTGATTTCCTGATTTTTTAACGCTTTTTCAGTGACTTTAATCTCTTCCATACTTTGCATGGATGATAGCATTGCTGCACTAATGCCCTTGCTTTCCAGGCCTAGTATCTGATCTCGCATTAAGGCTAACAGCGGCGACACAACTACCAGAACACCATCCATTAACAACGCAGGCAACTGATAACAAAGCGACTTTCCACCGCCTGTTGGAAGAATTAATAAAACATCTTCACCGGCTAATATTTTGTCAACTGCTCGCTCTTGCAAGGGACGAAAAGAATCAAATCCAAAAACTTCTTGTAAGACCTGCGCCTTCTTATTTGTCACTGTGTTTTTCCAAAAGCATGGCGTCTCCGTATGAGAAGAATCGATATTTTTTATCAATGGCATGCTGGTAAATTTCCATCATTTTATCTCGACCAATAAACGCACTAACCAGCATTAATAAAGATGACTTTGGCAAATGAAAATTAGTAATCAACTTATCCACTATTTTAAATTCATAACCTGGGTAAATAAAAATATCCGTTTCTCCTTTAATGGCTTTAAGTGTTCCACTTTTAGCTGCTGATTCCACAGACCGAACTGCTGTCGTTCCAACGGCAATAATACGCCCACCATTCGATTTAGTTTGGTTTATTTTATCAACCGTGATTTGATCAATTTCGAAATATTCACTGTGCATCTTATGATCAGTGATTTTATCAGCCTTAACCGGCTGAAAAGTGCCAGCACCTACGTGCAAAGTAACAAAACAATGGTCGACCCCTTTTGTTTTCAGGGATAACAATAATTCATCGTCAAAATGCAGTCCTGCTGTTGGCGCGGCTACCGCTCCCTCGTGTTTGGCAAATACAGTTTGATATCGCTCAAGATCAGCTTGTTCATCACCACGTTCAATGTAAGGTGGCAGAGGAATATGGCCCACATTATCAAGCAGGTCAAGCAGTGAATTGGTTATAAAATTAAGCGTATAAAATCCGTTTTTCTTACTGATCACTTGTGCTTTTTCACCATTTTCAATGGTGATAAAACTGTCGATTTTTGGCGCTCTAGAGGCCTTCATCATGGCCAATACTTGGTGATCATTTAACAAGCGTTCAATCATGATCTCAACCTTGCCGCCAGATTCTTTATGGCCAAATAATCGGGCCGGGATAACTCGAGTATTATTCATGACCAGTAAATCACCTGGACTGATAAAATCTTCTATTTTATGGAATTTAGTATCTATAATTGTCGATTGTGCTACTAAAAGATTTGAATCTGTTCTTTTTTTTGGAGGATGTTGGGCGATTAACTCATTAGGAAGATTAAAATCAAAATCACTTAAAAGCATTACTTTTCTAAATTTTTCATTAAGTTTTTCTGAGTAAATAAGACCAGCACTTGATAACTAGCCGTCACAATAGCGCGTGGTGTGATGGTAGCCCCTGTGAAAGAATCAAACACGCCACCATCGCGCTTAACTTTCCATTCAGATTTAACTGGATTCAACAATGATAAACCTCTAAATTGCTCTATCCAATTGGATTTTTTGGTTTCAATCTTATCACCCAAACCTGGTGTTTCTCTATGAGTAATCACCCTTACTCCCAAGAGTTTATTATTAATATCGATGCCTGTTAATAAACGGATATTACCGCTGTAGCCATTTGGATAAGTGTGTTCAATAAGATAGGCAAATATTTTATTATTTTTCTTAGCTGGATAAATACCGATACTTTGTTCCACGCCATGCAGCTTAGTCTTCTTTAAAAACTTTTCTTCTAAAATATTATTATCGTAACCACTAACCAACTCTCCCAAGCGCTTAATAAGCAACTGATCTTCGTTGTATTTAATTTTATCTTTGGTCGAATCTTGTGTAAGCGATACAAAAAATATACTAACAACCGTAAATATTAATAACAGTGCTCCCGCTTTTAGAATTGGATTTTGTATCATCTTCCAAATACCTTAGGCTGGGTATAAGTATCAATCAGAGGCACGGTCATGTTCATTAGTAATACCGCAAAAGCCACGCTATCTGGATAACCACCAAATACTCGAATAACAACAATCAAAACACCAATCAAAAATCCATAGACTAAACGTCCCTTTGGTGTGGTGCTGGCAGAGACTGGGTCAGTTGCGATGAAAAATACCCCTAGCATGGTGCCTCCTGATATTAAATGAAATTGTGGTGGGACATAAAGCTGACTGTCACTAATAAACAACAAGATTGAAGTTGTTAAAATACCCAGCATGAATGCAACGGGAATGTGCCAAAATATAATTCCACGAGCAATCAGATACAACCCGCCCAACAAGAATCCAATGCTGATTAATGATTGACTGATTGAATAAATCTGGAGCTCATGAACAAGATAACCTAAGGATAACTGCGTTTTAACATCGTCTAATCGAGTAGCACCGCTCAGCCCATCAATAGAGGAAAGGTTAAAAAATACATCAAAACCTTGAGAGAAACTTAAAAACTCACTTGCCCATGTTGTCATTTGTAAGGGATAAGAAATAAGCAAAAAAGCATAGCCTAACATCGCTGGATTAAATGGGTTGTTGCCCAGACCACCATAAAGCTGCTTGCCAAAAACAATGGCAAAAGACACGCCTACTACGACAATCCACCATGGAGCAATACTTGGAATTGAAATGGCCAATAAGATAGCGCTAAGTACTGCAGAACCGTCACTAATCGCAGGTTTAATTGGTAACTTTCTAATCCTTAAGAAAGCCGATTCAACCACGATGGCAGTCGCTACTCCTAATACAATCTGAAAAACAATACCCCAACCAAAAAAGTAATACGAAGCAATAATTCCTAATGCTAACGCATAAATCACCTGTCGCATAATTTGATTAGTATTAAGTACGCCGCTATGCATCATCACTCGCTTTCTTTGACTTCTTAACACGTGCCATGGCGGCCGCTACTTTGTTTTTTTGGGCTTTATCATTGGCCATTTTTTTCTTTAATTCTTCCTTTTTAGCGGCCATCATCTCAGTACGCTCTTGTTTGTTACGCTCTAAACGGTACTCTCTAAATTCGAACCGCTCTCTAGCAATGTCAGTTCGGTATTGATCGTCAGTAGTTTTACGATGTAATGCCTTGGCAAAAGAAAAATATTCAGCCAAAGGTATGTGACTTGGGCATACATAATCACAACACCGACATTCAATGCAATCTGCTAAATTATAATCCATTGCCTTGTCAGTATTTTCACTCTTGGCATACCAATATAATTGTTGTGGAAGTAAACTTACAGGACAAACCTGGTTACACGCACCACAACGAATGCACTCTTGAGCAGCTGGCTTCTTAGATTGATCGTTAACAAAAATACCATTGGTAATCTTACAAATCGGCACCTTACCGTCTTTAACATCAACGCCCATCATCATGCCACCCATGCGAATGTCGTGTGAACGTTTGTTTGGTTGAGACATGGCGATAACATGATCGAATGATGATCCTAAACGCACCTCAAAATTATTGGGTTTTTCAACGCCAGACCCTGTAACAGTGACAATTCGAGACACCAGTGGCTTGCTTTCAACCACCGCATCAAAAATAGCTTTAGTGGTAGCAACGTTTTGACAAACAACACCTAAATCGGGTGCAAAACCGCCCGATGGAACCTCAACGCCCAACAATGCTTTAATGAGTAGTTTTTCAGCTCCAGAGGTGTATTTAGTAGGGATGTGTACAATGCTAATTCGTTCATTGTGATTGTACATGAGCAGTGAATTAAACGCTTCTTGTTTGTCATTTTCAACAGCAATAATAGCACGGCTTGCTCCGCAAATATGCAACAAAATTTCTACACCACGAATAACTTCTCTAGGGTAGTACTGCATTAAAGCATCATCACACATCACCCCCGGCTCACACTCAGTGCCATTAATGATTAGAGTATGGCAATCTTGTGCTCTTGCTACTTTAGTGTGTGTAGGAAAACCCGCACCGCCCAAGCCAACAATACCAGAAATACGAATGTACTCAATCATTGTGGATGTATCACAATGTAAAAAATCTGGGCCACAACCTGGATTCTTTACCCACTCGTCTTTACCGTCAGACTCAATGGTAATGCACGTGGACTTTATACCTGATTTATGCGGGATGACTTGTTCATTAATGGCAATCACAGTACCAGAGACAGAAGCATGAACCGGCACACAAAAGCTGTCTTTAGTTGTGGCAATTTCTTGTCCTGTTAGAACTCGGTCTCCCACTTTAACACAAGGAATGGCCTGGTCACCAACGCGTTGCTGTAAAGGCAAAACCACTTGATTTGGTAATGGTGCTTGGATAATCTCAACCTTCTCAACAGGGTAAGGATTAGGAATGACAACGCCACCATCAAAGCCAAGCTGATTAGGCATGTGCAACCTCGCTCAAATCTGGCACATAAGTATTAAGCGTAGGCTGAACCTCTAATACATGGATGCAATCAACAGGGCAGACTGGGATGCACAAATCACAGCCCGTGCATTCATCGGCAATTACCGTTGTCATAACCTTTGAAGCACCAACAAAGGCGTCAACTGGGCAAGCCTGTATGCACAGTGTGCAGCCAATACAAATCTGTTCATCAACAAAAACAACGTGCTCAGGCTGAGTTTCTCCGTGAGTAGCATCAAGTGACAACGTTTCTACGCCTAAAAATTCAGCCAGTGCATCAACACCTTCTTGTCCACCGGGCGGACATTGGTTGATCTGCGCTTCACCACTGGCGATAGCTTCAGCGTAAGGACGACACCCTGGATAATCACACTGACCACATTGTGTTTGTGGCAAGATGGCATCAATTTGATCCACCAGTGGATTACCTTTAACTTTAAACTTAACGGCCGCATAACCCAGTATCAATCCCAAGCTTAATGCTAAAGCAGAAAAAATAAAAATAGAATCAAGCACCCTAAGCCAGTCCGATGAAATCCCATAAATGCCATGGACATCAGCCCCGCGGTAATCAGTGCGATTGGTGCTCCTTGAAACACCGTTGGCACGTTAGCCGAATCAATGCGCTCACGTATTGTTGAAAACAACACCAATACAAATGAAAAACCAATGGCGGCACCAAAACCGTACACACCCGAAGCCAAAAACCCGTTGTCTTGTCCTACGTTAAGCAGTGCCACGCCTAACACGGCACAATTGGTCGTAATCAATGGTAAAAATACACCTAAAGATTGGTGCAAAACTGGGGAGGTTTTATTCACCACTAACTCGGTAAATCCAACCACGCCGGCGATGGTCACAATAAAGCCAATGGTTCTTAAATATTCAAGTTCAAAAGGTATGAGAATATAAGCATTAATCAAATAACTAGAAAGGCTTGCAAGTGTAAGTACGAATGTGGTGGCAAAACCCATACCAATTGCGGTTTCCACTTTCTTAGAAACCCCCATAAACGGGCATAATCCCAAAAACTTAACCAAAACAAAGTTATTCACCAAAATGGTGCTGACTAGAATTAGTACGTATTCATTTGACATAGTGCTCTTAATTTTAACTCAAAAACAACTTCAATAACCCGAATGAGCTGATGATGAATAAAGCGCCGCCCACCCACTGTTTAAAGACTTGATCATTGTTAGTAATTTTTTGATGAACTCTAATCCCTAAAACATGCCCTATGGCTGCTACTGGAATTAAATACAATGAAAACAACCAATCGATACTAACACCCACCATAATGAAAGTAGACATCTTAATGCTCACTAAGATAAACCACAAAACAAACAAAGTATTTCGTAAACACTCCTTAGCCACGTAACGCATATAAACTGCGACAATGAGCGGTGCACCCGTTAATGAAGTTCCAGCGACATAGCCACCCAAAATTAGAAGTAATTTATCCACCCAAGGACTGTGAGAAGTGATTTTTGTATTAAAAATCCAAGTGATTGCATAAAAAATAGTAATCGAATAAATAAAAACAATGATGACATCATCAGGCAAACTTAATAAGCCTGCCACACCTATTAAGGTGGGTGGAATGATCCAAAGGAGTGAGTGCCTAAGGTATGACCAATCGACTTGTTTGAGCGATCTAAATAAAGTAAGTGAAGAAAAAAACAACAGGTGAATACCAATAATTGGCAACCAATATACAGGGCTTCCGCCTATCAGCAGCATGAGTGGCAAACCCAATGCCGCACCACCAAAACCTAAACCTGTACGAACAAAACCAGTCCAAAGAAAAATCAAACCAACCAATACTAAAGTAGTATTGTCAAAATTCATGGGCTCAGTATCTTGACTAACTTATCAGCACTTTGTTGCACCAGTGTTAAATTCTTACCTTCAACCATCACTCGAATCAGTGGCTCTGTGCCCGACGCACGAATCAACACTCTACCTTCATCACCTAAAGACTCCTCCACTTCAAGTTGTGCTTGTTTTAAATCAGCATGGTTATCTAGATCTACCTTACTTTTGGTTTTGACATTGATTAACACTTGTGGATATTTCTCCATCTCTTTCTTTAACTCTCCAAGACTTTTATGGCTTTTAGCAAGAACTTCCAATACTTGGAGCGCAGAAACAATGCCGTCACCCGAGGTAGTTTTATCAAGGCAAATAATGTGTCCCGAACCTTCACCACCCAAAATTGAACCACTGCTTTGCATTTGCTCCATCACGAATCGATCGCCAACATCGGTCTCAATAAAATTAATGCCCAAATCTTTTAATGCATGGCGCATGCCTAAGTTGGTCATTTTAGTACCAACCACTGCATTATTTACCAATCTTGATTGATCTTTCCAGGCTTTAGCAATAATAAAAACTAACTCATCGCCATCAACCAACTTGCCATCAGTATCAACCATCATTAGACGGTCTCCATCGCCATCAAAGGCAATACCTAAATCGAATTTTTGTTCGACAACCACCCGTTGTAATTGCTTGGTATCCGTTGCACCGCAGTTCAAATTAATATTAAAGCCATCAGGCTGGTTATTAATAATGGTGATATTTGCTCCTAGCTCTGAGAAAACGTTCTCAGCAATGTGATAAGTAGCGCCATTGGCACAATCAATCACAATGTTCAGGCCAGATAAATCCACCGAGCGATCAAAGGTTGACTTGCAAAACTCAATGTAACGACCCAGTGGCTGTTCATGTCGATGTGCTTTTCCAATGTTATCGCTGTCCACGCTAATCATTGACTCGGACAGCTTTGCTTCTATTTCTTTTTGATTCTCATCGCTCAACTTAAACCCTTGAGAGGAGAAAAATTTAACGCCATTATCTTGAAAATGATTGTGTGAGGCGCTGATGACTACGCCTGCAGTAGCGCCATAAGCTTGTGTTAAATAAGCCACGGCTGGAGTCGGCATTGGCCCAAGTAAGCCAACATCCACACCAGCAGACAAAAAACCAGCCTCAAGTGCTGATTCAAACAAATACCCAGACACGCGAGTGTCTTTACCAATAATCACACTGGCTGACCCATCTTTAGCCAAAACTGAACCCACTGCCCAGCCTAGTTTTAAGAAAAAATCAGCCGTGATAGGCTCTTCACCCACTCTACCACGTATACCATCCGTACCGAAAAATTGACCCAAACTCCTACCCCTTAAATTGATTCACACTTTGCCAAATCGTCAATGCATCTTTGGTTTCTAAAACATCGTGAACACGTACAACGTTTGCACCATTTCTAATTGCCATTATAGCGGCTGTAACACTACCAGACACTCTACCATCAACATTTCTATTATCCAGCAAAGTGCCAATCATCGATTTACGAGAAATACCCACTAAGACTGGCAAATTAAAACTCTTAAACTCAGACAATCGTTTGAGCATTTCAAGATTTTGATTAAGCGTCTTACCAAAACCAAAACCAGGATCCAACACAATCTTATCTTCGCTAATACCTGCATTCACACAAACTTCAATCCTATCATTAAAAAAACTCTTAATGTCGTCCACTACATCCACGTAACTTGGTTTGATTTGCATGATTCTAGGATTGCCCTGCATGTGCATCAAACACACATCAACGTTTAATGACGACACCATTTCCAATGCACCATCTGCACTTAAAGCGCAAACATCATTAATCATGCTTGCTCCCGCTTTAACCGCTAATTCCATGACTTCTGGTTTGGAGGTATCGATTGAAATGGGTATGTCCGTTGTCTGATACAACGATTCAATCACCGGAATGACGCGATTTATTTCGTCCGTTGTAGAAACTGGCTGTGCCCCTGGTCTGGTGGATTCACCACCAATATCAATCACATCAGCACCTTGCTTGATCATTTGCTGAGCTCTAATGACAGCATCGTCTTGATTAAGGTGCTGAGCACCATCGGAAAATGAATCGGGCGTAATATTCAACACGCCCATGATCATTGGATTAAGGGATTTCAGCATCATTGACGCCACAATGGTTTTTTATTTAGGCAGTCTGCTGAGTGCCACTGCCACCTAAAGGTTTTTCATCCGAATCACTGCTTGTATCTTTTGGTACATCGACACCAGAGCCTAACTCAGTAGAAGCCACATCAGAATCAATAATTACCGCCGCTTCACGCATTGGCTTTCTGTTCATTAAATCATCAATTTGGTCTTTATCGATGGTTTCAATTTCAATCAAAGATTTGGCCATGGCATGCAAAATATCTTTATTTTCTTCCAATATTTTGTAAGCAATGTCGTAATTAACGTCAATAATTTTACGAATTTCAATGTCAATCAAATCAAAAGTTTTGTCTGAAATATGCTTGTGTTTAGTTACTTGTCGACCCAAGAACACTTCACCATCATCTTCACCATAAGCCAGAGGCCCCAATGCTTTAGACATGCCCCAATGCTTCACCATTTTGTGTGCGATCTCAGTTGCACGTTCAATATCATTGCTCGCACCCGTGGTCACAGAATCAGTGCCATAAATTAATTCTTCAGCGATACGGCCACCGAACAGTGATGACACTTGTGAATTTAACTTGCGCTTAGAGATACTGTAACTGTCCTTTTCAGGCAAGAACATAGTCACACCGAGTGCTCTACCCCTAGGGATAATACTGACTTTATACACTGGATCATGCTCAGGTACTAAACGTCCTACAATGGCATGACCAGCTTCATGATAAGCGGTCATCTCTTTCTCAGCCTCGTCCATCACCATGGATTTACGTTCGGAGCCCATCATAATCTTGTCTTTGGCTTTTTCAAATTCCTGCATGCCCACCAAATCTTTACCCTTACCGGCAGCAATCAGTGCGGCTTCATTCGCTAAATTGGCCAAATCTGCACCCGAAAATCCCGGCGTACCTTTGGCAATATTAATCGATTTAACATTCTTAGCAATGGGCAATTTACGCATGTGTACTTTTAAAATCGCATCACGGCCATTAATATCTGGTAGGCCAACCGTCACTTGACGATCAAAACGCCCAGGGCGCAATAAGGCAGGATCTAATACATCTGGTCGGTTAGTTGCAGCAATCACAATAATACCTTCATTGCCTTCAAAACCATCCATCTCAACCAGCATTTGGTTTAAGGTCTGCTCACGCTCATCGTGACCACCACCCATGCCTGCACCACGTTGACGACCCACCGCATCAATTTCATCAATAAAGATAATACAAGGAGCACTCTTTTTAGCTTGCTCAAACATGTCGCGCACACGTGATGCACCCACGCCAACAAACATCTCTACAAAATCAGAACCAGAAATAAAGAAAAATGGCACATCAGCTTCGCCTGCAATCGCCTTGGCTAATAAGGTTTTACCAGTACCCGGAGGGCCAACCATTAGTACGCCTTTAGGAATCTTGCCACCCACTTTAGTAAATTTCCCAGGGTCGGATAAGAAATCAACTAATTCCATCACTTCCGCTTTAGCCTCATCCACACCGGCCACATCTTTAAAAGTAACATTAGATTCATCTTTGGTAATTAGTCGTGCTTTAGATTTACCAAAACTCATTGGATTTTTACCGCCCATCGCCCCGCCAGCGCCTTTCATGGTATAAAGAATTACGCCAATCAATAATAAAATTGGTGCCAAGGAAATGATTAATTGCTTAAAGAACCCTTCTTGTTCAGGCGGCTTGGCAATAACATTAACGCCATTATCCAACAAATCACCCATCAAACCTAAATCACCAGGACTGTAGGTAGAAAACTCTTCACCGCCAGCGCCCACGCCTTTGATGTGGCTACCAGCAATCGTAACCTGAGAAACATCACCCTGCTTAACACTTTGGATAAACTGAGAATAAGTAACGTCATTTTTCTGCTCACTTAGTTGAAATTGACTAAAAATTGAGGTGAGAACGCTGCCTAAAACCAACCAAAGTAATAAATTCTTAACCATAGATAAACATCAAAAAATAAAAAGTGGTAACTATACCCTATTGTGTACTTACTTATAGGCTTGATGGCGTTTTTTCAAGGTTTAACAACAAATAAATTTAAATTCTGTCATAATTCTTAACTTAAAAAACTTATTTAAAATTATGTCAAAAATTAACTTTTTATCCATCGTCCTAATGACTGCACTACTAAGCTCTTGTGGTTTTCATGCGCCGTACAAAAATACCTCAATCATCAATGCATCAATAATATCCAACGCAAACAACGCCTTTACCACCGAACTCAAAAAACACTTCAACCAAGAAGCCACTCAGTCTTTAACGATTCAAATTGGTAATGAAGTTCAGAAAAAACAAACGTCATCTTACAAATCTGATGGTAAAGCTAGTAGCTATACCTTGAACCTCAGCGTTCCGATTAAAGTCTTTAACAATGACAACAAATTACTACTGTCAAAAAATCTAAATGCCAGCATTCATCTAAGCAAAATGAGTGCCACTCAAGCCGATCGACTGCAAATTGAAGAAAATTACGAACAACTACGCAATACAATCATCAAAAAACTATTAAGAAGGCTTTCCAAACTCAATGAAAATTAGGCCTGAACAGCTTGATTCTCAATTAGCCAATAAACTGGAATCCATTTATTTTGTCTTTGGCGCAGAAATATTACTGATTGAACAAAGCCTGTCTCAAATCAACAAGTTCGCAAAACAAGCCGGGTTTGATGAAAAAACCAGTTTTGAAATTGATGGTAATTTTAACTGGGATCAAATCTACGCTGAAATTTCCACCCCCTCATTATTTTGTCCAAAACGCATTATTGAATGCCGACTAAAAACAGGAAAAATTGGCGTTAAAGGCTCTAAAGCATTGAACGACATTATCAAAACATTGCCCAACGATATACTGCTTATTATCTCTACAGGTAAGTTGGACTTGGCTCAACAAAAAAGCAAATGGTTCAAAGCCCTTGAACAACATGGCGGTGTCATTCAACATTGGGAGGTGCAGAGTGATCATCTAGTGGGCTGGGTTGCAAACCACATGGCAACACTTGGGTTGGATTCCAATCCAGAAATCGCACAAAGCATTGCTTTTTGTACTGAGGGAAATTTATTGGCATCCATGCAAGAAATCCAAAAATTACAAATGGCTTATCCTGATGGAAAAATTAACACGCAAGAATATCTGGACCAAGTCAATCAGCAATCCAAATACACCATTTATGGTCTGATCGATACTGCTCTGTTGGGTGATGGAAACCAAGTACTAAAGATTTACGAAACATTGATTGATGATAGTGCTATGCCAATTCAACTGAGCAGTTCCTTGTATCGAGAAATTAGCTCAATCATCAATATGTCGATTGAATTACAGCAAGTCAAACAAGTTGAAGCGGTCCTACAAAATCATCGCGTATGGAATAAACGCAAACCAATCATCAGTAATGCATTAAAACGCCATTCTTATCAGCGCTTACAAAAATTATTATTATCGCTCGGACGTATTGACCGCTCAATCAAAGGCATGGATAATCTCAATGTAATTGACGAATTACGCACACTACTACTAAACTTAGCTGGAAAAACACAATGGGCTCAATAACTGATTTAATTACCACCTTAGGCAAGAACGCAAGTATTGCCGCTAAAACCTTGCGTGGCGCCACAACGGAAGCCAAAAATAACGCACTCATTAACACCGCCAGTCAAATTGATCAAAACCGCAAAAATATTCTTGAAGCCAATCAGCAAGACCTTGCACATGGCAAAGACAATGGTTTGGATGATGCACTACTTGACCGACTCATGCTCGACGATGCTCGACTTGATGGCATTATCGAAAGCCTAAACCAAATTGCCGCATTGCCCGATCCAATTGGAGAAATTACCGATCTTAAATTCCGTCCAAGTGGCATTCAAGTCGGCAAGATGCGTGTGCCTTTAGGGGTGATGGGCATCATTTACGAATCTCGTCCAAACGTTACGATTGATGCAGCAGCACTTTGCCTAAAATCAGGCAATGGTGCAATTTTACGTGGTGGCTCAGAAGCCATTCATTCTAACCTTGCGCTTTATGCTTGCGTCAAAGACGGCCTTATTGATGCCGGCTTGAGTGAGTATTGTGTACAGCTAATCGACACCACTGATCGCGAAGCAGTTACTGAGCTTGTCAGAGCTAGTGACTATGTGGATGCTATTATTCCACGTGGTGGAAAAGGCTTGGTTGAAGCCATTAGCGAAAATGCCAAAGTGCCGGTTATTAAGCATTTACACGGCGTGTGTCATACTTATATTGATAAAGACGCTGATACCGATAAAGCCATCAAGATCGCCTTTAATGCCAAAACGCGCCGTTACGGTGTGTGCAATGCTATGGAAACCCTACTGGTGCACGCATCAGCAGTTGGTAGGGTATTGCCTGAACTGATTGCAGAATACATTGCCAAAGGCGTAGAGCTCAGAGGTTGTGATCAAACCATGCAATTGTCTGATCAAGTTGTTAAAGCAACGGATGAAGATTGGGATACAGAATATTTAGATGCAATTTTGTCCATTCGCATTGTCAATTCAATGTCTGAGGCAATCGATCATATTGACAAGCACGGCTCTGGTCACACCGAATCCATTGTTACTGAGAACTATACATCGGGTCGTCGTTTTATCACCGAAGTCGATTCATCGTCAGTGATGATCAATGCCTCCACCGGCTTTGCCGATGGTTTTGAATATGGCCTTGGTGCCGAAATTGGCATCAGTACAGACAAATTCCATGTACGTGGCCCAGTTGGTTTAGAAGGTCTTACTTCACAAAAATTCATCGTCCTTGGTGACGGTCACACTAGAAAATAACACTAACCATGAATACAGAACAAGCATTAGCCGTTTTTGAGCGCGGTGCGCACGAGATATTGCCAGTTGATGAGTTAAAGAAAAAACTCGCTAAAAATAAACCTTTGCGCATTAAAGCGGGCTTTGATCCGACAGCACCCGATCTTCATTTGGGCCATACAGTTTTAATCAATAAACTTAAACAGCTACAAGATTTAGGTCATGAGATTTTATTCTTAATTGGTGATTTCACTGCCATGATTGGCGACCCAACCGGAAAGAGCAAAACTAGACCGCCGCTTTCCAAAGAGCAAGTTTTAAAGAATGCAGAGTCTTATCAAGATCAAGTCTTTAAAATATTAGACAAAGACAAAACTAAAGTCGTTTTTAACTCTGATTGGATAGGGAAAATGAGTGCTTTAGAAATGATTCAACTTGCCAGTCAAAAAACCATGGCAAGAATGCTCGAACGCAATGACTTCTCTGATCGCTATAAAGCAGGTCAAGACATTGCCATTCATGAATTTCTCTACCCACTGATTCAAGGTCGAGATTCGGTTGAACTTAAAGCCGATGTTGAGCTTGGTGGCACTGACCAAAAATTTAATCTTTTAATGGGCAGAGATCTGCAAAAACAAGCCGGTATGGAGTCGCAAGTCATCCTAACTATGCCAATTCTTGAGGGCTTGGATGGTGTACAAAAAATGTCAAAATCACTCGACAACTACATCGGTATCGATGACAAACCAGATGACATGTTTGGTAAGATTATGTCTATTTCTGATGATTTAATGTGGCGCTACCTAGAGCTACTCAGCTTCGAGACATTAGAAACAATCGCCTCATGGAAAACAGAAGTTGAAAACGGTGAAAACCCACGAAACATCAAATTCCGTCTGGCGGATGAAATCATCACTCGCTTCCATAGTAGTGACGACGCCAAACAAGCACAACAAAACTTCATTAATCGCTTCGCTAAAAATAAAGTACCTGACGAAATGCCAGAATTCAGCTTTGAGTCAGGTATCAAGATAGCCAACTTGCTCAAAGACTCAGGCTTAGTCAGCTCAACTTCAGATGCTTTTCGAATGATTAAAGAAGGTGCTGCTAAAATCGAAGGTGAAAAAATCTCTGATCGTAACCTAGTGCCAGAATCAGGAACTGCCGTGTACCAAGTAGGTAAGAGGAAGTTTGCAAAGGTAACCATTACTTAATGCACGCTTTGTTAAAAGCAACATCTATAAGTGGATTGCTACTTTTATTAAACGCTTGCACCTCGCTAGAGGATTTTCAAAAAATGTCGCCCGAATCTCGTGCACACAAAACCTGCAATAACGACGTCACAGTCATGCATTACAAATCTCAGGTTTATCAACTTACCAACGAAATTAGTCAAATCGATGCACTGCTTTTAAAAGGCTACAAGACACATGAAAACTGCACTATCATCACTTATGAAAGTAACGCTTCAAATGGTGAAAAAGACAAACAAAGAAACTCAATCAAAAAAATATGCACTGAAGTTGTAATCCCACTCAACGACTATATTTATGATCATGAAAAAAATAGAAAATCTGAATTAATGATTAATTTAGACAACGCCAGAATCCAAAAACAACAAAATTTTGATACGTGCTACAGCAAAACCTTACTAATGACAGCTGAACAAGCATTCACCCGCTTTGATAACTAAAATGTTATAATACTATCCCCTGGGGATGACATGGCTTCGACGAGGAGTTGGATCTCAAGGACGCATGCCGAGGATAAAGATAACTCGTAAAATCGTGCTTTAAAAAGATAGTTGCAAACGAAAACAACTACGCTCTAGCTGCATAGCTAGCCGCTCCCTTGAGGTTGTCTGTATTTCTTGGATAGCGGTCGCTTACAGACTCGCTAGGATTATTTGTTCCAGATAATTCGGTTAAAACTTTAGGAAATCGCTACTTACATCCCTGATGGTCGGGTGGTAGGCGGCTAACTCAAATAGACCAAGCTAAGCATGTAGACTCTTTGTTTGAAGGTTTTCGGACGCGGGTTCGATCCCCGCCATCTCCACCAAATTCAATGCTATAATAAGTACTTATTTAAATACTTATTATAGAATCATGGAACAAATATACGCCAAACACACGGCAAGCATCAGTGAGCTAAAAGCTTCTCCTACTAAACTATTAAACCAAGCCAAAGGTGAAGCTATCGCAATTCTAAATCACAACACACCCAGTGCTTATCTTATTTCTGCCAAAAAATATACAGAATTATTAGAAGCTGCGGATGATTATCTACTCGCCAATGAAGTCGGGAAAAGACTTAACGATCGAGCCAACCTAATCCCAGTAAATATTGATGACTTATAAGTTAGCGTTTCACGCAAAAGCATTAAAAGAATGGCACAAGCTTGATAGTGTAATCAAACAGCAATTTAAGAAAAAATTAAAAGCGCGATCTAAATCTCCAAAAGTTACAAAAGATAAACTTAAAGGGCATCAAGAAGTTTATAAAATAAAACTCAGATCAGCCGGATATCGACTCGCCTATCAAGTTATTGACGAAAAACTGATTATCTATGTCATAGTGATCGGAAAAAGAGAAAATAATGAAATTTACCAATCTCTAAATCAACGGAAAGATTAAGAAAATAAGTGAATTTACAATATTTCCGAAATTTTTCATTAGCACTCTATGCGTTTCCTGCAGCACTCAAAAAATCCTTATTTATTAGTGTATTTATCCACTTTTAAACAATAAAACCTTGCGCTATAGAGTAATAATCGTTGTTTTTAATGACTTTTTATCTTGTGTGCACTCGTAAATATTGATATTTACACTGATTTTGATTATTTCCAATATTTTTAAATAAAAGAATTAAAAGGGTACCCTTTTATTTATTATTCAAAGCCAAAATAGCAATTAACTCTTTTGGCGTATAGGCTGGAATCTTTGAATTTTTAAAGCCAGAGTAATCCCTTGTTACGATAGAGTCAACATCAACTGCTAGTGCTGCCTCGTGTAATACTGAGTCTTCATAATCAACAAACTTTGGATTTAATGCTTTTTCAAGTGTTTCACTTGAGACGGGTGCGATGTCAAATATATTAAGCAGAGTTTTTATATGCTTAGCTGCTTGAGTTGTATTTAATGACTTTTCCAATAAATAATGAATTGTGGTAATTGTTGTTGCACATAAAAAACCATCAATTTCGTTAGTATCGACTTTTGAAATTAATACAGAGGCATCATCCACAAACTCACTTCTATCTAACAATAGATCAAGTATTACATTGGTATCAAATAAAACCCTCATAGATATTTATTTTCTAAATGTGTTTTATAATCAGATTCAGAAACATTATTTTTAATAACACCTTTCAATGAGCTTACGTTTTGCGTAACAACGCCATTACTATTGTTATTCTGTATTGATTTAAATAAATCAGCAACAATTTTAGAAACAGATTTACCGCTTCTTGCTGAATACACTTTGGCAGTTTTTATCAACTCTTCTTCTATTCTTAGTGTTAGTTTTGTTTGCATGTTTTCACCTTATGACGTATAAATTTTATTTAATTGTACTCCACTCATAAATTGATGTCAAGTGACTAACTTCTATTTGTCATACAGAATAAAAGGGGATAACCGTTGTTTTTAATGATTTTTTATCTTGTCTGTACTTGTAAATATTGATATTTACACTGATTTTAATTATGGGTCAAGATAACTTTAGAGGCATAATATCATGATAATATGTTGCACTTACAAGTTGAATCTAAGCGGCACCCTTTTATTTAATTCACTTTAAACTATATCGAGTAGATCTTCCATTTGTGACAATGAAGCTGGCAACTGTAATACACCATGCACTGGATAATCCACAGAATCGAGCACATTAAGATATTGCATTTCTTTCTTCTTTGCCAGCACAATGACTTTGGTATTAGGTGAGTACTTGATAAGACTGACTAATAAACCCTCTATGTTGGACTTATATATACCACTATAGTTAGTACTGTAGGCATAGGAAAACTCTGCGACGATATAGTCTGCTGGTTGTTTTTTAACTAAAGTGACAGCCTTACGAACACTATCAACTCTAAGTTCTTCGATACCTTTACGCTGATATAAAGCACCAAAATCTGGAAACATCATAGATTCTATAATTGAAATAACTATAGAATTAGACATAACAATTAGTTAGTCGTTAATCGAATAACAAGCAACGCCACCTTTTTGTGAGCCTGCGGCAAACATACAACGTACATTTGGATTATCAGCTGGGATCCATTCATACACACGGATGTTCCAACCTGCAGTTTCGATTAGATATTCTGAGCTGGGTTTAACGGTCTGCGCACCTATTGTTGTCATTTTTTCCCAAAGCCCTGCTTGTGCAGATACTGATACTAGCAATGTGATTAAGAGTGTGGTTAGTTTAAAATTCATCATCGCTCTTACCGTTAACGTCTGTTTCAATAGTATTAATAAAACTAATAAATTCTTCAGCATACCAGCGAGGATCCCAATAACTGTAGCTATTATAGGCAAATATACCATTGTTATCTGAATCTCTGAACGCTTGATTTGAGACGATTTCAGTAAAAAAGGCAGTCGAATTTAATGACGCCACTAATGCAATTATTGTTACTATTTTCTTCATAATATAATTTCCTTCACGTTGTTTATAAAAATGGATAATGCGTCTTAGATTAACGCATGCCACGTTGCTCTTTAATAAGCTCGTAAGCACTAATAATTTCTTGAGTTTTTTCTTTGGCAATTGTCATCATCTCTTCTGGTAGGCCTTTGGCAACTAATTTGTCTGGATGATGCTGTGACAATAATCGACGATAAGCACGTTTGATTTCTTTATCTGTTAGATTTTTATCCACGCCTAATATTACATAGGCATCATCAACGCTTAGCTTACTAGCATGATGACTGGTAGTAGCAAACTGTTGGATAAGATTTTCTAGCTCATGAAGTGAGAAGTGTAGTTTTTGGGCGATGTATTTAAGGGCGTCATGCTCTGTATCGTCCAGCACGCCATCAGCATAAGTAGCTTGGATTTGAATCTCTAAAAACATACGCACTAGATCTGTGCGTCTATGGCTTTCCAAACGGAACTGCTCAAGCACTTCATCTAGGTTAAAGTCTTTTTTCTTGCCCTGGTTAAATAACTCTCTGGCAACTTTTTGCATGTCATCTGCTAGCTGCATATGATCCATGACTTGCTGTGCTAAAAGGATCTCTGCCTTTGATACCTTGCCATCAACTTTGGCAATGTATCCCATGACTGAAAATAAACTACTAAAAAATGCCGCTTGAACGCGCTGTTGATCGCCGATATGATAATCTTTAGCGAATCCGCCAAAATTAGATTTGCCTTTAGAGAAATTACCTGCAAATGCTACGCCAAGCATCGCACCTAATGGCCCGCCAAGCATAAAACCAAACGCCCCACCTAAAACTGTTGTCCACCAACTCATAATGATTGCTCCATTTATTTTTGAGATTGTTTCTTGGGCTTATTACCCCAAAACCCTTTCTTCTTTTTGGATTTATTTTCTTGAGAATTACTGTTTTTTCCGTATCTAGGCTTATTACGAGGTTTGTTCTTTTTTGGCTTCTTGTTTCGAGGAGGTAAAATATTTTTGGCAGATTCTGGCACGTCATGATCAGGTACGAAATCATCCACCATAATACGATCTAGTTTATTTTGAATCAAGCGTTCAATATCAAAAAGCTGCTTCGCCTCATCAGCACTTACCAAAGAGATGGCCTCGCCTTTTGAACCTGCACGGCCGGTTCGACCAATGCGGTGCACATAATCTTCTGGCACATTAGGTAAATCAAAGTTAACCACGTGAGGCAGTTCGACAATATCAATACCACGTGCTGCG
>FUWD012864734.1_pt1 | contig 37524 bp, 37 predicted proteins | sample 1063281 | NCBI WGS metagenome assembly FUWD01 (sample SAMEA79048168, study PRJEB19326) | metagenome | biome: marine | reverse complement strand
AGACAGGATAGGCAAGATATTTCTTTATCTTTGCATCCATCCCTGGATCTCCTTTGTTTGGATCGTCGTCCCACTTTACCTTGTCCCACATGAAATACTTTGACACCATGTGCGTCATGTGAGTAAACGGAAAGTAAGCCCAGAAACCGCAAAAGATCAATAGGTTTATCACATGAATAGCGCCCATAGGTTCTGTCATTGGGCTGAATGTCAAAAGACTCACAAAATATGATCTGGAAACACTGAAACCAGGATCCTGAAGCCACACCATGAATCCCGTGACAAACAGGAGGCCGAGCCATATCAGGTTCATGAAATCTATCGGAGCTGTTACGTCAGCAAGGCCGGAATCGATTTTTCTTCTAACGATAAGCCCCAAGACGCCTATTGTTCCCAACACATAGCCGGGAACAGCCATAACCATGGTCAATGATTGAAATAAACTGGCCAAGGCCTGAATTTTCGGGAACCATGCCAAGAATCTGTAGAATCGCTCCAACGGCCAAGAAAGCTAAGCCGCCGATACACATGTAAAGTCCAAGGTGGAATGGAAACGACCAATACCATAAAGGCTTATTATCTTCATGCAATGCCTTGATAAAAAGTATTTCCGGTATCATGAATTTGTATTGAGCCATGTGATTTTTATGCCGAGTCTTTTTCCAGTGATCCACTTCCTCATAAAAAGATCCACCCCATTCTTTCCCCTCATGAGGTATTGGATACAGTTCCCAGCGTACGTGCATCGGCATAGTCGCATACTTTAAAATTTTTGCGGCAAATGCGATCACGAAAACCAGACCACTCAAGTAAGTCAGGATCTGCAAAAAACCCATCTCAGCGCTCCTTTTTATGATGATGATTTAATCTTTGCCGGGTGGCGGTTTACAAAGATATCAACCTCAATAATTAACATGTTCCAAATCATTCCGCCACTTGTTTCATTTTTGAATGTTTAATTTTTGAAACATAAATAGTGTAACGATTCAGAACCGAATCTGCAAATAGATTGCTATATGGAATTAATACAGTTGTTTTTTATATGCTGGGAAGATCAAAGTTCGGTCGTGTTCTCATCCATCTCGACAGGCATAGCCAATTCACCGACCAATGACTCTTTTGCTTCGGGATAGAATTTCGGCAAAGGGTCGTCAGCAAAATCAGCCCTGAAAAACTTATCTACCCAATTCCGGCCCCACTGGTCTTCTTCAAGAAAATGTCGCAGATCACCCGTGCCCTTGAGGTTCTTCAGTTCGACCCAACCATCCGTTTCAAGCATTAGTGTCAGGTCCTCCGGCGCGTTGTCAGACCAATCTATGAAATAAGGAGAATGAGAACTCATCAAAACCTGCTTGTTTGGATTGTCGGCCACGTATCGATTTATCAGTCCATAGAGCACTCTCAGTCGATTGGGATTCAGGAATGTCTCCGGTTCTTCAACGAAGAATATTCGAGGCTGGTCCGGCAGATTAAATAAAGTGCACAGAGCGAGAAAGACGAGGAATCCATCTGAAAGCTGGGGTCCTACGAAATATCCGGTTTTGTGCTCTTCTTCGACCCCTATACCAACTTGCCCAGGATCTCCCAAATGGGGAGTAAAAATTCTTTTTATTCCCGGGATGGCTCTTTTGACTTCCTCGACTGTACGATAAAAGTTCTCCGGGTAGTTTTTCTCCAGGTAATGGATCACTGCGGCAAGGTTTTCTCCGGTGTGATCCAACAAATATGAATCCTGAATTGAAGCAGGCTTCTTGATTAAATCCGGTAAAAATCTGTATCTTTTTATCTTTGAAAGATATTGAGCCACAGATCTAATTCTTTTTTCCGCGTCATTCCATGCATGCCCTTTCCTCATTTGGGCCATTTTCGATTCCCGAGCCTTAACATCGGAGATGGTGAACAGAATGTCACCCTGAATTTCCTGAAGTGTTTCTTCCTTAATCAGATATTCGTTTCGCCTTATTTCAGTGAAAACAAAACGATAGTTGTAATTGATGTCATCAACTCGAAGAGTTATTTCCAGCCCGAGATCAAAATCCTGGGTATCCTCTGAATCACGCGCCTTACGACTTAATGTCTGTCGAAAAGTAAAAGGACCAGGACCAAAAGCGCTACTCAGAGGTCCAGACGCAAGGAAGCTAAGCATCAGAAGGAAATTGCCCAGATTAGATTTTCCGGAACCATTGGGCCCGAGAAAAATATTTAGAGGCCTGACGTCAAATTCGGCTTCTTTGAAATTCTTAAAATTCTTGATTCGGATACTCCTGATCATAAGGGAAAAAAACCTTTCTGAGAAAAAGTCTACGCCTCGTGTTGTAACGAGCTGAAGTCCGTATCTCTGATTAACTTAGACAAATCAGACAAAATCGTAAAAATGTGGATGAGCGCCAAACATCCAAAATGAGGTCCTTGTGATATATTAGATAGCTGATCTCAAAAAATCAGGGACCTTAGACCTCAAATAATCAATTATATCGTTATCAAATCCTAATGTTCGAAACTAGGCGGAATTTCATCCGGTCGTGCTTGGTGTTGATCAGCCGAAGATAGCTGCCGAAGAGAATTATAAACTATTTTTCTTCCAAACCCGAAGAAATCCAGCTCATCATAGACCTTAAATCATGACCAACTTTCTCAATCGGGTGTTCAGTTCCCAATCTTTCTTTGGATTTGAAAACTGGACGACCTGCCGCGTTTTCCAGTATCCATTCCCGAGCAAATTCTCCACTGCGAATTTCACCCAATATTTTTTTCATTTCCTGGCGAGTCTGTTCAGTTATAATTCTTGGGCCCCGCGTTAGGTCACCGTATTCGGCTGTATTACTAACGGAATACCTCATGCGGCCTATTCCGCCTTCATAAATCAAATCCACTATAAGCTTGAGTTCGTGTAAGCATTCAAAATAAGCTATTTCAGGTTGATAACCAGCTTCCACCAATGTTTCAAAGCCAGCCTGAATCAGCGCGGTAACTCCTCCACAAAGAACTGCCTGCTCCCCAAAAAGGTCGGTTTCAGTCTCTTCTGCGAAAGTAGTTTCAATCAGACCTGCCCTGGTGGCGCCAAGGGCTCGGGCATAAGCCATACCAGTTTCCCTGCACTTGCCACTCGGGTTTTGATGGACTGCCAGCAAAGCCGGCACACCGAATCCTGTTTTATACATCCTACGAACCAGATGTCCTGGACCTTTAGGCGCAATCATGAAAACATCAATGTCTTGTGGCGGCGTAATCTGGCCAAAATGGATGTTAAAGCCGTGGGCAAAAGCCAGACTTTTCCCTTTGCCAAGATTTGGGGCGATTTTGTCATGATAAAGGCTTGCCTGGATTTCATCTGGAACCAGGATCATGATTATGTCCGCGTTTCGGGTTGCGGAATCAACTTCCATCACTTCAAGGCCATCCTGGCCGACTTTGGTCCACCTGAGACTGGATTTGTCCAAACCAACGATTACTTTTACTCCTGAATCCGATAAATTAAGGGCATGAGCATGTCCCTGACTACCGTAGCCTATTACTGAAACTGTTTTGCCCTGCAAGTAGGTCAAATCTGCGTCGTGATCGTAAAATATCTTTGCCAACTTTGTTCTCCAAAACTGATTTTATTCTAAAACAACTTAATCTATCTACCTTAACAAAAACATTACCTATCTTCAATACTCTGGGTCAACTTATGATCACGCGGATAATTTTACCGGTAAAAGTCTTTTTATTTGCCGCGTTCATTGAATATGTGGCTTGGAGGTTCTATCAAGACCGTCGTGTCCGGTGGGACTGAAGACGTTAGCCAAACATTACCGCCGATAACCGACCGGGCTCCAATCACCGTCTCCCCGCCCAGAATGGTAGCCTGAGCGTATATCGTAACGTCGTCTTCAATTGTAGGATGGCGTTTTTGACCTCTCAATGTGTTTCCTCCCTCTGACTCGCGAGGTACCGAAAGGGCTCCTAATGTAACTCCCTGATATATACGGACACGGTCCCCAATGTTGGTGGTTTCCCCTATGACCACACCGGTTCCATGATCGATGAAGAATTCTTTGCCAATCGTAGCTCCCGGATTGATATCGATTCCAGTTATGGAATGAGCATGCTCCGTCATAATTCTTGGCATGAGAGGGATATTTCTCAGAAACAGCTCGTGAGCCACCCTGTAAACGAAAATGGCGTACAAGCCCGGATATGAAAAAACTATTTCGTCAAGACTCTTGGCGGCAGGGTCTCCGTCATAATGGGCTTTAACGTCAAGACCCAAAACATGTCGAAGTGTCGGCAGTTTTTCCATAAAAATAATCGCTTCATCCCGCCCTTTCTGAACACATTTCACGCATAGGCTGTCAGTCCTGCGGCACTCATGCCTTATGCTTCTTGATAGTTGCGCGGAAAGCGCCTCAAACAGGTTCATCAATTCGTTACCCAAATGGTACTCAAGTGTAGATGGACTAAGTTCCTGTTTACCGAAAAAACCTGGGAAAAGTACATCCTGGAGCATACCGAGAATTCGGATTATTTCGTCTTTGGATGGAATTAAAGCAGCGCCAACGTGATCGACAGTTCTATCATCTTCACAGGAACCAACCATTTCAGAAATGACATTACGTATTCTGGCCTCTTGCGATGGAAGCCATTGATCTTCCTGAAACTCGCAAACTTTTTCCAATTCTTTTATTTTATTAACATCACAGCGTTCCATGTCAGGAAACCTTTCTGGTTTTGAATAAACAGTTAATGAATCTGTGGTCATTGCCAACGTTCAACCGGTCAACTTTTTTAGAGGCCTTTTGCCTGTAGCTGTACAATGGGGGTGATATGGCCTCTGATCGACATACAGGGCACCTACTCGGAGATGTAACTCTGGTTCTTTTGCTGAAACTAAAACCACATTCAAGACAACGCGCCGGTTCACAAATTATCCCACCCGACATTCGTAAAGACTTTTCTATATGTGGCAGGTGCTCATAGACTTCCTTTTCCGAAACACCTAAAGCCTGGGATAACCCTCTTGCCGTTATTGGTGTTTCCTTTAGTAATTCCAGCATCCTGCGTCTTGTGGTCAACGTGTTTCTCCTCTTGGGGACATATTGGCCGTTTAAACTTGACAAGCGTACTTGATTTCATAGAGGATAACCTTTCCGATAAGCTTACGGCAATTTTTTCCTGTGTTCTTATCACAAGGAGGGAGGCGACAATGGCCCAGAGGTCTCTAAATAAGGTGCTTCTTCTGGGAAACGTGGGGAAGGATCCTGAAGTGCGGTATACCGCGTCGGGAAAAGCCGTCGCCACTTTTTCTCTTGCGACTTCGCAAAGGTGGAAGGACCAAGATGGAAACGATCAAGAAAAAACAGAGTGGCATAGGATAGTAGCTTGGGGACGTCTTGGTGAAATCTGCGGAGAGTTTCTGAGCAAGGGTAAACAGGTATTTCTTGAAGGTCGAATACAGAGCCGGGAATGGGAAGATCAAGATGGAAACAAGCGAGTTACAGTAGAAATAGTCGCCAATGACATGATTCTTCTGGGTAGCGCTGGAAATCCATCCAGAGGTCAGGATGAAGGATTCAGCAAGAATGTCACTTCAGGTGGACCATCTAAGGCTTCCGGTAAACCTAGATCTGAAAGTAGGGGGTCGTCGTCCCCACCTTTGCCTCCGGATGATGAAATTCCATTCTAGAAATGGATTATTGTTATTTCACTTGACGCGAGTGCTCTGAACGTTAGGGGTGTTCATGTCAGATCGGTCAGTAAGAAAAAATCTATTCCTAATCGTAAACCTGGTTCAGTGCCTGGTTTTGATTCTATGGGCGACCTGCGTTTGCGCCTTTAACGAAGTTCCCTTCTTCTCAAAGGCAGTAAATTCAGGGGATTTGCCCCCTGTTGAAAAAAGACTGCCGCCGGTTCCAGTAGTTGTTAAAACAATTGATCACACAGGTAGTTATGGCGGGATGTGGCGCAGGGCATACACAGGCATGTCTGATCTAGTTGGTGTCCGAAGGATACTTTACGAGCCATTGGTACGATGGAATTCTAAGTTCGAAGTTGAACCGAATTTGGCCGAATCATGGGAAATTGACGACGAAGGTCGCGTCTACACTTTTCATCTTGTCAAAGGGGTAAGATGGTCTGACGGAGAGCCTTTTACCGCGGATGACATAATGTTTTATTTCGATGACATCCTGCTGAATAAGGAACTCACGGTTGCAATGCCCAACTGGATTTCTCCTGATGGAGCGCCGCCCAAGGTTAAAAAATAGATGACTACTCATTCAGAATTGAGTTTGCAAGGCCATATAGCATATTCATAAAACAACTGGCCTGTCCCCATGGGATGGAGCTGGTAACAAAGCCAAAACATTATTTAAAGAATTTTCACAAGAAACACGCGGACCCTGAAAAGCTTGAACAGTTGATCAAGGAACGAAAGGTAACCTCATGGGTTAAGCTGTTTCATGATGTTTCAAATCTTAGGCACGCAATGTTTATCAGTACTAAATTTCCTTCTTTGTGCGCATGGATTACCAAAACGCCTGCGCCATCAAAAAGATTTTTGCTCAGCCGCAATCCCTATTACTGGAAGGTGGATCCAGAGGGTAACCAACTGCCTTATATAGATTCATTCGTTAATGAACTTGTCGCTGAGCCTAAGACAATAGTCCTTAAAGCAATTGCCGGGGAAATTGACATGCAGGGACGCCACCTCGGCAGCATGCAGAACACGGTCCTCTTGTTGGCGAGTTCTTCCAATGGACATTTCAGGCTTGTTCCCAAGACCCTTTCCGCCTCAGTAGGAATCCTGCTGGCCCCAAACATCAATCATAATGACCCATTGATGAGGGAGGTTCTTTCTGACAGGCGTTTCAGGATAGCTATTTCCCATGCGGTGAACAGATCCGAGATCAACAAGATAGTTTGCAGGGGTAAGGGAGTCGCGAGACAGGCCGCTCCTCTAAAAGAGTCCGGGTTCTACAGCGCCTCTTATGAAAGCGTTTATACGGAGTTTGACCCTACAAAGGCTAACTCTCTGCTAGACGAGATGGGCCTGAAAATGAACAGTGACGGCAAGAGGATCTTGACTGATGGGAGAACTCTCCAGATTGCGCTGGACGTCGTTACCACAATGCCGGGCTGGGTAGACAGCGCGGAAATTATAGCCTCAAATCTCAAAGCGGTTGGAATTGACACTGAGGTTAAGTCTGAAACAATGGAGTTGTTCAGGCAGAGAACGCAGAGCGCTTCCCATGACATAGCCTTGTGGCCCGGCGACGGGGGGCTCGAATGTCTTCTCGATCCCCGATGGTACTTCCCGTTCAGTTCTGAGAGCCTGAATGCGCCTCTTTATGGCCAGTGGTTCCAGAGCGGTGGAACCAGAGGCGAAAAGCCGCCCCCTGAGATCAAAGAGCTCATGGACACATATGATGAAATCCTGAGATCTGTTTCACCAGAGCGCCAAAAGGAACTGTTCGCTAAAATAATAGCCGCAAATGAACAAAATCTTTGGGTAATAGGACTTGTTCAGGACCCTCCTGACTACTATGTGGTCTCCAAAAAAATGTTCAATTTACCTCAGAAAGATTTGCAAAGCTGGATTTACCCGAATCCTGGTCCAATAAACCCCGAACAGTTTTCGTTTGAACCTAAAAAGTCGGGAGCCAAATAAAATGGCCGACAAAAAAACTTCTGAGTCTTATAATTGCTGGTCAACCCTGTTTTCTATTCATGAGTTTGCGTAAAGGAATCGTATTATGTTCGCATACATAATTCGCCGCATACTGATCATGATCCCGACCCTGATAGCAATATCCATGATTTCTTTCATCATCATTCAATTGCCGCCGGGCGATTTTCTAACCACCTACGTTTCCCAATTGAGCGCTAGTGGTGAAACAGTCGACCAGGCGGAACTGGAGTCACTAAAAAAACGGTTTGGGCTGGATGAACCCATTTACATGCAATATTTACAATGGGTGTGGAACTTTATTCATGGGGATTTTGGCCATTCATTCGAATGGAACAAACCTGTCTCGGAATTGATCGGCGAACGACTACAATTGACCATTATAATTTCCGTGTGCACTCTTCTCTTTACGTGGGCGGTAGCCGTTCCCATAGGTGTTTATTCAGCGGTCCGGCAATATTCATGGCTTGATTATGTGTTGACGGTTTTCGGTTTTATCGGACTGGCTACCCCGAATTTCCTGTTGGCCCTAATTCTTTTGTGGGTGTCGTACGCATACCTGGGGCTGAGTATTGGGGGGTTGTTCTCGCCGGACTATGCCGACGCTCCCTGGAGTTTTGCCAAGGTCCTGGATCTGTTCAAGCATCTGTGGATTCCAGTGGTCATAGTAGGGCTTGGCCACACAGCCAAATTTATCAGAATTATTCGCGGCAATCTGTTGGACGAACTGCGCAAACCTTATGTGGTAACCGCCAGAGCAAAGGGACTATCCGAGACACACCTTATTTTAAAATACCCAGTGCGAGTAGCGATAAACCCTCTCGTAAGCACAATTGGCTGGACACTGCCCGAATTGATTTCCGGGATCGCAATTACGGCCGTAGTGCTGAATTTGCCCACTACCGGTCCACTTCTTTTGAGCGCATTGATGAGTCAGGACATGCAACTTGCGGGTACTTTCATCATGCTATTGAGTTGCCTCACGGTCGTTGGGACTTTGTTGTCTGATATCCTTCTGGCTTGGGTTGATCCACGGATCCGTTTTGGAGCTCGAGAGGGCTTATGACAGAAGATCTGGTAAGTAAAAAACAACTGAAATATTTGAACGCCTCCACAAGGAAGCTCATCTGGTGGAAATACAGAAAGCATACGCTCGCTATGATAGGTTTGGTGTCTATAGCGGGCATGTACTTTACGGCGGTGTTCTGCGAGTTTCTAGCGCCATACAGCAAGGACACGAGACACCTGGAGGCCATCTTCGCTCCAATCACAAAAATTCATTTTTTTGATGAAAAGGGAAGCTTAAGCTGGCCATTTGTAAGGCAGTCATCTCTGGAACTTGACATGGAAAACCATCGAGCCACGGTAGTGGAAGTTCCAGGAACGCATTTCCCAATAAAATTTTTTGTCAAGGGAGACTCCTATCTCTTCTGGGGCCTTTGGGAATGGAATCGTCATCTTTTTGGAGTCGAACAACCGGGAACACTTTTTCTTTTTGGCGCAGACAGGATGGGCCGGGATGTTTTTTCGAGATGTTTGTACGGGACGCGGATATCTCTATCTATCGGAATGATAGGAGTTTTACTCAGTCTCTTGCTTGGAGTCACACTCGGAGGAATTTCAGGGTATTTTGGTGGTTGGCCTGATGGTATCATCCAGAGAATCATAGAGGTCATCAGATGCTTCCCCAGTATTCCTCTCTGGATGGGGCTTTCCGCCGCAATGCCCCCTCACTGGCCTGCAATGAAGGTCTATTTTGCAATCACCCTTATATTGTCACTTGTAGGTTGGACGGATTTGGCCAGGATGGTTCGGGGAAAACTCATGTCTTTGAGAGAAGAGGAGTTTGTTCTTGCTGCAAAATTTGTAGGAGCCTCTGATTTAAGAATAATTTTCAAGCATTTGCTTCCATCATTTACAAGTCACATCATTGTATCCGTCACACTTGCCATTCCCGGGATGATTCTGGCTGAAACAGCGCTGTCGTTTCTGGGGATTGGCCTTCGTCCACCGATCACCAGTCTTGGAGTGCTTTTAAAGGAAGCCCAGAACGTGACAACGGTGGCGCTTTATCCATGGCTGCTGATCCCGGTTTTTTTCGTCATTCTTATCGTATTGTCCTTTAATTTTGTTGGTGATGGCCTCCGTGACGCCGTCGATCCATACTCGAGGTAATAAACGATGGACCCAATCCTGGAAGTTGACAACCTGAAAGTCCATTTTATCCTCGATGAAGGTGTCGCCAGAGCGGTGGACGGTGTAAGTTTTTCGGTCAAGCCGGGGGAAACGCTTGGTATCGTGGGCGAGTCAGGGAGTGGAAAAAGCGTCATAGGCCAGTCGATACTCAGAATTGTGCCATCCCCCGGCCGCATAGTAAATGGAAGTATATGGCTTCGCAGCGAGAACAAGGAAAGTGGATCGGATCGGCTGGACCTGGTTACTCTAAAACCAAAGAGCGCCGCGGCTCGGAGTATCCGGGGAAAAGACATCTCGATGATTTTTCAGGAGCCTATGAATTCGTTCAGTCCTGTGCATACAATTGGTTCACAGATAATTGAAGCCCTTACCCTGCATTCGGACGCTTCGGCCGCTGAGGCAAGGAACAGGGCGGTAGAGATGCTCAAGAGGGTTGGAATTCCGCAACCGGAGAAAAGGATAACCGCATATCCTCACCAATTATCCGGAGGGATGCGGCAAAGAGCCATGATTGCTATGGCGCTTATATGCAACCCCCGTATTTTGATAGCAGATGAACCCACCACTGCTCTGGACGTTACCATCCAGGCCCAGATTCTGGCTCTGCTTAAAGACTTGCAGGACGAGTTTGGTATGGCGATTCTGTTCATTTCTCATAACCTCGGTGTAATATCAGACATAAGTGACGATGTCCTGGTCATATATTTTGGTAGAGTCATGGAACAGGCCCCAGTTGACGTCATATTTAGAAATCCCCTACATCCTTATACGCAGGCTCTTCTTAGATCAGTTCCGGGTATAGACACTCCAGTGAGAACAGAACTGGCCACCATTGAAGGCACGCTGCCGGACCCACTAACACACATTGTCGGGTGTCCTTTCTACGGTAGGTGCATGGAGTGTGGAGGCGCTACGATATGCCGCGATACCCCTTATGAGCTTACCAAAATTGATGGTAGACATTTTGTAGCTTGCCCCCGCATGTGCGTCGGTATATGAGGTAATCTCTTGAGCAAACTCGGCCCTCTACTTGAAGTTAAAGACATCAAAAAACATTTTCCAATTCACAAAGGTGTGTTCCGAAAAGTTGTGGGACATGTCAAAGCTGTAGACGGCATAAGTTTTACGATTGAACCGGGCGAGACAGTTGGGCTGGTGGGTGAATCGGGTTGTGGAAAAACCACTGTGGGCAGGATGATAATGGGAGCATACCGGCCGACAGGAGGAGAGATATGGTTCCGACCGCAGGATGATGGTGAGAGAATAAACCTTGCCGCATTGAGCTCCTCTCAAATGAAGCCATACCGCCGCTACGCCCAAATGGTTTTTCAGGATCCATTTGCGTCTCTGGATCCGAGGATGACAGTTCGCGAAATCCTTGCTGAACCTCTTGTTGTAAATAAATTGGCCAGAGGCGCTGAGCTTGAAGGGCGAGTCAGAGAACTGATCGAAATGGTTGGTCTGAAGGTCCAGCATCTGAACAGATATCCTCACGCATTTTCTGGAGGCCAGAGGCAAAGGATCAGCGTGGCGAGAGCTATGGCTTTGTTCCCTCGGTTGCTTGTCGCCGATGAGCCTACGTCTGCGTTGGATGTTTCCGTACAGGCGCAGATAATTAATCTCGCTCTGGAGATCCAGCAACGGCTGGGGATAGCCTATCTTTTCATATCACATGACCTTGGTTTGATAAGGCATTTCAGCAAAAAAATAGTACTGATGTATGTGGGACGTGTCGTGGAATACGCACCCGCCGATAATCTATTTGGGCGGCCAATGCATCCCTACACTGAAGCTCTCATGTCAAACGTTCCAAGCACTAAGCCTGAATTGATGGGTAGGAAAATAATACTTAAGGGTGATCCCGCTGATCCAATCAATCCACCTCCTGGATGCGCATTTCACCCAAGATGCCTGTATGCGGAAAAGCAATGTTCCGAAGACTCTCCTCCACTCAGAGAAATTGGCCCTGATCATTTTGTGGCTTGTCACTTTGCCGAATCTCTTAATTTACGGGGTTGCGATGCCTTGGGTTGTGTGATCTAATAGTAACAAATAACAAAGATGAGATTCAGAAATTGTCATCTGTTTTATGAAGTAACTGGGTATCCCAATTTCGAGTTTACCAGGACTCTAATCACAAAATGACTCATCATATTAAACGTATATTAGTTTACACACATAATTCCATAGGGGTTGGGCACGCATTCAGGACATCAGCGGTTATAACCGGGATCAAGAAATGGCGACCTGATATAGATTTTCTAGTCATTTCCGGCACATCGGTTCCACAGGTTTTTTTCAGGGAAGGCATCGAAGTAATAAAGCTTCCCTCAGTGAAACTCGATATAGACCGGTTGGACAATCAACTAACATCCAGATATCTGTGTGGATTTGAACTGGAAAGGATTTTTGACTTTCGTCAACGTCTAATCCTCGCCAGTTTTGATTTTCTGCAGCCTGACGCATTGATAATAGAACATAACATGACGGGCCAGATGAGCGAACTTATCCCCCTGCTGATGAAAAAATGGATGAGGAAAGGCGGTCCTGTGGATTTTGCGTTAGCCCACATCTGCAGAGGTATAATGAAATGGGTTCCTCTACTTGAGATTCCATATCAAAATCCCAGACACAGGTCTGAATCCATAAACATAGGATCACTCTACGATTTTATGTATGTTCTTGAAGAAAGAAATGTAATTGATATCAACAAGGAATTTCTTGGAAATGACCCTGAGCTGGAAAAGAAAATACATTATCTCGGGAAAATAACCAACAAAACCCTCGATGAGCTGCCAGGCAGGGCTCAGGCGCTTGACAGATTCGGACTACCGGACAAACCTTTAATAGTAGTGTCTTTGGGGCGAAGCGGTCGGGTGAAGGATCTTTCCGTTCGAATACTGGAATTCATCGACAACTATAACCTGAAATCCATTTACCAGGTAGTGATTGTACTGGATACCTACCTTGACCCGGCAGCCGGGGAAACTCTGCGAACACATCCATCAGCGGTAGGTGTACGGTTCCTAAGTTTCACCATGGACCTTATTGATCTTTTTAATCATGCCGATCTGGTGATTTCGAGAGCTGGTTATAATACGGTTAACGAGATTATTCTGACAGGCGTGAAGGCGGTAGTAATTCCCGAGAGCCATGGTTCCGGTGAACAGGAACAACGAGCGATGAGCGTTGAAGCTGGTAATGTAATGGTGTTGAACGAGGATGATGCGCTTGAAAAGGACTTCGGAAGCTCCATTGTAGACTTCTTGCAAAATGGATCAAGATCGATGCCTAAGCCCCTCGACAAATATACAATAGGTCGCACAATAATCGAAGATCTGGAAAAATGGCAACCGGGTAATCGGGAGTGCGTTTAAGATAAAAGACAGTTGGTCTGAAGTCTTTAAGGGTAAATCCCGCGGATCAGAATTGCGTCTGATATCCTCTGAATAGCGAGAATCTGCGCCGCTTCCCTGCTTGAAACCCCGTATCGTTGAACGGTTTCCGTTACACTCTCAAATGCTCTTGCCATTAGGTACTGAAGTTTTCTGTTAATTTCGTCAACAGGCCAGAAGAATGACTGGAGATCCTGCACCCATTCGAGATAACTGACAGTAACCCCTCCTGCGTTGCACAGGATGTCGGGAATAATGAAAGTTCCTTTATCCTTCAGAATGTCATCGGCTTCCGGGGTGGTTGGTCCGTTGGCGCCCTCGGCCAGAATCTTTGCCTTTACTCTGTCGGCGTTCAACGATGTAATTTGATTTTCAACAGCGGCTGCTATCAAAACGTCACAATCCAAAGTCAGCAGATCCTCATTCGAGATTGAATCAACGCCTTCAAAGTTGCTTACACACCCACCATGCTCAAGATGCCGTGTGACTTTGAACGGGTCGATACCATCTGAGCTGTACAAACCTCCTGTGGAACAACTTGCGGCTATCACCTTCATCCCCAGTTCGTGAACCATCCGCGCCGCCACTGATCCTACATTACCAAATCCCTGGATCGCTACTGTGGCGTTTTCAGGACTTATTCCCTTTATTTTCAGTGCGTCCAGTATGCAAAAACCAACTCCTCTTCCCGTGGCCTCAGTCCTGCCAAGTGATCCTCCTATTTCGACCGGTTTTCCTGTGACAACGGCTGGGACCGAAAATCCCCGATGCATGGAATAGGTGTCCATGATCCAGGCCATAACCTGAGGATTCGTGCCTACATCCGGGGCTGGGATATCACTCTCCGGCCCCATCAGAACGCTAATCTCGGTTGCGTACCTCCGAGTAAGCCGTTCGAGTTCCCGAAGCGAGAGTTGTTTGGGATTTACGATTACTCCGCCCTTTGCTCCTCCATAGGGCAAATTCATCAATGCGCACTTCCATGTCATCCACATGGCGAGAGCCCGAACTTCATCGAGCGTTACATCTGAAGAATACCGTATACCACCCTTTGTAGGACCCCTGACAACTGAGTGATGGACCCTGTAGCCAGTAAACATCTGTATTTGACCCGAGTCCAGCATCACGGGAAAATTGACCGTGAGTTCCCTTTTGGGAGAGCGGAGCATGTCGGTCACCCCTCGTCTGAGGTCGAGATGCGAAACCGCCCTGTCAAATTGTAATAGAGCGTTGGAGTATGGATTATCTTCGCTTCTAACCGTGGAAGGTTTATCAGGGTTACTTATTGCGCATGGTAAGGCTTGATTTTCAGTTATTTCAGGAAGTGGTTCCAGGGCCATTTCGATTTCCCTTCAAAATTTGACCGAAGCTTAACAAATTCTTGGAAGAAGCTCTCCAGAAGGTTCCGAAAGGATTCTTGACCCACCTATGCGTGTTTTGATCACTACCCTGGGTTTCCTTTCTGAAGAGATTGTACCGATGAAGCAAGCCCCAGTAGCCAAAGGACATTCCCTCAGCATTTCGAGGGCCTGATCCTTTTTCCGGTGATCGATAACCGCCACAATCCTTCCTTCATTAGCGGCTTCAAGGGGATTGACTCCAAGAATCTCCGCAGCGGTGGCAACCTCTGGATCGACAGGTATGGACGATTCATCGAGCGAGACAGTGAAATTAGTCATGCCGGCTATCTCATTCAGAGTAGCGCTTAGGCCACCCCTGGTGGGGTCCCTGAGAAACTTGAGACCATCTTCAAGCTTCAACAATTGTTCTACAATCGGCCACACATTGGCAGAGTCGGATTTTACCTCAAAGTCAAAAGAAAACTCTGCGCGGCTCAACATGACCGCCATCCCATGATTGCCAACAGGCCCACTCACAATTATCGCGTCACCGGGAACTATACGAGAGGGATTCAGTTGAACATCCGACTGAACAAGGCCAATCCCTGCGGTATTAATAAAGATCTTATCTGTGGCCCCCTTTGGAGTGACTTTTGTGTCTCCGGTCACTATCTCAACGCCGGAAGCGTCCGCCGCTTCCGACATTGAATCAAGAATTCCGGCCAGGTCGGCGCCAGGAAAACCTTCTTCCAGTATAAGGCCGACCGACAAATATGCAGGCCGGGCTCCGGAACACGACAGGTCGTTACATGTTCCGTGAACGCTTAATGATCCTATGTCTCCCCCGGGGAAAAAGATGGGGGATACTACAAAAGAGTCTGTAGTAAACGCAATTTTCTCTCCCAAACCTGATAGTACAACCGAGTCCGGTAAAGTCCCAAGCTTTCCTCTGTCCAGCCTGGGGAGAATCATGTCGCGAATTAAGCGCCCCGTCATCTTCCCTCCACCTCCATGGGCCAAAGAAATGGAACTGAGCGTGGATTTAGGAGCCAATCTAGATACCTCCATATTTGTAATATGCGGCGCAGGTACCTTCTGAAGAAACCATGCAAGGCCCCACGGGGTTTTCAGGGACACATTCCTTTCCAAAAAGACCACACTGGTTAGGAGTCAACGTTCCGGTCAGGATGAGCGCGCACTTGCAACGAGGATCATCAGGGGCGTCGGGAAGATCCATAGGAAATCGCTTCAATGCGTCGAACGTATCGTAAGGAGCTTTGAAAGCCAAACCACTCTGCTTTATTAATCCCAAGCCTCTCCAGGATGCGTCGGCCGGCTCAAACACTTCATCAATGAGCTTTCTGGCGAACACGTTCCCTTCAGACCTGACTACCGTCTTGTAATTGTTTTCTATGCGAGGTTCTCCGCGGACGGTCATCTGCGCCAAACTTCGTAATGCGAAGAGAATGTCAAGTCCATCAAAACCAGCTACAACGCCCGGTTTTCTGAAATCGTCAGCGAGATAGGCGAATGAATCTACCCCGATGATTGCCGCCACATGGCCCGGCAAAAGGAAACCAGTTAAATCTTCATTGGACGCAAGAATCTTTAGAGGTTCGTGAATCGTCTTGAATGCGGGAAGTATGAAAAGATTATCTATGTTCCTTTCAAACGCTGTCTTGACTGTCGCTGCGATGGTCGGAATAGTCGTTTCAAAACCGATCCCGAGGAAGACCACCGGTTGGGGAGCCAATGCAAGGGCAATATCAATCGAATCCATCGGGGAATAAACAACCTTGACCAGGCCCCCGCGAGACCTTAAATTCGCAAGGGATCCGTGAGACCCTGGGACTCTGATTAAATCACCGAAAGTTATCAGGCAAACTCCCATTTGTTCGGCCAGAAACATGGCCTGATCAATGAAAAGCTTTTCTGTCACGCACACAGGGCAGCCAGGCCCAGAAACAAGTGATATTCGATTGTCCAAAAGGCTCTTTACACCGGAGGAATGAATGGCCATCGTGTGAGTCCCGCATACCTCCATGAATTTCATGGCGCCGGCATAGCCCCGAAGCATTGAGTTTATATCACTGGATAGTTTCTCCCGCCGCTTGCTGTTCAGTTTCAATTTTCAATCCGGGACCTCATTTCGCGTAGCTTCCGCCAGTTCTTTAAACAGATCCAAACGAATCATGGCTTCTTCGTTATCCAGCACCTCAATCGCAAAACCGGCGTGTATAATCAGATAATCACCTATTACGGCGTTGGGGGCCATCACCAGGCTTACATCCGTTTTTACTCCGCCTGCGTCAACTTTGCCCACACCCGGAACGGTAATCTCTACGAGTTTCATTGGAACAGCTAAACACATTAAATTCAACCTCTCCAAGTAAAATCAATCACAACATTGTGTTTTGAAAATGATCACGCCTTGACCACATTTCCCTGCCGGCAACGGCTTGCCCAATGGCTATTCCGCCATCATTGACCGGAATGCGGCTATGACACAAGACCTGAAATCCTGCTTCTTGAAGCGCGACGGAAGTAAGCTCCGTCAACCTCTTATTCTGAAAACAGCCTCCCGTCAAACCGACCATATTGGAAGAACATCTTCCGGAAATTCCCTGGACCATATTCACAACCAGGTTAGCCATAGAATTGTGAAAGCGTGCAGCGAGTTTGTTTGCGTTGGTTCCTCGCGTCGCGTCATCAGCCATGGCTCTAAGTAAAGACCCGACGTCACATTCCAACATATTGGTTTCCCGGATATTAATTCCGTATGATTGGTTTTCTGATTCGTCAACAATCGATTCCAGCCACATTGCGGCCTGTCCTTCGAAAGTAACGGAGCGCCTAAAACCCGCTACGACAGCAGCCGCATCAAAAAGCCTACCAGCCGAAGATGTCAAGGGGCAATTCATACCGCTTTTCAAGGCTTCCAACCATAAAACGGTTTTCCGCTCCACTTCGCTAAATATTCCCATGACGCTTTCCGGTATGACCCCAGCATTGGAAATTGCCAGGATGGCCGCCGCAATCCTCAACGGTTCTTTTATCGCTGATTCGGCCCCTATGAGAGGAAATCGGCTCAGTCTAGCCAGTCGCTGGAAAGAATGCCTGTCAGCCAGCAGAAATTCGCCACCCCATATCGTCCCGTCCTCGCCATAACCAGTACCGTCAAAAACCACAAAAAGAACAGGCTCACGAAGGCTGTGTTCAACAAGTAGGCTCACAGCGTGAGCGTGATGGTGAAATACCGGCGCGAGATATTTTTCATTTTGTACGGCGAGACTGGAACTGAAGTAAGCTGGATGTGGGTCATAGGCTATTATGGAGGGGATGGCCTCCAGATAGTCTGTCAAGGTTTCCACCGACCGGACAAAATAGTCTTGAGCTTCGGGAGATTCAAGGTCTCCTACGTGAGGACCGGGGGTAAGGTGTTTTCCCTCCAGGATCGCAGGGGCATTTTTCATGTCCGCTCCAACTCCAAGCACAGTAGGTTCCTTGAAGCTTTCAGTTTCCAGCGAGCCCGGCGCCCCGTGATTAATAATTCTTTCCGTATCGACCCCTTTCGCCTCATCCAGCGGGAAACTCATGGGAACGTAGCCTCGGGATCTTCTAAAGACTGAAGGACGACCGTTCATGACTCTAACAATGGAGTCATCTGTCCTTAGAACAATCTCCCGATCATGTATCAGAAAGGCGTCCGCTATGGAATCCAGTCTTTCAATAGCCTCCTCGTTTCCAGCCGCTATCGGTTCTTCCGATTTGTTGCCCGAAGTCATTACGAGTAACGAGAGAGAATCGGTTCCCTGAAAATCCGGGTGTTTGAACAGCAGATGGTGAACCGGGGCATAAGGTAGCATCATCCCGAGGGTTCCAACAAGAGGGGCAATGCCCGAAGGCGCCTTCTCCCGCTGAGTCCCGAGCAGAACGATAGGAGCCGCCGCTGATGTCAGCGCCTGCAACTCATGACTGTCCATGCTGCAATATTTGAGAGCTTCCTGAACGCCCGCCGCCATTACGGCAAAGGGTTTTTCAGATCTGGATTTAAGGTCCCGCAACCTTTGAACGGCCATTTCATTCAATGCGTCTACGGCCAGGTGAAAGCCGCCGATTCCCTTTATTGCGACGATCCTACCCGCTTTGAGAAGTCTGATGGATTCCGAAATTGGATCACCGGCGATTTTGATACCGTGACCGCCCAACAGAGACAACCTCGGTCCACATTTCGGACACGAATTCGTCTGGGAATGGAAACGACGGTCATTAGGATTTTCATATTCGGACCGGCATTCCTCACACATGACAAAATCGGCCATGGAAGTTCTTTCCCTATCATAGGGAAATGAACGAACAACGCTGAATCGGGGTCCGCATAGCGTGCAGGTAATAAAGGGATAAAGGTATCTTCTGTTATCGGGGTCAAAAAGCTCTGCCACGCAGTCGTCGCAAGTGGCTACGTCAGGCGGAATAGGGGTTATTTCCCGTTTCGTGGAGAGACTTGTCTGAATGCTGAAACCACTCCCTCCAGTCGGGCTGATTTCCCTGACTTCAAATGTCTCTATTTGTCCAGGTGGTGGTATTGCGGCTGGTAATTCAGAGATAAACCTGTCGCACTCGGTATCTGTTCCCTCGATTTCAATGCGCACGGCCTCTGTGGTGTTGATGACCCAACCCAGGAGACCGTGCGCAGTGGCAAGCCTGTAAACGGTGGGTCTGAATCCTATTCCCTGAAGCGTGCCTTTAAGGATAAGCTGTTTTCGAGAGACTGGCATAGATGAATTTTTACCTGGTAACGCATTTCGGGACATGACCCGACGCTACGATATTTTTCAATTTAATTAAGTTAGCCTTTTTTAGAGCTAAAGGGAAGAGGAGTCCCTTTTCTCAGCGGCAATGAAAAATCTATTGACTTGTTATAAGGTTTTCTGAGATATATAAAAATTCGTTAGTAAACGGCGGGTGTTCCCTTGACCGCCGCGCTTCAGGCTGTGAAATCCCTTCACGCTTGTTGCAATAAATCCAGGGGTGACTTTCAGAAGGAGCTATTAATGGCTAATCATCCGTCAGCATTGAAGAGAATGAGGCAAAACGAGAAGAAGCGACTTAGAAATATGTCCTATAAATCAAAAGTGAAAACAACTGTGAAGAAATACCTCAAAGCGGTTGAAGAAAAGACTTCCGAAGCTTCAGCGCTGTTGAACGAAACAATGTCCTTGTTAAGCAAAGGTGTAACCAAAGGGATTTTCCACAAAAACACCGCTTCGAGATCAATATCCAGACTTTCGCGAAAACTGGCTGTCTAGTACCGGAACTTCTCTAATTACTACGGAACTGTTTTCGATCATAAATTGGCGACTGTAGTTTTGTCGATCTGTTAAACCCGGCCTTTAAAATCACTTTCCAGGATCTCCGAGAAGGATCCAGCCTGACCAGGAAGGTGGTTTCCCACTGAACGACGAATCCATTCCCGCAGGAAGTTCACGCGGAACATCCGCTACGGCTTGACTGGGGGATTCTTTTGCAGCCATCTTTTTAAGCACTGTTGAAAGGAAGGGTTGATCTGCGCCCCAGTTTGGGTCCGAATAATTTATCAGAGTCAGTTTTGAGCCTGAATAGAGAAGCGCCAGATTTAGTAACAATGGGCCTTCTCCGCTTGAATTCTCGGGATCTTTAACCTCAAACCATGAGATGGGCAGAAGTGTCAGTCCATTTGACATGGGAACCGAGAAAAGATCCTTGACCAGAAAACGCCTTTCGCCGGTTTTGTCGGGAGAAAAGAAAAATTTGGGCTGGGTTTCTCCAGAAATAGTATCCTTGACCCCTAAAGGAACAGCAAGTATGGCCAGAATTTCGGAGCGTGGTTTGACCTCCAGAAATCTGTTCACAGTGGCTGTGGGGCCTACGAACACTTCAAAATTCTTGAATATTTTCTGAACCTTCACAACAATGTCTGATGGTCGGGGGTAGACGCTGTTCATCAGAATCAGCTTTTCGATTTTTTCGCCTTCGGTGAGTTTTGTGGATGATTTTTTTGAAGATTGTTCTGGGGATGACGTTTCTCTCAGGCTCTCTTCGGATACCCACGGAATAGATTCAAAGATCAGTAGGTCGTTTTGAGGAGTGGTTTTCGATTTTTTGTCGACTTTTAACCTGGTTCCTTTCAGGATGTCCGCGGAAGGAATCATGGTAATCAGCCTATCCTGCCCAAAAGGCCTGTCCTCAGTATCCAGCATTAGTGAGAAAGGATTGTACCATAGGGATCGGTCCGGAATTACCAGCAGTGTGGTCTTGTCCCTGGGAAGAGGCGGTATTTTCCCTATAAGATGCCTGTATACCCTCCGACAAGGTTCTTTCCAGGCATGTCCCATGAATGTTGACTGATCACCAGTCGAATATTCTCTAAGTTTTTCCTGAAGATTGTATACAGCTTTATCTATTTCGGTTCTGTAGACTGGGGCCTGAGAATAAAAGGCTTTCTCTTTTGATATCATGCCCACCAAAACCCTGTCTGTCAGAAGGTTGAAGTCCATTATCAATTCGTGCGGCGCTAGAGTTTCGTTTTGTATCTCAGCAAGAGTTACAGGAATTCCTTTTCGGAAAAGTATCCAGTTTGGAGACGTTTTTTGAATCTCCCGCCTGATTTCCAGCAATTCGTTTCTTAATTCATCTTCATTCATTAGGGAAGGCTCTTGAACTGCCCCTTCCTTTAAACTGATGAGCTGGTTGAGAACTTCATATTCCCTGTTCAAAAGAGCTTCAGAAACATCGAAAGGTTGAATTTTTCCGGCCTTCTTGAGGGCTAGGCCTCGGCGGGCAAGCCTCCTTTTCTCCATCAAATGGAATACCCGCGGGGAGTCTTCTTCCTTGATATCGGAAGCTACCGGGCCAAGGATTTTTGTAGCTATTTCTTCAAATATTGAGGATCTTTCTTCAAGATCTTTCAAAAGTGGATGGGATGGAGGGGTATCTTCCAGAATGTACTCGAACTGATCAATGGAGTTTCTATACTTGAGTATCGCATTCTCGGTTTCCCCAGCCAGATACAGCCTTCTGGCTTCTCTGACCTCTTTGTCAAACTTTTCCAGAAGCTTTGCTCGGTTAACCTCGGCGTCTGCCTCCTGTTGCTGGGGTGGTTTGAAAAGCCATTGATATTTGCGCCTGGATTCTTCCGATGAACGAAGCAGGTTTCCTGAAGAGTTGGAAAACTGCTTGGCTGCGTCACTGGCTCCTGATGCGGTAGCCGTGTTAGGCGGCCATTCATCAGCGTTAATAATCAGGCCCCGAGTTGGATCGGACCCAGGTCGGCCTATCAAAAATAAGGCCAAACTCAAGCAAATAATCCCGAATACTGACGCCAGAGCCAAAATTGTTTTTGTTCGGCGTGTCACATCTCCACCGCCTTTAGGATTTCTCTTTGGTATAGACATAGATCGAAAAACCATCAATTAAACAGAAGACCAAAACAGCCGGCTATTTTTCACTCAATTCCTTCTTGACAGCATGTATCCACCAATCGTCATCTTTCTCCTTGAACCACCATGCGGAAAAGTCCGTGTTCATAACGCTTCGGGCGAGGCGTGCGCCATCATCTGTGAGCAGTCTCTTGGTGGCGGTAGATATCCATTCTCTCGAATACGGATTTCCAAGATCCCCAAGTTCCTTGAGCTGGAGTATCATCTCAATCTGGTCGGCGTCATTTGCCAGCTTAGATTCCAGGGTTGTCTTTGAATTGAATTCGTGGGTTAGGGTTCTTATTTCTTCACCGAAGGGGAGGTTGGCGGTCATATCCCTGACAGCGGCGTCCTCATCCGCTGTCACGTACCTCTTGTTCACATAATTGAGATCCCCAGTCCTTGCCTCAACCAGATCATGAAAAAGGCACATCAGAACAACCTTTGAGGTATCACCGGCTCCGGACATCCTGGACAGAGTATAACCGATAACCGCGCAACGTAGGCTGTGTTCAGCAACAGTTTCCTTCCCTGTTCCAAGGAATTGAAATCCGGAACGTGGGGTGCGTTTGAGCATCCCAACTTCAAAGAGGAAATCAGCAATTGCTTTAAGCTCCAAATCTAAGCTCCTGGAAAATACCAATATATTGTTGTGGTTTCATTATCACGGTTCATCCAAGTAATCAAGGCGATACGGACCAAATGAGGTTATAATCTGTTGATAAACAGCGATAACTCAAATATTTTAGGAAGGTCATTTCAAAACATCCCTGGAGTTCCGAGTGTCATCAGAATCAAGATGTTCCAATTCTCAGATGATAGAAGTCGCCTGCGACCTTTGCAGTTCTACAGAAACCAGGCTTCTCTTTGAAAAGGAGGGCTTCCGTCACGTTCGTTGCAAAAAGTGCGGACTTGTTTATGTGAACCCGAGGTTGAAGGCGCACAGGGATTTACAGAGAATTTCAGGAACCGGTTCAATGGGCGAAGATCAAATTTCTCCTGCCCAGATAAACCGGATTTGCCGCGAACTGGCAATATTCGGCGTCTACAGAAGGATGAACAGAATCCTGGAAATTGGCGCAGGCAGAGGCTGGTTCCTCAGCGTCGCCAGGGATCTCGGATGGAAGACATGGGCGGTAGAAATAAACCAGGACGCGATTTCCAATCTTGCTCAGAAAGGGATTAAAAACATCATCGTTTCATCCGCGGAAGATTTTGACGCTGGAAGGGAAACCTTTGACGCCGTAAGAATCTGGGATGTCATAGAACATCTCGAATCTCCTGTCCAATGCCTGAAGAGAGTTTACGGCAGTTTGCGACCGGGAGGATTCCTGCGGTTATCGACCACTAATTTCAACTCCCTTTCCCGAATTGTTAATGGTTCCGAATGGGTCTATATCAACGGTTCAGATCACATAGTTCTCTTCGACCCGGTAACGATCACAAAGTTGTTGAAATCAGTTGGTTTCCTAAGAATCTCTGTCCGGACAAGATCCTTCAATCTGCGCAAGAAGCTTTATCACCCCGAAAGAGAAATCAGGGATCGATTCCATCCTCTAGCGCTATTCCGGAAATTGATCGATGAAACAGCAAGATTCTCAAAGCTGGGGCATCAAATGATAGTTGAAGCGGTCAAGGACGTGTGATTCTAATAATTTTAGTTATCAAAATGAGAAGATTCATGATAAAATGAAAATTTTGGTACATGTTTGACTGGCTAAAAGTAACGCGAAAAAATACTATCCGGAATAAAACCAGGCTAAGGATTCGTTACTAAGCGCAGGCCATGACAATGATAAACCATAATCAGACAGATCCCATCTCTCCATCTACCAGAGCAGGCATACTTGCGGAAGCTCTACCATACATCAGAAACTTTCGGGGAAAGCGCATACTTATCAAGTACGGCGGAAGCGCAATGACGAACGAATCGCTCAAGAGAGATTTCGCTGAAGATGTCGCTCTCTTGAGTTTTATCGGGGTTAAGCCGACCATAGTCCATGGGGGAGGTCCCCAGATCGGGGCTCTTCTGAAAAAGTTGGGCAAGGAAAGCCGTTTTGTAAAAGGGCTCCGGGTCACCGACGAAGAGACCATGGACGTGGTGGAGATGGTTCTCGTCGCCAAAGTTAACAAAGATGTAGTTTCTCTGATAAATTCTTATGGTGGAAGGGCGGTTGGCGTCTCCGGTCGGGATGGAGGACTCATCAAGGCGAAAAAAGCAAGACCCGCCAGGCTTGCCGACACGGATGAAGACCTTGGACTGGTAGGCGATGTTGAGCGAATCAACCCCGAACTCATCTCTTCTCTGGAAGACAGAGGATTTATTCCTGTTGTCGCCCCGGTGGGCGCAGGACCTCAGGAAAAACCGTATAACATCAACGCTGACACAGCGGCCGGAGCCATGGCTGCGGCTCTTAAGGCGGAGAAATTCATATTGCTGACAGACGTGCCTGGGGTTCTTGATTCCGACGGCAGGCTGATTTCGAGCTTGTCAGAAGAAGGCGCCGAAACCCTAATCGAAGGCGAATCAATTTCAGGAGGCATGATTCCCAAGGTCAGGTGTTGCCTGAACGCGATCAGAGGTGGCGTGCCAAAAGCCCATATAATTGACGGTAGGGTTCCACATGCGCTTTTGCTCGAAATTCTCACCCATGAGGGTATAGGCACTGAAATAGTTCGGGAAAAAGCTCCCGGGCTCTGAAAACCTTTGATGCGCGGCCGGTTATTTCCCGTGGCCGGCTCAATTTATCCGGACTGTGATCCAACCCTAACTTCTCAGTTAGGACGATCTGTATTTCAATCAAACTGAGAGATGAAAATGACAACGGAAACAAAGGATTTTATTTCTTCCAACAAGGAATATGTTTTCAATACCTACGGTCGGTCTCCAATTATGCTTGTTGAAGGCAAAGGAGCCCATGTCACTGACAGCGCCGGCAAGGAATACCTGGATTTTGTCGGGGGACTGGCCGCGTGCCCCCTGGGACATGCTCACCCAGTTCTGGTGAAAGCCGTTTGCGAACAGGCGGGAAAGCTCATACATGTTTCGAACCTTTTCCATATTAAGCCTCAAATAGAACTGGCCAAGCTCCTGACTGAGAATTCTTTTGCCGATAAGGCTTTTTTCTGCAATTCCGGGGCTGAGGCTAACGAGGGGGCTATAAAACTCTCCCGGAAGTTCTTTCACGACAGGGGAGAACACGACCGTTATCACATAATTACTATGCAAAATTCGTTTCACGGCAGGACCCTCGCGACTCTTGCCGCAACAGGCCAGACGAAATACCGGGATGGGTTCGAACCGCACACACAGGGTTTTTCTCACGTGGCCTTCGGGGATTTCGAGTCATTGGAGCGGTCAATCAGTTCGGAAACAGCGGCTATAATGATCGAGCCGATTCAGGGTGAGGGCGGAATCAGGATTCCACCTCCAGAATATTTGCAAAAGGTCAGAAAACTGTGTGATGACAAAGAAATATTGCTCATACTCGACGAAGTGCAGACAGGAATGGGCAGGACAGGAAAGTTGTTCGCTTATGAAAATTTCGGTATTGAGCCCGACATAATGACTCTGGCAAAAGGACTGGCCGGAGGGGTTCCCATCGGAGCCCTCCTGGCGACAGACCGAGTAGCTGATTCATTCAAACCGGGCAATCATGCGACGACATTCGGTGGGAATCCCCTTTCCTCAGCGGCGGGCCTGGCGGTGTTGACGGAAATCCTGTCGCCCGGGTTCCTTGAACGGGTGAGGATAATGGGTGGTTACCTCCGATCTCGACTCGAAGATGTTACCCCCAAATACCCTATCGTAAAACAGGTCAGAGGAATGGGGCTCATGCAAGCTATTGATCTGACCATTCCAGGCGCTGACCTGGTAACGATAATGAGAAATACCGGGGTGCTGGTAAACTGCACATCTGATACGGTTATTCGTTTTTTACCCCCTCTAATAGTTTCAGGTCATGAAATTGATGAGATGATAACAATTCTGGAAGCCTCATTGGCGAAGATAATGGGATAGCGATATGGAACGTATTCGACATTTTCTGAGTATGGCCGATTTTTCGAAGCAAGATATTCTTAATTTGGTTGACAGGGCAGCGGCCATGAAGAGAGGGGAACCGGGTATAGGCCCGGCTGAGCCTCTTAAAGGCAAGAGCGTGGGACTCCTGTTTGATAAGCCATCAACCCGGACAAGGGTTTCATTCGACGTAGGCGTTCATCAACTTGGTGGTCACCCTATTTTTCTTAATTCTCGTGACATCCAGCTTGGTCGCGGGGAGCCAATACGAGACACTGCTCGTGTTCTTTCGAGGTACCTAGACGCTATAGTTATAAGGACTTTTGGCCAGGAAATAATTGAAGAGTTCGCTCAATGGTCGAGCATACCGATTATAAACGCTTTGACGGACAGATCCCATCCCTGTCAGATCCTCGGCGATCTTCTCACGCTCAGGGAAGTCGGCCTGGATATCATGAACATGAAAGCGGCATGGGTAGGAGACGGAAACAACGTCGCCAATTCCTGGATCTACGCGGCCCAAAAACTTGGTTTTTCGCTCGTTCTCGCATGTCCGGAGGGTTATGATCCTGAAGTTTCAGTTGACCATGACAATGTGAGACTGACGCGTGATCCTGTGGATGCTATCGCGGGCGCTCAGGCGATATCAACAGACGTGTGGGCTTCGATGGGGCAGGAAGAAGAAACGCCGGTCCGTAAAGAAGCGTTCCAGGGGTTTCAGTTGAATTCGAAGATTCTTGAACATGCGGCAAAACCCTTTTTTATTCTTCATTGCCTGCCCGCCCATCGGGGTGAGGAGATTTCTGAGGAATTACTCGAATCCAGGCATTCTCTGATATGGGAGGAGGCCGAGAACAGGCTGCATGTCCAAAAGGCCCTGCTGGAGTTGTTACTGAGTCGCTGAAAAGGGACGTTGCCTGAAATAACAGGTTCGCAGGAATTGTGGATTTTTGGCGCCGATTGATTTGAGAAAAGGTTTTGAAAGCGTGTCTGGAGGAAAATTGAAAAGCACGGACGTAAAAAAATAATTTTAGCCTACTCCGGGGGACTTGACACATCAGTAATCCTGAAATGGCTTGTGGAAACCTATGAATGCCCGGTTGTGGCTTTCGCCGCTGATCTTGGACAGGGGGAAGAGCTTGATTCTCTTGACGACAAGGCTGAGGCTACGGGAGCTGAATCCTTATATGTAGTTGACCTCAAGGAAGATTTTGTCACAAATTTTGTTTTCCCGATGTTTCGGGCCAATGCGGTTTACGAAGGCTCATACCTTCTGGGAACGTCAATAGCCAGACCTTGCATAGCCAAGGCTCAGATGGAGATTGCGGAGAAGGAGAACGCCGACGCTGTTAGTCACGGAGCCACGGGCAAGGGAAATGACCAGGTACGGTTTGAACTGACATACTACTCTATTGATCCCTCAATAAAGGTTATAGCGCCATGGAGAACCTGGAAGTTCAAGTCCCGATCCGAACTAATAGACTACGCGAAAAGCCGGAAGATCCCTGTGACTTCGACCGCAGAAAAACCATATAGCATGGACAGAAACCTGCTCCACCTGAGTTTTGAAGGTGGGATTCTCGAGGATCCGTGGGCTGAACCACCTGCGAATATGTTCGTGTTGACCGTTGATCCGAGGAAAGCGCCTGACAAGCCGGAAGATGTGGTCATCCGTTTCGAAGCGGGGGATCCTGTGGCGGTGAACGGAACTCTGATGACGCCGGCAAACTTGCTGGATCATCTCAACAAACTTGCGGGTAGACATGGTGTCGGACGCGTGGATCTTGTCGAGAACCGTTATGTAGGAATGAAAAGCCGAGGTGTTTACGAAACTCCGGGTGGAACCGTGATACATGCGGCGAGGCGCGCTATCGAATCGATCACGCTTGATCGCGAGGTGGCGAGGCTGAAAGACGAGTGGATCCCAAGGTACGCTGGGCTTGTTTATAATGGATACTGGTTTTCCCCGGAGCGAAAGATGCTTCAGAAGGCAATAGATGAAGCCGCTTTAACTGTTTCCGGTGAGGTCAGGCTGAGAATTTACAAGGGAAGCGTGACCGTCACGGGAAGAAAATCCCAAAACTCACTTTATGATGAAAGATTTGCGACCTTTGAGCAGGATGATGTTTATTCCCAGTCCGACGCGGAAGGTTTCATCAGGCTTAACGCTCTAAGGCTTCGTATCGGATCTCTGATGCGAAAATCCGGGAAAAGGTAGTCCGTAAACAGAATCAGAAAATGATGGAAGAAAAACAAACAGAAACTGCAGGTCTGACCTCTGATTCGTCAGGTATCAGAAAAGGAAGATTTATTGAGGGTATGGATCCCCTCTTCTCATCTTTTAACGCCTCTATCGGATTTGACCGCCGGTTGTTCAGGGAAGATATCCAGGGAAGTATAGCCCATGTGCGAATGCTCGGAGCACAGGGAATAATACCCATTGATAACGCAGGTAGAATTGAAAACGGTCTCCGCTCTGTGCTTGAAGATTTCGAAAGTGGCCGATTTGAATTCCGGGACGATCTGGAAGATGTACACATAAACATCGAGGAAGCCCTGAAAAATAAAATCGGGGAAGTATCGGGGATGCTCCATACTGCGAGAAGCAGGAACGATCAGGTCGCACTGGACCTGAGATTGTTTCTGAGGAACCAGTCAGTCCTTATGAAGAAAGCGTTGCTGGATTTAAACGGAGCCCTCCTTCAAAAGGCTGGAGACAACATTGATCTCATCTTTCCAGGGTATACGCATCTGCAGAGGGCGCAACCGGTAAGGCTTTCGCACCATCTTATGGCTTATTTTGAGATGTTTCGGCGTGACTGGGAACGTTTTGTGGACTCGGATAAACGCATTGACGTGATGCCTTTGGGGTCTGCGGCGCTTGCCGGGGTTACTTTTCCAATTGACAGGAAGATGGTGGCTGATTCCCTGAATTTTTCCCGGTTGAGCCGAAATTCGATGGACGCTGTTTCAGACAGGGATTTCGCGGCGGAATTCATTTTCAATTGTTCGTTGGTTATGACTCACCTGTCACGCTTGTCGGAAGAACTCATAATATGGTCCACATCGGAATTCGGTTTCGTTGAACTACCGGACTCTTTTTGCTCGGGTTCAAGCATTATGCCCCAGAAAAAAATCCTGACGCTTGCGAATTGATAAGGGCCAAGACCGGTAGAGTTTACGGCGCTCTGATTACATTGCTCACCATACTCAAAGGCCTGCCTTTGACATATAACAAGGACCTCCAGGAGGATAAGGAACCGATTTTCGATTCACTTGACACTACACTTTCGAGTCTTAAAGTAATGACACGATTGCTGGGAGGAATTCGATTCAACGCGTCTACAATGCTGGAAGCCGCGTCAGCGCCGTATCTGGCCGCTACTGATGTCGCCGACGCAATGGCGCGACAGGGAATCCCCTTCAGGGAAGCTCATGCCCGTGTAGGAGCAATTGTTCGCGGAGAATCCACCAACAAGGATTTCAATCCACCAACTCCTGAAGAAATGGTCGAATCGAGAAGTCAGGAAGGCGCGACAGATAAGAGAAGCGTGATCCGGCAGATAGAACAGGGAAAAGACTTTCTCCGGCTAAACGGTCATTCATACCCCAACGCCGACTAAAGGAGAAGCGTCAGGCAATTTTGAACAAGCTCATATTTGTGACTTTTTTGCTCTTGTTGCTATCTCTATCTCTTCATGCGGTTACAAGACTAACCCGCGTCCATCGGTCGCAAGGATCCCGGCGGAAACCAGAACCATCAATGCGGATGTTTTCCCTGACCGGATCGTGCTCAAGTGGGTGGTCCCGACATCGAATACGGATGGCTCATCACTGACGGACCTGTCGGGTTTCAAGGTTTATAGAGGATCCAGAGGCCTGGATGAGGATTGTGAAGATTGCCATGACAAGAGAGAGCTGTATGCGAATATAGATTTTCAGGCCCCTTCCAACGCCAGGATCAGCGGCAATGAGGTGATATTTGAGGATGAAGACGTTTCGCCCGGAAATATCTATTCATACGCTGTCGCCGCATACAATCTAAGGGGTCGTGACAGCGCAAACGCTAATGCTCTGGAAGTGTATTTTGATGCCCCTCCTCCTGCGCCGACCAACCTGGTGGCCAAAGCGGAAGAAGGTCATATAAGGCTTGAATGGAAGATACCGGAGGAAGAAAAAATAGATCGATACCAAATCCTTAGAGGAACGGAAAAAGACGTGTCGAGAATGAAGGAAATTGGTAGCGCCTCCCGTCGGGAACCGTGGTTTGTTGACAAGGAACTGGAGAAGAATACCAAATATTATTATATAGTAAGGTCGGTAAAGTCCACCAGAGGGACCATATTGAAATCCGCCCCATCGGTTGAATCCGCGGCTGTAGCGCCAGGTATCTACTGGGGAGCGCCTGAAGATGTCAATGTAGCCATGACACGCCAGGGGGTAAGAGTTTACTGGAATCCGGTCAAGATCGAGAATGAAGAGACATTTTATAATGTATACAGGTCCGAATCCGGAGGTGTTTTTAAAAAAGTGAATCCGGAACCGCTCAAAAACTCATGGTTCCTGGATACTAAGGCAACTAAAGGTCGAGAATACCGTTACGCTGTCGCAGCGTTTGCAAAGAGCCGCCCTGACGAAGAATCCGCAAGGACAGCGTCAGAGGCTTTGAAATATAATTATTAATTCAGGGTAATCTTAAATGCATCATTTCAGTCACAAGGATGGCGAACTTTTCTGTGAGCAGGTTCCTGTAAGGCGAATAGTGGAAGAGTTTGGCACACCCATCTTCATTTATAGTCGCAGCACACTCCAAAGACATTTCAGAATATTTGAGGAGCCATTTGCCGCAGTACCCCATTTGATATGCTTTTCAATGAAGGCTTGCTCAAACCTGGCCATCCTGAGGATCTTTTCCAATCTTGGCGGCGGAGTCGATATAGTCTCCGGGGGCGAACTTTTCAGAGCCCTTCACGCCGGGATATCCCCCCAGAAAATAGTTTATTCGGGTGTCGGAAAAAAATCCGCTGAGATAGATCTGGCGTTGGACGCCGATATATTGATGTTTAATGTTGAGTCGGAAGAAGAACTTCAGCTTCTTGGGCAAAGGGCAGAGGCTAAAGGAAAGAAGGCCCGTGTGGCGCTTCGTGTGAACCCCAACGTGGATCCTCTGACTCATCCGTATATTTCGACCGGACTTAAATCAAACAAGTTTGGAATACCTATTGAAAGGGCCGGAGAAATATATATACAGGCCGCTCGGCTCAAGGGGATTGAACCTGTTGGGCTTGACTGCCACATAGGCAGCCAGTTGACGGAACTGGCCCCTTTTCTCGAGGCGGTTTCAATACTTCGAAAATTATTAAGGAAGCTTAGAAAAGATGGGATTGAAATAAAATACCTGGATGTAGGCGGTGGGTTGGGGATTCCTTACGATCAGGAAACGCCTCCGGCCCCAGGGGATTACGGTGTGGCGCTCCTTGACCTGGTCTCAGACATGGATGTCGCTCTGATCATGGAACCGGGCCGGGTGTTGGTTGGGAACGCCGGGATAATGGTTACACAGGTTCTGTACAAAAAACAGAGCCCGGAAAAAAATTTCGTGATTGTAGACGCTGCCATGAACGATCTCATGAGGCCAAGCCTTTACAATGCGTACCACTCGATAATAAAAGTCTTGAAAGATGATGGCGCCCCAAGGAAAATTGTCGCCGATGTAGTTGGACCTATATGCGAATCGGGCGATTTTCTTGCCAGAAGCCGAGAACTGGACGATCCTGATCCCGGAGAACTCCTCGCTGTAATGTCCTGCGGCGCTTATGGTTTTTCCATGTCGTCCAATTACAACTCAAGACCGCGTTCGGCCGAGGTTTTAGTTGATCAGTCGAACTATTATCTTATCAGGCAGAGGGAAACCTATGAAGATCTGATCAGGGGTGAGAGCATCCCCGGTCACATTCTTGAGGCGAAATAAAAGGAGCTAGTAATGTTTTCTGGAGCGTTCACGGCGATAGTAACGCCATTCAAAGGTGGTAAGGTCGACGAAAAGGCCTTTAAAAGCCTGATTCGTTTTGGCTTGGATGGTGGAATCAGCGGCTTTGTGCCCTGTGGAACCACTGGCGAATCTCCCACGCTGTCTTACGAAGAGCACAACCGCGTCGTTGAAATGACAGTTCAGGAGGTTGCGGGGCAGGTCAAGATTATAGCGGGCACTGGTTCCAACAGCACGGAAGAGGCGATATCACTGACCAGGCACGCGCAAAAAGTCGGAGTGGACGCTGCGCTTCTGGTTTCTCCATATTACAACAAGCCCACACAGGAAGGGCTTTACAGACATTTTAAAGCGATAGCCGAAGCCGTTGACATACCGTTGGTGCTTTACAACATTCAGGGACGCACCGGGGTCAACATAGAGAATTCCACCACGGAGAGGCTTTCCAGGTTGCCAAATATTGTTGGAGTAAAAGAGGCGTCCGGATCCATACTCCAGATGAGTGAAGTCATTCGGCTCTGCGGTCCAGATTTCGACGTGCTCTCCGGGGATGACCAGATGACCTTTCCTCTCATGGCGCTCGGCGGAAAGGGCGTCATCTCAGTTGTTACAAACATAATCCCGGATAAAATGTCGGCTCTCGTAAGACACATGGAGGCCGGTGAAATAGACAAGGCGAGGGCAATACACTTCGAAATTTTCGAACTCTGTCAGGCGATGTTTCTGGAAACCAATCCCATACCTATAAAGAGCGCTCTGGCCCTTATGGGCAAGATCGAGCCTGAATTCCGTCTGCCCCTGTGTCCTATCGCTGAAACCAATCTGGAAAAGATTAGAAACGTTTTGAGCAAACTCAACTTGGTATAGTTCAGGAGAAAAGATGATCAAGGTTTTGGTAAGCGGCGCCGCAGGGAGAATGGGAAAAAGGATAATAGCCCTGGCCCACGAAAATGACTCAATAGAAATATCAGGAGCGCTTGAGGCCCCCGGGAATCCGTCTATCGGTAAAGACGCCGGGGAATTGGCGGGAGTGGGCCCTCTGGGTGTTCCTGTCACTTTTGACAACAAGGAAGCGATCAAAGGCTGTGACGTAATAATAGACTTTTCCTCTCCGGAAGCCACTGTGATGAATGTTGAAGAAGCCTCCAGAATCGGGAAGGCCATAGTTATTGGCACTACTGGACTCTCTGAAGAGCAGAAGACTATTGTCGCTCAGGCCGGGTCAAAGATCAGATGTTTGATGGCGCCTAACATGAGTCTTGGAGTCAATCTTCTGTTCAGTCTTGTTGAAAATGTGGCGTCAGCTCTCGGAGACAATTACGATATCGAAATAATAGAATCACATCATAATCTCAAGAAAGACGCCCCAAGTGGAACCGCAGCCAAGCTGGCCGAGATAATAGCGACCTCGCTGGAGAGAAATCTCGCCGAGGTCGGCGTATACGGACGCCATGGCATCGTAGGGGCCAGAAAGAAAAAAGAAATAGGGATAATGGCCCTTCGCGCAGGGGATATAGTGGGTGAACACACCGTAATGTTTGCTACCGGCGGAGAAAGGATTGAGTTGACGCATAAAGCCCACAGCAGGGACGCGTTTGCAAAGGGGGCGCTTCAGGCTGCTCTCTGGATTGTAAATCAACCAGCGGGACTTTATGACATGCGGGATGTCCTCGGGTTAAAGGAATCGAAATGAAGCTGGTGCGATTCGAGTCTGAACAGGGAGCATTTTCGGGAATACTTCGAGATGACGAAATTATGCCTGGTGGCCCAAATCCCGCCAGCGGATCGGTTCGGCTTTCCGAGATACGACTGTTACCACCTTGCGCTCCTTCAAAGGTAGTGGCGGTGGGACTCAACTATCGGGATCACGCTGAAGAGCTGAACATGAAACTTCCGGAAGAGCCTTTACTGTTTTTGAAACCTTCTTCGAGCGTCATAGGTCCGGGCGATACCATAATAATTCCCCGGCAGAGCGCTCGTGTGGATTACGAGGCGGAACTTGCCATCGTGATCGGATTTGAGGCCCGGGGCGTTTCCGAAAAAGACGCCGGCAAATTTATCCTGGGATACACATGCCTCAATGACGTCACGGCGCGTGACCTTCAGAGCAGGGATGGCCAGTGGACCAGAGCCAAGGGTTTTGACACATTCTGCCCCCTCGGACCCTGGATTGAGACGGAAATTGATCCCGTTGATCTCAAAATAGATTTGCTGCTCAACGGCAAGACGAAGCAGTCATCCAGGACTTCCAACCTGATATTTAGTCCTTTCAGGCTGGTTGAGTTTATATCAGGTGTGATGACGCTATATCCCGGGGACGTCATTGCGACCGGAACAACTTCAGGTATTGGCCCGATGTGCGACGGGGACACGGTCGAAGTTCGTATCGAGGCAATAGGATCACTCATAAACAGTGTTAAGAGTTGGGCGTCATGCGAACAGTCGCGTACGTAGGTTTTGGAGCGAACCTGGGAGATCCTGAAGCCACGCTTGTAGCGACGCTTCAAAAGATTCGGGAAATGCCCGGTGTGGTTCTTCTGAAGGTTTCAAGTATTTATAAGACCGATCCAGTAGGTCTTGTTGACGATGGTCCGGAGTTTCTGAATGCGGTAATCGGGATTGAAACTGAACTTACTCCACTTGAGCTGATGAATGACCTGAGAAAGATTGAACGCTCCCTTGGAAAGCATCGACAGCACCGAAGTGACCGGTCACGAAAGATAGACCTTGATCTGCTGTTGTTTGGCAAGAGAAGATTTTCAGCGTACGGGCTTGAAATACCGCATCCTCGGATGGAGAGTCGGGGTTTCGTTCTGATCCCACTTGTAGAAATCGCTCCGGATGCTATTCATCCCGGATTGAACTTAACCATTAAGCAAATGTTGGACAGACTGGACCGCCAGGATGTCGAAGATGTCAGGCTGTTCAAGGCGGCTGACCTGAAAAGGGAACCGGTCTTTGATTAGAATACTCATTACATTTGTAGGGTTTTACGTCGCGTACAGGGTTTTTAGCTGGGCCATCAGATCGCTAGGTTCAAAGCCCGCTGGAGAGAAGCTGGATAGAGGTTTAAGATCTCAGGATATAAACGAAATGGTAAAAGATCCGGTTTGCGGGAAATACGTACTCGCATGGGAGGCCAGGCGCACAAAATTGAACGGAAAGAATTATTATTTCTGTTCTGATGAATGCCAGAAACGTTTCCTGGAAAAAAACTGAGTCAGGCTTAATAACATGGGATCAAGGACTGTCAGCCCCAAAATACTTATAGCGGAAGACTCTCTTATCCTGAACAATATGCTCAAGGATGTTTTCGAGGAACATGGATTTGAGGTCTTTCAGGCATTTGACGGTTCAGAGGGAAAGGACGTTTTCCTCAAGGAAAGCCCGGAGGTAGCTTTAATTGATGTCCACATGCCGAAAATTGATGGATTTGACGCGCTCCGGTTCGTAAAGGAAAAACTCCCCAGGACTATAGTGGTTGTTATGTCGTCAGCGGCCAACCCCCAGATTGGCGTTAAAGCCATGAAGATGGGGGCGCACGATTTTCTCACAAAACCTTTTTCTCCTGAGGCTGCGGTTGAACTGGTCGAGAATCTTCTTGAGAACCGGCGCTTTGCTGAAGAGAACCTGCGCCTCAAGAATCAGATACAAAGGGGCGAGAAGTACCTCGCCCACCTGACCACAATTATAAACGAAGCGTTAATCACTGCTGATCCCGGTGGCAGGATCCAGTCCATCAATCGTGCCGCTTCTAATCTCTGGGGGTATACCTTTGAAGAACTTAAAGACCGGGATATACATTTTCTCGTGAGGGGCGACGCTCGAACACTGCTGAACAGGGACCTCGTAAAAGACACTTTACGGGAGGGCAAGGTCGAAGGAGAATTCCATTTCAGAAAGAAAGACAACACTACTTTTCCCGGTTATCTGTCCACGTCGATAATAAAGGAGAAAGGGCGGGCCAGGGGCATTGTTGTGGTAGTCACGGAATTGACCAGGTTGTACGAAGTTGAGCAGCAGCTCAAGAAGTCCGAGAAACTTGCAGCTTTGGGTAAGGTAGTTGAAGGAGTGGCCCATGAAGTCAGAAACTGCCTGACATCCCTGGGAGGTTTTTCCCTCAGGCTCCGCAACATGGCGGAAGAAGGTTCTACAACTGCGAGATATACCGATGTCATTATCAATGACGTGGCGCGTCTTGAGAAAATGGTCAAAGATATTGAAGAATATGTTCAGTATTCAAAATTTTACAGGTTCAACTTTATAAAAACCGATTTGATACCACTGCTTGAAAGGGCCAGAGACAAAGTGGTCCAGACGTTTCCCGAAAGTTTAGTCAAAAAGGTCCACTTTGTGTTGAATGTGGATGGTAGCCTTCCGACGTTGATTGTCGACCCCGTGGCAATCGAGGAGGTTTTTTTCACCTTATTCGAAACGCTTACGAAGCCATGCCGCACGGAGGCAGACTAAAGGTCACCATCAGGAATTTAAAGACAGGAGTATCCGTGGCTTTCGCCGACGATGGAATCGGGATACACGCCAGCGATATTTCAGAGATATTCAACCCATTTTTTACTTCGAAAACTACTGGCGCCGGTATGGGCCTAAGCAACGTGCATCTTCTGCTTGAAGAGCATAGGGGGGGTATCAAGGTGATCTCAGAACCCGGAAAGGGATCAATTTTCGAAGTCTTCCTGCCGGTTGACCGTTTGACCACAGGTGTTTCCCCGTGGGATAAGCCTGAACTGTCAAGGTCTTCCAGAGGCGCTCACAAGAAATCATGAAAAGACACTTACCTAATTTTCTGACACTGGGAAGATTGCTTCTGGTTCCTCCCATTGTCATACTTCTTTTTTTCCCAGGCCGTGTACCATCGGCGGTAGCCGCAGGCATATTCTTCATAGCTTCATTGACGGATTTTTTCGATGGATTTATCGCCCGCCGATTAAAGGTTGAGTCTTCTTTTGGGCGCTTCCTGGATCCCATAGCCGACAAGGTGCTTGTAACATCAGCGTTGATAATGCTCATAGCCCTGGATCGTGTCGACGCGTGGATCGTGATGCTGATAATCAGTCGTGAAGTCGCTGTAAGCGCCTTGCGGGCTACGACGAAATCGTGGGATTCAACATTGAAACCCAGCCGCATCGGAAAGTGGAAGGCCTTCCTCCAGTTTGCCGCCATAATTCCGTTGATGATCCACTACGACTATCACTTTTATGTGACGATAGATTTTAACAAGATTGGCACAATCCTGATTTACATTGCGCTGGTTCTTACCATGTGGTCAGGGGTGGACTATTTCGTTAGGTCCTATCGGGAATACAACTCGAAGGATTCCGCAAGCGCGGATTAGTGGGAGTGGCGGAGGGAGAGGGATTCGAACCCCCGGATCTTTTGGATCAACGGTTTTCAAGACCGCCGCCTTAAACCACTCGGCCATCCCTCCGTCTGTACAAACTT
>FUWD012814782.1_pt1 | contig 37709 bp, 41 predicted proteins | sample 1063281 | NCBI WGS metagenome assembly FUWD01 (sample SAMEA79048168, study PRJEB19326) | metagenome | biome: marine | reverse complement strand
GGAGCAAAAAACCGATGGTTAAAGTTAGACTAGCCCGAGGTGGAGCCAAGAAAAACCTTTTTATTCCATTGTAGCGACAGACTCTAGGAAGCGTAGAGACAGTGGCTATATTGAGCGTATTGGATATTTTAATCCGGTTGCTCGTGGACAAGAAGTTAGGCTCTCACTCGAAGAAGATAGATTGGATTACTGGGTATCACAGGGAGCACAAATCTCAGACCGTGTAAAGCAACTCGTAAAAGAGTACAAGGACCCTTCAATCCGCGATAAACGTATAGCAGCGCAGGAAGCTAAAGCTAAAGCTATTGAAGCAAAGTTAGCAGCAGAGGCTAAAGCTAAAGCTGACGAAGAGGCTAAAGCCGAAGCAGAAGCTAAAGCAGCAGAAGAAGCTAAAGCAGCAGAAGAAGCTAAAGCAGCAGAAGAAGCTAAAGCAGCAGAAGAAGCTAAAGCAGCAGAAGAAGCAGAGGCAAAGCCAGCGGAAGAGCCTGAAGCGGCAGCAGAAGCAGAGGCAAAGCCAGCAGAAGAGCCTGAAGCAGCAGCAGAAGATTCAACCGAGAAAGAATCAACCAAAGAGGAAAAGGCTGCTGAATAAATCAGCCATAAAAAACTCTAAAGAGAGGCTGTTGTTCGGTAAGATCAACGGCCTTTTTGGTGTTAAGGGCTGGGTAAAAATATTTTCACATACAGAACCAAGAAAAAACATCCTTTCTTATCAGCCATGGCACGTGCAAATTGCCGGTAAATGGAAAACTATAGAAATAATTAACGGTAGAGAGCAGGGCAAAACTATCGTTGCTCAGGTCAAGGGTGTTGACAATCCAGAACAGGCCGAGAAAATTATCGGTGTCGATATATACATTGAAAAGTCACAATTGCCCGAACTAAAAGATGGCACTCATTACTGGGAAGATTTAATCGGTCTTGAGGTGATAAACACAGAAGGAGTTTATCTGGGCAGGGTTGACAGTCTTGTTGATACAGGCTCAAACCATGTCATTATAGTAAATGGAAGGGTAGAGCACTGGGTGCCATATATTGAACCTTACCTGGTTTCAGTAGATATAGATAAGCAAAAGATAATAGTGGATTGGGATGAAGACTTTTAACTTAGTAGTATCGTTATTTTTCTGTCATTAATTTACTATGTTTTTCTCAATACCAATGTTTTCTAAGAATTGCCTAACCTTAGCATTGGCACCAATAATTGTAATTTCGGCTGTCTTTTCCTTGCAAATAATACATATCTCTGCAATGCCTCTTGATGTTGTGTAATCGATAACGGGCACATTTGATAAATCAATTATTGCCCTGTCATAGTTAACTTTTGAAGAAAAATCTCTAACTATACCCTTTGCAGAGCCAAAACTTAGTGGTCCATTGAGTTGATAGAATAATGTGTTTCCAGCACGTATAAACTCTTGATGTTCTTCGTCAAGGTGATCAGCATCTTCGATAGTTTGAATACTAACAATGCTAGCTAATTGAATATCTGTCATCCTTTGTAAAAATATTAAGCTAGCCATTATAAGTCCAACAGCTACAGCAGCCATTAAGTTATAGAACACTGTAATTAAAAGCACAGTTAACATAATTAGGACGCCAGCCTTTGGAGCGGACGATAAACTTTTTAAGTAGTTCCAGTCAATAATGTCTGTACCTACTTTAACTAGGATTGCGCCTAAAACTGCTAAAGGTATAGCCTGTGCATACTGTGCACCGCCAAGAACAATAAACAATAATAATACTGCATGTAGAGCTCCAGATATCGGCGTTAGTCCACCAGCCCTGACATTTGTCATAGTTCTCATTGTTGCACCAGCACCAGGCAAACCTCCGAATAAGCCAGAGAATGTGTTACCTATACCTTGCCCAATTAATTCCCTGTCTGACTTATGGTGGGTGCGAGTTATTTCGTCAGAAACCAATGAAGTAAGTAGAGAATCTATTGATCCTAGTACCGCTAACATTAAGCCTGATGCGATCATATCGGCCACCATGCTTACCTCCCAAACTGGCAAATGAAAGCTCGGCAGTCCGGTAGGAATGTCTCCCAATATCATAGCATTTAAGGGCTCAGAATTTGAGGCAAAATATTGAGGGAAGAGTAGCAAAATTATTGTACCAGCGACAAGAGCAAATAACGGCGAAGGTATAATCTTTCCTATCTTTTTAGGGAGGAGGTAGACAATCACTAGAGTAATAAAAGCGATTGACAATGCACCAGTATTAACAAAATAGCTTTCCATGTTAATTAACTGAGAAAAAATGTCGATTGTGGAGCCTTTAATGTTATAAAAGCCTAGCACTTGAGGTATCTGCAAGATAATAATGATTACTCCAATACCAGTCATAAACCCAGAAGTTACAGGGTGCGGTATCAGGTTAATAAATCTTCCTAGCTTAAGGATACCGAATAAAATCTGAAACAGTCCACCAAGAAAGACAGTTGTAAATGCAAGAGCCAAGCCAGTTTCAGGATACAGCGCAATGTACTTTGTAACAATAATTGCCATGACAACTGTCATTGGGCCTGTTGGTCCAGAGACCTGAGCTCCAGTGCCACCAAATAGTGCAGCAAAAAAACCAGTAATGATTGCTCCATAGAGTCCAGCAATAGCGCCAGCTCCAGAAGCCAAACCCATAGCAATAGCAAAAGGAAGAGCTACAACACCTGCAGTTATTCCTCCAGTTATATCTCCGCGAATATTATTAAAGTGTAAGTTTTCAATTAATTTCATTATTTAGTGTTAATAATTACAAAAAATATTTATGAAAAATTAAGGCTAAGATAGGTAGAAATAACTAATGATACATTATACAAAATCGAACACAAAAAATGTAATTATTATTATATAATATAACTCTTATATTCTTTATTATGCCCCTATGTTGCAATATATATCAGAGGGATAATATTAATTTTATCGAGAAGAGAATTGAATAGATTTGCAAAATTTTTGCCATTTTTGGCATGGATAAATGAACTAAAAAATCCTGAAACTCTTAGAGCCGATTTTATTGCTGGCCTAACTGTTGCTTTGGTTTTAGTTCCCCAATCTATGGCTTATGCACAGTTGGCTGGTTTACCAGCTCAGTATGGTCTGTATGCTTCATTCTTGCCTGTCATGATTGCTGCACTTATGGGTTCTTCAAGACAACTTGGTACTGGTCCGGTTGCAATTGTGTCTCTTCTGACTGCGGCATCACTTCAGTCATATGCTACTAACCCAGATACCTATATTGCTTATGCATCATTATTGGCTTTGATGGTGGGAATTTTTCAGTTCTTACTTGGAGCTTTCAAATTAGGCTTCATTATTAACTTCTTATCCCATCCAGTTGTTGTTGGTTTTACTAATGCCGCTGCTATTATTATTGGAGCCTCTCAGTTAGACAAAATTTTTGGTGTTGTAAAGCCTAGTGGCGGGCAGACATATGAACAGGTATGGAGTGTACTTGTTAATGCGTATGACGACACGCATTTAATTACACTAGCAATGTCTATATTGGCTTTTATTATAATTATTGGAGTCAAACAATATACCCCAAAATTACCGGGAATTCTTTTTGCGGTAGCCATAACCACTTTCCTATCTTGGTTATTAGGGTTCCATGAAAATTATGGCGGAGCAATTGTCGGCTCAATCCCTGAAGGTCTCCCCACAATTGTTATACCTGTAATCGATATATCAATTATGTCTTCTTTGGTAGTTACAGCCATCACTATTGGTTTAATCGGGTTTATGGAGGCAATTTCAATTGCAAAAGCTATGGCTGCACAAACTAAACAGAGACTTGATGCCGACCAAGAGTTGATTGGTCAAGGTATATCTAACGTTGTCTCTTGCTTATGTCAAGGATATTCAGTTTCTGGGTCTTTTTCACGTTCTGCGGTAAATATATCTGCTGGAGCTATTACTGGATTTTCATCAGTAGTAACAGCTATTATTGTCGGTATTACCTTGTTATGGTTAACCCCACTACTTTTCCATCTGCCACAGGCAACCCTAGCGGCAGTAATAATTATGGCTGTTTACAATCTAATTAAGTTTCAACCTATAAGGCATGCGTGGAAGGTTGAGAAGCATGATGCGATTGTCTCCGTGACCGCATTCGTCTTGACACTTATATTTGCTCCACACCTTGAAAATGGAATTGTTATTGGGGTTATATTGTCTTTAGGATTATTCCTTTTTCGCACTATGGAGCCGAGATTTGTCGAGCTTTCAGCTCATGACGGATCGAACATGTTTGTTAATGCACTAGATAACGATCTAGGTCGTTGCGAGGTCGTGTCAATTGTTAAGTACTCAGGTTCACTCTATTTCGCTAACGCTGGATATTTTGAGGATAGAATATTGAGGCTTATTGCTGAAAAACAGGAGTACCTAAAATATATTATCGTAGATATGGCAGGAATTAACCAAATTGATGCTAGTGGTGAAGAGACCCTGTCTGGGCTTGTAGAAAGAAGTTCAGCTAACGGTGTTGAAATTCTGTTTGCACGCATGGAAGGAATTGAGAGGGTATTAAAGCGCTCTGGTTTTGTTGCTAAGTTTGGAGAGAATCGATTTTATGAGCGCCGCACTGATGCACTTCGGCATGCTTGGAAAGAGCTTGGAGATGAAGAAGCTGCCTCTAAGAGTCCTTTGAAGCACCTTATATCCTAGAATTTATTATAGAATGCTTTAACAAAGTATAACCCTTGAGGTTCGGCAGTTGGTCCAGCTTTACTGCGTTGTTTAGATTCTAATACTTCACTAACCCATTCTATATCTCTTTCTTCTCTACCTACCTTTAATAAGGTTCCAACAATGTTGCGTACCATATGGTGTAAAAAAGCGTTAGCCTTAATATCTAAAGTTATATTAGATCCATTCTTTGTAAAAATAATATGCTCTATATTTTTGATAGGCGATTTTGCTTGACATAGGTTACCTCTAAAAGAGGAAAAGTCATGCTCACCAATCAGACGCTTGGCAGCTAAATTCATTAATTCTATGTTTAACTTTCTAGGCTCCCATAATGATCTTGATGCAAGTAACGATGAGCGAACATTGGTGTTATGTATCTTATAATAATATTGCCTTGCAAAAGCATCAAAGCGTGCATGAAATTCATCTTCAACACTCCTTACCCATTTAAAATTAACGTCGCTAGGTAGGTTGACATTGCCGCCATAAAGCCATGCCTTGTTTTCACGTTTCACATCAGTCTCAAAATGAATAACCTGTTCAAGTGCATGAACACCTGCATCTGTTCTGCCTGAGCAGTGAACCCTTATTTTTTTATCAGCAACCTTAGAAAGAGCCTCCTCTACAACGAGCTGCACTGTTCTGATTCCAGACTTCTGAAGTTGCCAGCCATGAAATTGTGTCCCTAAGTATTCAACACCGAGCGCTAATTTCATAAAATAATTACGTGTAAAATAAAAATATCCCTATTTTATACGTTTGAAGCATAGAGCATGAAAAATGAAGCGACCGGAATCAGAAGAATTATTAGTGCATTTAGGTTTTCTATCCAAGGTTTAAAGTCTTGTTATCAATCTGAGACAGCATTCAAACAGGAGGTTTGGGCAGCCATTTTATTAGTACCTTTATCTTTTTGGGTCACAACTGTATCAATCGAAAGAGTGCTACTGATTTTGCCAATATTTATTGTACTAATAATAGAACTAATAAATACCGCGGTTGAATCTTTGGTGGATAGAGTTGGTAATGAGTATCATGAGCTCTCCGGGAAAGCAAAAGATTTAGGTTCTGCTGCAGTATGGCTGTCTTTATTATTGGTGATTTTAACGTGGTCGATTATTCTATTGTAAGTGAAAATCTTTCTATAAATACTGAGTGTTTTATTCTAGATTCAACACCAAGTACTAATGATTTTTTATCTGCATTACCAATTTCGGATAAATCACAAATCTGTGTTGCCAGAGAACAAACTAACGGTAAGGGGCAATATGACCGCCAATGGTTAAGCAAAAAGGACTCAAGCGTATTAACCTCTTTGCGCATTAATTATGGTATAGATACATCGCTAAATGGCTTAAGTTTGGTGGTCGGAATTGCAATAATTGATGTATTAATTGACGATTACGGAGTCGATAAATTAAAACTCAAATGGCCTAACGACGTTTATTTTGATAATAAAAAGCTTGCCGGAATCTTGATTGAAAATAGCGTACAAAATAAATCCCAGTCAGTTATTATTGGTATCGGCCTTAATAACAATCTAGATGATAGCTTTTCATGCGAAACCCCTTGGACTGACCTTTCAAGAATTCTTGAATTTACTCCAAAAATTGAAACTTTAACTGTCAATATAATAAACAAAGTTATAAAATACTCTAACCAGTTCGAGCAAGATGGGTTGAGTGCTTTTAAGTCTAAATGGGCTGAGTTTGATTATTTGTTAAATAAGAAACTTGAACTAAACTACAATGGCAGCAAAATGATTGGCACTGCTAAAGGTATAAACCACCAAGGTGCGCTCATTATCGAAACCAAAGGTGTGTTAATTGAAGCCTTTAGTTCCGAGCAAATTAAGCTAATTTAAGGTAAGATTAATTTATGGATAACAATATACTATCTGTTCAAAATATTAGTAAAAAATATTCCCGCCTTGAGGTAGTGAGTGACGTCTCTTTCACTGTCAAAAGTGGAGAAATTGTTGGCTTGCTAGGACCTAATGGTGCCGGCAAAACTACTTGCTTTTATATCGCTTGTGGATTAATAAAAGCCGACAAAGGGGAAGTCTTGATTGGCAAACAAAGGGCCACTAAGCTGCCTATGCATCAGCGCGCCTCTTTGGGTCTAGGTTATCTTCCTCAGGAGCCCTCTATTTTTAGAAAACTAACTGTTGAAAAAAATATTTTGGCTGTACTTGAGCTAAACAAAAACCTTAATAAGAAACAAATGATGCATAAGTTAGAAGAATTATTGTTTGAATTTAATATCGAGCATATCCGCCACATTAAAGGCTTGAGCCTGTCAGGCGGTGAAAGAAGGCGTGCTGAGATTGCCAGATCTCTAGCCCTTAGTCCAAAATTTATTTTGCTTGATGAGCCATTTGCAGGTGTTGATCCAATCTCTGTAGTGGACATTCAAAAAATTATCTATCAACTAAAAGATAAAGGTATAGGTGTACTAATTACAGACCATAATTATAGAGAAATGCTTGATACTTGTGACCATTCATATGTTCTTCATGCAGGCAAAATTATAGCCAAAGGAAACAAAGAGCAAATCTTGGCGCACGAAGACGTTAAAAAGGTATATCTTGGCGAATCAAAAAAGTGACACCTAGAAAGTTAATTACCCTTGGTATAGAGAGCTCATGTGATGAAACTGGAATAGGCCTGTTTTGTTCAGATAGGGGTTTAATTGCCCACCAACTATATTCGCAGACAGATATTCACGCCGAATATGGCGGCGTTGTTCCAGAGCTCGCTTCTAGAGACCACATAAGGAGAGTCATACCATTAATCAAATCATCCTTGCTAGATGCAAAATTACATCTGAGCGATATTAACGGTATTGCTTATACTGCAGGACCTGGATTAGCTGGAGCTTTATTAGTAGGGAGCGCAATTGCTAGGTCTATGGCCTGGAGTTTAAATATTCCCGCTATATCTGTAAACCATATGGAGGGACATCTGCTTGCCCCGCTGCTTGAAGAGGATAGACCAGAATTTCCTTTTGTGGCGCTGTTGGTTTCTGGTGGGCATACCATGCTAGTTGATGTTCATAGTATCGGAAAATATAAAATACTAGGAGAGTCAGTAGATGATGCTGTGGGCGAAGCATTTGACAAGACAGCAAAAATCTTAGGTTTGGGCTACCCAGGTGGGCCAGCTTTAGCTGAACTAGCAAAGAAAGGGGACAAAAATAAATACAAATTTCCAAGACCTATGACGGATAGGCCAGGACTTGATTTTAGTTTTAGCGGCTTAAAGACTTATGCGCGTAATACCTTCTCCAAGTATCCCGACAATAAGGCAGATATTGCAAAGGCTTTCGAAGTTGCTGCTACTCAAACATTGATGATAAAGTGTAGGAGGGCTCTAGAACAATTAAATTATTCTAGCTTAGTAGTTGCTGGAGGGGTTAGTGCAAATTTATCGCTTAGAAGTGAACTAGATAAGATGTGTAATAAATTAGGAGCTAGAGCTTTTTATCCAAGACAAGAATTTTGTACTGACAATGGAGCAATGATAGCTTTGGCTGGGCATTACCGGCTATCTGCAGAACAATTTAACGATGACTCTGAGATTACAATAAAGCCAAGATGGAGCCTAGAAGAACTGAATGCAATCTGATAGGCTGCAATATTGACCCAATTATTTGTTAAGTTGAATTTATGAAACTATTTGAGCTGGAGCGCTATGTGTTTATAATAGTCAGCTTGATATCCGAAGTATAACTGAAGTGTAAAAGAATGGTTATTATCCCTGCAATTGATTTAAAAAATGGACAGTGCGTCAGACTTAGACAAGGACTAATGGAAGATACAACAGTATTTTCAGATAACCCTACTGAGATGGCAGCACAGTGGGTAGGACAGGGCGCAAAAAGATTGCATCTTGTAGATTTAAATGGTGCATTCGAAGGCAAACCAGTGAATGCTTCAAGTGTTAGCGATATAACTAGAGCGTTTCCAGATTTACCTGTTCAGATTGGCGGAGGTATTCGTAACTTAGATATCGCAAACACCTATATTGAGTCAGGTGTTAGTTATCTCATAATAGGCACCATGGCAGTAACTAATCCTGAGTTTGTTTCTGAACTGTGCGCAAAATTTCCAGGCAAGATTATTGTTGGTTTAGATGCAAATAACGGCCTAGTAGCAACCGATGGTTGGGCTAAACAGACAGACATTCATGTTAGCGAGTTATCGAAAAAATTTGAACAAGACGGTGTTAGCTCTATTGTTTATACCGACATATCTAGAGACGGAATGATGCAGGGAGTCAATGTGGAGGCAACAGCAAACCTTGCTAAACAAACTAGCATCCCAATTATCGCTTCTGGAGGTATAACTACAATCAATGATGTTTCTAGTTTATTACTTGAGTCCCATCACGGGATTTCTGGCGCCATTACCGGAAGGGCTATATACGAAGGTACATTGAATTTTACTAAAGCTCAAGAACTTTGCGAGCAATATTAGATGATTATTGAAGTAGCTTACGCCTTAGAGAAAAAACAAACACTCTTGAGTTTTGATATCGATGAAGGTTCAACCCTTCGTCAAGCTATCGAACTATCGGGCATATTAGATATCTATCCTCAGATTGATTTATCAAAAGACAAGACAGGGATATTTGGAAAGATTGCAAAACTAGACACGGTCTTACGTGAAAAAGATAGAGTAGAAATATACAGACCCCTAATCGCTGATCCCAAGCAGGTACGCAAAGAGCGTGCAGCACAAGGAAAGATTATGCGAAGTAGTAAAAAGGAAAAAGCATAGGTACAATGGCTATTCTAGTAATTATATAAAACTCAATGAGCGAAGAAAAACCTCCGTCGACAAAGCCTATTCTGCAGAGAATAATAAACAAGTTTTTTCATTACCCGTTAACTACTAGCGACGACCTTCTGCATACCCTAAAAGAGGCTGAAGAGCACCATATAATTGATTCACATAGTCGATCAATCATTGAAGGAACAATGCAGCTTCAAAATCTCGAGGTTCGTGATGTTATGGTTCCAAAGTCAAAAATGGTAATGATAGAGAACAATGTTCCAACAAAAAAACTAATTGAGATGATGATTAAGTCTTCTCATTCAAGGTTTCCTGTACTAAACGAGCAAAAAGATAAAGTTCAGGGGATAATTTTAGCTAAGGATCTTTTGGCATTTTTAGCTGTAGACAAAAAGAAAGGTCTTGGCTATAAGGAGTATTTAAGGGCCGCAGTTTTGGTGCCTGAAAGCAAGACTTTGGGAGCAATGCTTAGAGATTTTCAGCAAAAAAAATCACACATGGCAATTGTTATGGATGAGTATGGAGAGATAGCAGGCTTAGTAACGCTTGAGGATGTTCTTGAGCAGATAGTTGGTGAAATTGTTGATGAACACGACCTAGAGGAAGACAACATTATCGACTTTGGTGAGGGCAGATTTTTATTAAATGCCAGTACCCCCATTGATGAATTTAATGAATATTTTGAGGTAACCCTAAAGGCAGACAATGTTGATACGGTTGCAGGTTTTGTTATTAATGGGTTTACCTTCCTACCTGAACAGATGAGTGAGATTGATTTGCAAGGGTTTAATTTTAAGGTACTTAAAACTGACACTAGAAGGCTACATTTATTAGAAGTTAAAAGAATTGAAACTCCATAACATAACTAATATATGCTTTATATTTTTTATAAACCCAAATGTCATCACTAGAAAAAACAGTCGAAATGGCTATAGATCTGTTAAAAAAACAACAGGTCAGTGACTTCGAAATATCACTCACATCAAGTTCAGGAGTCTCTACCTCTGTAAGGCTGGGCAATGTTGAAACTCTACAGTACCATTTAGATAAGAGCTTCGAAATTAATGTATATTTCGGCCAAAAAAAAGGCCACGCATCCAGCGTAGACCTCACTAAAGAAGGCCTAAAGAAGTCAATCGAGTCTGCCTGCCTAATTGCTAAATACACTCAGGAAGACCCATTTAATGGCCTAGCTCCAAAGGAAAGGATGGCGTTTAGTGCGCCTGATTTAGATTTATACCATCCATGGGAACTGGAAGCTACTGAGAGTATTGAATTAGCTAAAGAGTGCGAGTCTATTGCTCTAGAACAGGAATATATCGACAACTCAGAGGGTACAGAAGTTTCAAGTTACGAAGGTAAAGGCCTATATGCAAACTCTAACGGCTTGATTGCAACACAAAAAAGCACTAGCCACTCAATGCATTGTTCTTTAATCGCTAAAAAAGGTACAGAAAAGCAGACTGCATATGAATACACAACGGCACTAGATTACAAAGACCTCAGCTCATTAAATAGTGTTGCAACAGGGGCAGCTAAGTTGGCTCAGAATAAGCTAGGCGCCAGTTCTTTGACCTCTCAAAAGTGCCCGGTTATTTTTACATCACGCTTGTCTAGCGGTCTATTTTCACAGTTATTGGGCGCTTTGGGAGGCTCTAGGCAATACAAAAAATCAACTTTTTTGTTAGACAGTCTAGATAAATTAATATTACCAGAGAGTGTAAATATAACTGAAAAGCCACTTACAAAGAAAACATTAGGTGCTAAGTCCTTCGATAGTGATGGGGTACTTAAAGGTGAACAACACTTTATAAAGAATGGCCATGTTAAGAGCTATATTATGGGGCAATATTCTGCTAACCAGCTTGGTCTTAATACAACCGCAAATTCTGGAGGTGTCAACAATGTAGTTGTGAGTGCAAACTTTAATGGCGGCCTTGACTCTTTAATTAAGGATACAGATAAATGCCTTGTAGTAACTGAGCTTATGGGCCATGGGATTAATGGCACTACCGGAGACTACTCAAGGGGTGCACTTGGTTATTGGGTCGAGGGTGGTGAAATTAAATTTCCGGTCTCTGGTCTTACTATTGCTGGCAATTTGAAGGATATGTTTAAAGGGGTTGTGCATATTGGCAATGACATTGATATGCGTAGCAATATCAAGGTTGGTTCTGTTCTAGTTAACGAAATGACTATTGCAGGCGATTTACAATGATAGAATATGATGTCATAGTCATTGGCGGCGGAATGGTCGGCCAGTCTTTTGCATTAAGTTTATTACAAAAAAGTGAACTCAAGGTCGCAATAATCGAGCCCAATAATCCACAACCCAAACTTAAAAAGGATTTCCATACGCGGGTTAGTGCAATTAACCTGAAGTCCGAGGACTTGTTAACAAGACTTGGAGTGTGGGAACTTATTAAACGCAAGCATGTCTTTACTAAAACCAAGGTATGGGACCAAAATTCACACGGCAGTATAAGCTTTAATTCCCAAGACGAAAGTTTATCGAGTTTGGGAAGTATTATTGAAAATGATGCAATTCAGAAAGCCTTATACGAGTCACTATCCAGAACATCAGCTGAATATATTAAGGCTAAACTTAGCTCTATTAAAAAGATAAATAATGGCTATCAAATTAGATTGGATAATGACGAAAATATAACTTGCCAGCTATTAATAGGAGCAGACGGAGCCCTATCACGTACCAGAGAATTAGCTGGAATTGAATTTAGCACTACCAACTATAATCAGCAAGCCATTATTTGTAATATAACCACGACTAATGACTTTGAAGATACTACATGGCAGCGATTCTTATCCGATAGTATTGTAGCAGTATTACCTCTAAGCAATACTCAAGCATCAATAGTTTGGTCTGCTAATAATCATTTAGCTGAAGATTTAATTTCACTTTCTAATGAAGATTTTGTAAAACGCTTAGAGAATGCAACAGAGCATCGTTTTGGAAGATTGAAAGTTGCAAGTGACATCTATTCATTCCCATTAATTGAACGTAGTGCTAAGGATTATGTGAAAGAAAATTTGGCTTTGGTGGGGGATGCCGCACACAACATACACCCACTAGCAGGACAGGGGGTTAATTTAGGATTCGCCGATGTCGAAGAATTAACACACCAGATAATAAATAGCAATAAGCCTCTTGGCGACTATAGTGTTCTTAGGAAGTACGCCAGGTCTAGACGCTTTGACAATGAGCTAATGGCAAAAACTATGACCGCGCTCAACTGGATTTATAAAGAAAACAATGAGCCATTAAGGTGGCTGAGGGGTTTAGGCATGAACATAATTGATAACAATTCATCAATTAAATCATTCTTTCAAAGGCAAGCACTAGGCGATACAGACAAAACCCCTACTTGATTATTTTATTGGGTGTTATAACGCCATCAAGTTTCACATCCCAAGGCTGAATATCGAGCCTCTTTACTTCTTGGCAATCAAACGCAAGACCGTAAAGTTTAGGACTTTTATAGTCTAACTGCCTCATCTTAAAAGACAACGTTCTATCATAAAAACCGCCACCCATACCTATTCGGTTTTTTTGATTATCAAATCCTACCAAAGGCATAAGGATGATATTTAGCCTATTGGCATTCACATATTTTGAAAAAACAGGTTCATTTATGCCAAATCTATTTTTTATAAATTTGTTACCTGTTTTTGCGAATTTTAAGCTTTTACCGTCTAATAAAGGCAAATAGACGCATAATCCAAGCATTTGCATATGCTTTTGAATATAAACAGGGTCGATCTCACCGTCATTTGAAAGGTAGATAGCAATCCTTCTGCCAGTTTTAAATATACCCAAACTTTTGCATTTTGATAGTAACTGTTTAGAGCACTTAACTCTATCTGAGTTAGTAACTGATCTTCTTTTCTGCCTAAGAGTTTGCCTTAAGTCTTTCATTAATTAAATTAAGATACGATTTAGGTAAATTATTATAGTTGAAATACAGAAATAGAGGTAAATAGAAATGCTTGATAAAAGTCCATTGTGCCGTGTTGGAAGCAACCTGAAACCATCTGGCTCAAGGCGGAATTTCGAAGCCTCCCGTAGGTTTCCCACTTCAAGGCGGGCTTGCACAATAGTCAGCTATCTCATTTCCTAATGTTGTTTTTAATCGGCTCAGGGAATATAACCAATCACGAACACAACAGATACAAATATTATCTCACTTTATTGGTAACATACGATAGAATTATTTCTAAATAAAGTTACTATAATAGCTATATTTAGGTGTAGAATTAACTGTTCTGAGTAAAAAAAATCATATATTCTATCCCCACAATATAAAATATAGTGACAGCCTGATTGTCTCTAATAGTGCTAAGCAATGTAGTCACATTTGTTGTAATCATTTTGACCAAAGCTGTCTAATTATTAATATTTTTTGTATATTTTCATTAAGGATGATTGATACATGGCTGACAAAAATAAATCCAAAGAGCTTATGTTTCAAATAAGATTTGAGTTGAGTGATTTAGATGCAAAAGGTATGAACTTAGATAGTCCAAAAGGCAATTCCAGAGCTCTTATATCAATTTTAAGTTCTTGTAATGCAGAAGCAATTAGTGTGTATGAGGCATTTGCAGGCTATTGTCACGAGGCAGAAATAAATGGCATAGAGAATTATCCATTATATAACTGGACAAAATCAGTAATTAGTGACCCTCAAAAAGTAAAAAAACATTCAAAAAATTTTACTGTATACGTTAAAGGCAATGAAGTGTACGATAAAAATACTGCAGAAGATATATATAACAAATTGAGTTCTCTACCGGTATGCATGAAATTAAATATTCATGACACAGACCCAAAAAATAACCCGCAAATGCCTAAGAAATATAAATTATAAACTTTATTGAGATTTATTTTGAATTCATCAGACTTTTCCTCACTTAACCTCAGTAGAGAACTATTAAACAATTTGGATTCTCTTGGATACAAAGAGATGACAGCCATACAGTCGTTGAGTTTGCCTGTTATATTGGCAAATAAAGATTTGATTGGGCAAGGAAAAACTGGTTCTGGCAAGACAGCAGCATTCGGTCTTGGGCTAATCAATAAGATGGACCTTAATTCTTTTAAGCCTCAGTCTTTAGTTATTTGCCCTACAAGAGAGCTAGCAGAACAGGTTGCTGAAGAGATACGAAGATTGGCAAGGGTAATCAATAATGTAAAGGTTATAACTTTATGTGGTGGTGCTCCAATAGGTCCACAAATAGGGTCATTAAGGCACAGAACTCATGTAATTGTGGGTACACCAGGAAGGATCGAAGAGCACCTAAGAAAGGGTACACTTGATTTAGATAACATTAACACATTGGTTCTAGATGAGGCAGACCGTATGTTAGATATGGGATTCCTAGAATCCATAGAAAAGATTGTATCAAATACCCCTATAGAACGCCAAACTCTTCTTTTCAGTGCAACATTCCCTGAAGAAATTAACACTATTGCAGGCAGTGTCATGAATAGACCTATTAAGGTTAAGTCTGAGTCAATGCATGAAGAAAAAACAATAAAGCAGTTTTTTTATGAGACCAACAGTCACGATGACAGAATGACAGCGCTCAGAATTTTACTATCAAAATATAAACTAGAGTCTGTTCTTGTTTTTTGTAATACCAAGAGTGACACCAAAGATGTAGCCAATGAATTGAGATATCATGGCCACTATGCCCTAGCAATTCATGGGGACCTTGACCAACGAGACAGAGACCAGTCCCTGATTAGATTTACCAATAAAAGTGCGTCCGTTCTTGTGGCCACTGACGTTGCTGCTCGTGGTTTAGATATTGACTCACTCGATATGGTTATAAATTACAATGTTGCGCACAATCCAGAAGTACATATACATCGTATTGGCAGAACCGGAAGGGCCGGCCGTGTCGGTATAGCCTGTACTCTATATAGTGACAAAGAAAAATATAAAATCGAAACATTAAGTAGCATTGTAGACAATGAAGAGCTCCCAGACACTCTTCCTAGTGATAATTATTTAGCTAAACCCGCCAACAAACCAGCAATGACAACAATTAAGATAGATGGCGGCAAGAAACAAAAGCTTCGTCCTGGAGATATTGTGGGTGGTATTACTGCAAATGGTAGCATTGATGGAGATAAAATTGGCAAAATACATGTTACTAACAATTGGTCTTATGTTGCTGTTAGTTCAGATTTGGCTAAGGATGTACTTAGAAAAATTAAAAGCGACAAACTAAAAGGTAAAGCTTTTAGAGCCAGGATACTGTCTTAATCTATACAACTTTTCTAATCATAAACTATCTGCGAGTTAATTGTAATATCGAGAGTGTCTCTAGCGTTTAAAAAGCCTAACTCAACAATGCACTCCAATGCATGAACTTTTGCACCGAGCTTATTAATCAGTTCTACAACAGCCTTAACTGAGCCTCCTGTAGCCAACAGATCATCAATTATTAATACATTTTCATTTTTGCTTATTGCATTTTTGTGTATTTCAAATGTATTATGGCCATACTCTAATTGATAATCTATACTGGCGCATTTATCTGGGAGTTTGCCAGGTTTTCGCACCATAACAAATGGTATACCTGTTGTATAAGATACAGCAGAGCCAAAAATAAACCCCCTAGCATCAAGCCCAACAATTTTATCAATTGTTTTTTGACTATATTTATTTGCAATACAATCAACAGCATAAGAAAAAGCTTTTGGGTCTGCTAATAGTGGTGAGATATCTCTAAATATAATGCCTTTCTTTGGAAAATCATTAATGTCTTTAATGTAACTTTTTAAATCCATAATGATAAACCAAATTATTAGTGTTTGAAGTGCCTCATGCCGGTAAATACCATGGAGATTCTATGTTCATTGGCAGCAGCAATAACATCATCATCTCGCATAGACCCACCCGGCTGAATAATTGCCTTGACCCCAGCCTCGGCCGCGGCATCAATTCCATCTCTGAATGGGAAAAAGGCATCAGAAGCCATGACTGAACCTTCAACCTGTAGCCCTTCATCAGAGGCCTTAATGCTAGCAATTTTAGCTGAATACACCCTTGACATTTGACCTGCCCCTACACCAATAGTCATTTCATCTTTAACATAAACAATGGCATTTGATTTAACCACTTTTGCCACATTCCATGCAAACAATAGGTCCTTTACTTGTTCCTCTGTCGGCTCTATATCACTAACGCAACGTATATCTTTGCTAGTAATAACACCCAGATCTTTATCTTGAATCAAAAGCCCACCATTAACTCTTTTATAGTCTAATGAATTTTGTGCAGTACTAAGATCTCCACATTCAAGTACGCGTACGTTTGGTTTTGTCGCTAACACTTTTTTTGCATCTGCGTCAATACTTGGCGCTATTATGACTTCGACAAATTGTTTATCAATAATATTCTTAGCTGTTAACTTATCAAGCACACGGTTAAAAGCAATAATGCCACCAAATGCCGATGTAGGGTCAGTCCTAAATGCGTCCATATATGCGTCATTAATATTGCTACGCACAGCTACACCGCAAGGATTAGCGTGCTTAACTATTACACAGGCAGGAGATTCAAAGCTACGTACACATTCCAATGCGGCATCAGTATCGGCCATATTGTTGTAAGACATTTCCTTGCCTTGTAATTGAATACTTGAAGATATACAAGACTCTGTAAGCTTGTTTTCTTTGTAGAATGCGGCACTTTGGTGCGGGTTTTCACCATAACGCATAGACTGGACCTTATGAAATTGAAGGTTCATAGTGTTAGGGAATCCATCTTCAGATTTACCTAAATAGTTTGCTATAGCGCCATCATATTGAGCTGTATGTTCAAAAGTTTTCAAAGCTAAATCAGCTCTGGTAGTTAGAGTAGTGTCGCCTGAATCATTAATCTCATCAATAACTTTTTGATAGTCTGAACTATCAACCACAACCGTTACTGAGGCATAATTTTTTGCGCTAGACCTAAGCATAGCTGGCCCACCTATATCAATATTTTCAATTGCAACTTCTAGTGTGCAGTCATCTCTGGCTATAGTTTCTTGAAACGGGTAAAGATTAACAACAACCAAGTCGATTGGGTGGATATTGTGTTCTTTCATGATCCCTTCATCGATACCACGACGAGCAAGAATGCCCCCATGAATTTTTGGGTTTAATGTTTTTACTCTTCCAGCCATCATTTCAGGGAAGCCAGTATAGTCAGACACTTGAATAACAGAAATTCCGTTTTCAGTTAGAAGTTTAGCGGTACCACCTGTAGACAATATTTCGATATTATGACTGGCTAGAACTTTTGCAAAATCTACTATACCATTTTTATCAGAAACACTTAATAGAGCACGTTTTATAGACATTTTATTCCTTACATGAATTTATAGAATCAACAGGTAAGAATTATAGATAGTTAGAGTTTATATAGTTCTATTTTTTTCTTTAATGTGCCGCGATTTATGCCTAAAATTCTTGAGGCTTCACTCTGGTTTTGTTTTGTGAATTCTAAAACATGTTTAATTACAATTGGTTCAACGTCATTTATAACCATCTTAAATACATTGCTTGCTTTTTCGCCGTTAAGTTGCCTGAAGTAACGCTCAAGCTTTGCATTTATACAAGTAGGTAGATCAGTTGGACTCATTATTTTCCAGAAATTCTTTAAACAAACTGTACTGTAAATTAGGCTCACTAACTTTGTTGATTTTATTCCAAAAAGTTAAATAAGAGCTTTGGTAAAGATGTATAGCATACCAAAAAATATGCTTTCTGGCGAGCCTTACACCCATATTTTCGCCATAAAATTTATGAATTTGATTAATATGACTAAGAATTGTTAGTTTTTTTAGATTGTGTGGAATCTTTGGAGCCATCATTCCAGTTTTTAGATAGTGGTCAATTTCACCAATAACCCAAGGGTTTCCCTGGGTGGCTCTACCCACCATAATGCCTTTTGCTCCAGTATAATCTAAGACATCTTTGGCTTTCTTTGCAGAAGTAATATCTCCATTTGCTATTACCGGTATATCCACAATATCAACAACTTCAGCTATTGTGTCATATTCTGCATTACCATTATATTTATCATCACGAGTACGACCATGAATAGTCAACATTTCTATTCCAGCATCCTCAGCAATTTTTGCAATTGTAGGAGCATTCTTGTTGTTAGTATTCCATCCTGTACGCATCTTTAAGGTTACCGGTACATCTACAGCATTGACAACAGATGTAAGTATATCTTTTACTAGTATTTCATCCTTCATTAGTGCTGAGCCGGAGGCTTTGTTGCAAACTTTTTTAGCAGGGCAGCCCATATTTATGTCGACTATTTCCGCACCAAAATCTAGCGCATGTTTGGCTGAGTTAGCTAACTCATCAGGTTGTGAGCCTGCAATTTGTAGACTTATAGGTCCATCTTCGCCACTAAAATCTAACCTATATTTTGATTTCTTTGATTTAAGCAAGTGTTTCTTAATTACAACCATTTCAGAGATAGTAAGGCCTGCACCTTGTTCTTTACATATTCTACGAAAGGGCTTGTCACTTGTGCCAGCCATAGGCGCAAGAAAAACTTGTGATGTTAATTGGTGTGTGCCAATTTTCATTTACAATTCTTTACCAGACTTTTTGGTTTTTTTTATTAGCCTGCCTTGTTTGAGTTTGGATAGATGGTCGACAAACAAAATGCCATTTAAATGGTCGACTTCGTGCTGGATACAGATACTTAATAAGTCACTCGCATCCATTTCAAAGTTCTCACCTTTTTGATTCATAGCGTCAACTTTAATGCTTTCAAAGCGTTTAATTGATTCAACATAATCTGGAACAGATAGGCAGCCCTCTTCAGACTCTGTTTTGCCAATCTTTTCAGTAATTACTGGGTTAATAAGACAAATGGGTTCATTTTGTTGTTCAGAAATATCTATCACTATGATTCTTTTGTGTTGATTTATCTGTGTAGCAGCAAGTCCAATTCCAGGGGCTTGATACATAGTCTCAAACATATCATCAACCAGTACTGATATTGAGTCATCAAACACCTCTACCTCTTCGGCAATTTTTCTTAGGCGCTTATCTGGATAGTGAAGGATAGGTAGGATCATTTGATTTTAATGGTTGTGTTAGCTATTTTACTTGATAGTTCTTTATAGTCTTCATTGAAGTGGAGTCCACGACTTTCTTTTCTGTCTATAGATGAGTCAACAATAATTTGTGCTGTTTTAACTAAATTTCTTAGTTCGATAAGGTCATTTGAAATTAGATATGTTCCGTAATATGAGTCAACCTCTAGGTTAATTACCTCTAATCTTTGTTGGGCATACTGTAAGCGCTTATTGCTCCTAACTATACCAACAAAGTTCCACATAAGACGTCTAATTTCATCCCATAGATGTAGCACAACTACCTTTTCCTTGGATGCCGAAACCCTAGATTCATCCCAAGAATTAAATATGGGCAATTTTGTTGATAATTGTTGCTTATTTATATGTTTAGCACAAGATTTAGCAAAAACTATACATTCTAATAATGAATTACTGGCCATTCTATTAGCGCCATGTACACCGGTATGCGCAACTTCACCTACTGCATACAAATTATTGATACTAGAGTTAGCGTTTAAGTCTGTTTGAATACCGCCACAGGTATAGTGCGCAGCAGGAACAACTGGGATTGGTTCTTTGGAAATATCTATTCCAAAGGAAGAGCATTTATTTTTTATAGTAGGGAAGTGCTCTTCAATCCATTTCTCACCTTTGAATGATATATCAAGATAAACACAGTCAAGCCCTTTAGTCTTCATTTCATTGTCTATAGCTCGAGCCACTACGTCTCTTGGTGCAAGCTCCCTCCTCTCATCATAATTTTGCATGAACTCTTTACCGTCACCTAAGGTTAAGATTCCACCTTCACCTCTTACCGCTTCAGAAATCAAAAAAGACTTTGCATGGGGGTGAAATAGGCAAGTTGGATGAAATTGGGTAAATTCCATATTTGTAACCTCACAACCAGCACGATAAGCCATAGCAATACCATCACCTGTCGACGTATCAGGGTTTGATGTATACAGATAAGTTTTCGATGCCCCGCCAGTAGCTAATACTGTTTTGTGTGCAATAAAGCTTTCAACAATTTTGGTTTCCTTGTTTAGTATGTAGGCACCTGAACAACTATCATCGTTTAATAGTAAATCTACAGCTATATAGTTTTCAAAAATTGAAATATTGTCTCTACTGCGAACACTTTCGAGCAAGTTTAATTGAATATGCTCGCCAGTTTTGTCTGCAACATGAGCCACTCTGCGTTCACTATGGCCGCCCTCTGTAGTTAGATGGTATTTGTTTTCTTTCTTGGTAAAAGGTACTCCATGGCTCTCAAGAGAGTTTATTGCTTCGGGGGCATTTTCTACCATAAACTTTATTGACTCAATATTGCCAAGACCGGCACCAGCAATCAAGGTGTCTTTAATATGCTTGTCAAAGTTGTCATTTTTTGCTAGTACTGCAGATACTCCGCCTTGGGCATAATATGAACTGCCTTCAAGAATTTTATCTTTAGAAATCAACGCGATAGACATTTCTCTAGATAAATGCAGTGCGGTTACTAATCCAGCGCTACCCGTGCCTATAATTAATACGTCAAATTTGTGTTGTGATGGCATAAAATAATATATATTAAAAAATGGTAATATTATAAAATAACTATGTTATAATATTATTCGAAGTTAAAAAACTACTAGTTTTAACTTTATTCTCCTCCTTTAGTAGTAAAGGCCTCGTTTCATAATTTGAGACGAGGCTTTTTATATTTTCGGTCTAAACATAATGAGTAATTTTGGTAACAGGGTTAGATTTGCTATAAGGGCACTTAGCATTGCAGTAGCTGTAAAAAAACCAAAATAAATGCTAGGAATAAAGTTCGATAGCGATAAAATTAGGAATCCAAGAGCCACAGTAATGGAGGTGTAGAACATTGCTAAACCAATGCTTCCGTGTGATCGGTACATAGTGGCAATGTAGTCATTGTCTTTAATAAATTCAATCTTGTATCTATGAATATAGTGAATAGCATTGTCGACACCTATGCCAATTGCGATAGCGGCAATTGTTATTGTCATTAGATCAAGAGGTATGTTAAAAATTCCCATAATTCCAAGGATAAATAATGAAGGAAGGGTGTTAGGAATTAAAGCAAGTACAGATAAGCTTAACGATTTAAATATAAATAAAAACATAACAAATATAATAGCAAAAACAACAATGATTGTTTTTATTTGGGAATTGAATAGACTTTGAAGCATATTATTGTACAAAACTAACATGCCACTCATATGGAAGTTTTTTTCATTAAATCCAAAATTATCAGCGATATAGTTTTTAATTTGGTTTATTAGTTCACCGCGCCTTAAGTTTTTGTTGGTCTCTTTAATTCTAGCAACAATTCTTAACCTTCCACTATCTTCAGACAGGTATGGATAAAATACGTAGTTTTTTGCGCTTTCAGGCATCTGAGCCTTAACAACATTTAAGAAGAATCCACTTAATGGTTCATTGTCATTAGCCTGAGTCAATATTTGCATTAAGGTATCTATAGAAAGAACCTTTCCAGTTTCATCCAAACCTTCAATATATTGGTGGATATTGTTTATATCATCTCTTAACTCTTCATCGTACCAGTAGTCCTCTGCCAGATCGTCAAACACAATTTCAAGAGGTATTGTGCCTCCAAGGTTATTATCGATTGAACTTAGCCCTTGATTGATTTCAGTGTCTTGTTTAAAGTAATCTATAAAGCGATTCTCAACACTTAGTTTACTAATGCCGTAAAAAGAAACGATAACAAGAATAGACAAAACTACAATCAATTGGTTGCCAAATTTTTCGCTAAATTTAGCCAAATTGTATGTAGTACTTAGCTCAGTTTTATGCCTAATTACTTTAGCTTTTGGTATTAAACTCATTATCATAGGGAAAGCTAAAAATGACAACACAAGCGCTATCGTAACGCCTATAGACATCATCCATCCAAAATCAATAACCGGCCTTATGCCAGAAATAAGTAAAGAACTAAAAGCCGTAAATGTTGTTAATGTAGTAAAAAGACATGGTTTAAACATTTGTATTAGTGTTTCTTTAATTAATTGTTTTGATTCTAGCTCAGTTTTATTTTGTGCTAATTCACGATAACGCACCACAAGGTGTATTGTTACTGACAGTGTCATAACTAACAACAAAGAAAAAAAGTTACTTGATATTACTGTTACTTTCCACCCCAAAAATGCCAAAATACCTGTCATTATTAATGCCCCAGAAACACTGATCCCTATAGGCATTAGAACCCAACGTATTGATTTAAATATCATAGCAAGGACAACTATCATAAGTCCAAGTACAGCTATACTAAAGACAATTAAATCATTTCCTATGTATGCAATAATATCATTGGATATCATAGGTAGTCCGCCCAAGAAAAGGGTGGCATTGGCCCTATATTTGTCAATTACAGAGCGTATTTCTGCTATAGTTTTGGCTTGCAATTTATTTTCAATATTTGAATTTATTAAGACCTTTTTTTCTATAGCATTTAGTTTGTTTGTGTCATTCTTTGACAAATTATCGATAGCTTTTTGTGCACGCATATCGTCGCGCTTTTCTTTAAGCTCCTTAAATGCATGATTTTCATTTAATGAGATTAAGATGGCAGTTGTTTTGCCATCTAGGCTTACAAGGTTGTTGGCATATAGTGGGGAAGATGTGAATTCTGAATTTGCCAGCAATAAATCTGCATTGCCTTTATCTATGCTTATGTCTGATGAGGCAAGATCTGTTAAGTCTATTGGCGGAGATCTAAACAAAGGCACATCCAGTATAGTTGTAACTGATTGAATACCGCTAACACTCCTCAACTCATCTCTAAAGCTCCTTAAATGAGTTAAATTATCTTCATCAAGCAAGTTGCTTTGAATTTGATAGCTAATAATTAATGAATCATCGGTACCAAAATCTTTTTTTATGCTTTGATAGAATCGGAGATTTTTATCACCCTCTAGAACTAGTGAGTCTGAAGATGCATCTAACTGAAAATTGGGAATTTGTGCAACAAAAAACACTAAAACAAGGCAAAGTAAAGTAATGCCTTGTTTTGGTTTACTCATAATTAGATCGATAAGCTTATGAGCAGCCATAATTGCTATTTAAAATTCAAATTTTTGGGGTAGTTGTGAACCAATTAATGAATCAATATGTACTTCAAATAATGACTTGCTTTCCCAATTGTTTTCACTCTTTCGAGTAATTAGCTTTGCGCTCATAGCCTTGCCTTCCCCTTCGACAATGAATAACCTGCCATTTTTCTTTAGTAGATGTAAATAGCTATTGTATATCTTTGGCACAGAAGCTTCAATAATTACGATATCAAAAAAATTTGTTGTCCTCCAGTCTCTAAAATCTGTATTAATAAATTGAACATTATTAATATCTAGAGATTGGACTCGTTGCTGAGCTGAATTGCTAAGCTCTTCATCTATTTCTATTGTAGAGACTGATTTAGCTAGCTTTGAAATCACTGCTGTAAGGTACCCACTACCAGTACCCACCTGCAGAACATCCTCGTCTTTTTGAATATTTACTATATCAAGTATTCTTCCTTCAAGCTTTGGGCTTAACATTTTAGCAGTAGAGTTTAGTGGTATCTCTATATCAGCAAAAGCAAGTTTTTTGTATTTCTCTGGTACAAAATTTTCTCGACATATTTCTTTTAAGAACTCATTTGCTTCATTGTTCAGTCCGCCCCATGGCCGAACTTGCTGTTCAATAGTATTATTTCGTGCTTGTAAAATATCCATCAGTTATCCTTTAAAAAATTCTAGATATATTATATAGCCTACCATTGTTAACCATATAAGACCTACTTGATCTTTAATATTTTTAATATCTTTTTCCATAATTCCCTTTATATATTTTTATAATTTGTCCTTTCTCTTTTTCGGGGGCATTAAGTCAGTTATAGTTCCTTCTGCCATCTCAACAGCGAACGCGGTGGTTTCTGAGAGTGTAGGGTGGGCATGAACTGTAAGAGCTATATCCGCCATATCACAGCCCATCTCAATTGCAAGAGTTGCCTCAGCAATAAGTTCACCCGCATTGGTCCCACATATGCCCATCCCAATTATTCTACCTGTTTCTTTATCGAATAAAGCTTTAGTGATGCCTTCACTTCGACCTATGCTCAGACTTCTGCCAGAGGCAGCCCAAGGAAAGACACCCTTATCATAGCCAATGCCTTGTTCTTTAATTTCTTTTTCAGTTTTTCCTGTCCATGCAACTTCTGGGTCAGTATATGCAACTGAAGGAATTGTTAATGCATCAAAGCCAGATTTATGGCCACATATAACCTCAGCAGCTACTTTAGCTTCATGCACAGCCTTATGTGCTAGCATTGGTTGTCCAACAATGTCACCAATGGCATAGATGTTATTTACATTAGTTTTCATTTGCCTATCAACCGAGATAAAACCTCTATCATCAACATTGATGCCTGCCTTATCAGCGTCGATTAATTTCCCATTTGGTGAACGACCTACAGACACAAGTACCTTATCAAAAGTATCAAATTCAGGCGCATCTTTGCCATCAAAACCAACCTTGATGCCTCCCTTCAAAGCTTTAATGCTGGTAACCTTAGTGCTAAGGAATATATTACTATATTGTTTCTTTATGCGCTTTAATAAAGGGTTTACAATATCTTTATCGGCACTAGCAATTAGTTGTTCAGCTAATTCAACTACAGTAATTTCACTACCAAGAGCACTATATACTGTCGCCATCTCAAGTCCAATGATGCCACCACCAACTATCAGCAGTCGTTTAGGTATGCTTTCTAGCTCGAGTGCATCTGTCGAGTCCATTACTCTTGGGTCATCAAATGGGAAACTAGGAATCTTAGTTACACTTGATCCAGCAGCAATAATACATTGTTCGAACTCAATTAACTCTGATTCCGATTCCTTTCCTTCGCTATCAACAACAATGCTATTAGGCGAGGCAAACTTGCCATAACCAGAAATTATTTGCACCTTTCTTGCTTTAGCTAAAGCCTTAATTCCAGATGTTAGTTTAGAAACAGTATTGTTTTTATTTAGCCTGATAGCATCAATATCGATATCGGGCTCACTGAATGTAACTCCAATATTAGAAGATTCGCTAGCCTCATTAATTATTTGTGCAGTATGTAATAGGGCCTTAGAAGGAATACAGCCAACGTTTAGACATACTCCACCTAGGCTCTCATAGCGCTCAATTAGTACAACCTTCTTACCTAGGTCGGCTGCACGAAAGGCAGCTGTATAGCCACCAGGACCTGAGCCAATTACTGCAACTTCAGTCTTTATCATAATAAAATCTCTCTAATATCTCTTAATATATTGCCAAGATCGTTTATAAATCTAGCGCCCTGGACCCCATCAATAACTCTATGATCATAAGACAGTGCAAGAGGCAACATTAAAGTTGGAATAAAATTATCGCCATCCCAAACAGGCTTTATCTGTGAGCGCGATACACCTAATATAGCAACCTCAGGGGCATTTACTATTGGGGTAAATTGGGTACCTCCAATACCTCCAAGGCTAGTAATAGTAAACCCTGAACCTTGAAAGTCAGATGGCTTTAATAGGCCCTCTCTTGCAGTCTGAGATTTTTCAGACAGTTCGGTCGCTAGTTCTACCAGTGATTTCTTGTTAACATCACGAATAACAGGCACAACAAGCCCGTTAGGTGTGTCAACAGCAATACCTATATTGAAGTACTTCTTTAATATCAGGTTTTCGCTTGATTGGTCCAAAGATGAGTTAAATGTAGGATGTTTTTTTAATGCCTGTACAACTGCCTTCATAATAAAAACCAATGGAGTCAATTTAACTCCTCTTGATTTTTGTTGCTGTCTGAATTCTTCCATCTGGTCAATATTAACTTCGTCGAACTGCGTAACGTGTGGGATATTGAGCCAAGATGATGACAAGTGTTTACCTGAGAGTTTGTTTATTCTCGATAAAGGCTTTGTTTCAATTTCTCCAAATTTAGAGAAATCAATAACCGGCAATGAAGGTATAGAGCTACCGCCTCCTCCAGATACAATCAACTGCTTAACATAAGATTTTAGGTCAGAATCAAGTATCCTGCCTTTCCTTCCTGTGCCATTAATTTTTGAAAGGTCAGCGCCTAACTCTCTAGCAAGCTTACGAATTGATGGAGATGCATGCGAGTCAGCCGGGGCTGCAATTGTGACAGATTCATCAATATTGTTTGATGAAGAATTTTGTTGAGCATTGTTATTCGCGTTATTGGTTGTGCTGCTAGAACTTTCAATAATTGTGCTAGCAACCTGCGAACCAACATTGTTGGTCTCTAGGTTAAGTATCAAGGAGCCAAGCCCTACCTTGTCGCCAACACTTATATTAAGACTGGTCACTTTCCCAGAGTCGGGTGACGGTATTTCCATCGAAGCTTTGTCACTCTCTAGTGTAATTATGCTCTGTTCTTTATCTACTTCATCTCCAACCTTAACCAAAACTTCAATAACGTTAACTTTATCGAAGTCTCCAATATCTGGTACAACTACAGGTGTAATTATCGAGCTAGATTCTTGAGTTTGATTATTAGTTTCTATTTTTTGATTGGTTTTGGCATCATCATTTTCAGTTTCAAGGGTGATTATTGAAGTGCCCTGACTAATTCTGTCGCCTATTTGTACATTTATTTTAACAACCTTTCCTGCAAAAGGAGAGGGTATCTCCATTGATGCTTTGTCACTCTCTAGCGTTATTATGCTGTCATTTTCTTTGATAATGTCGCCAATTGATACTAAAATCTCAATAATATCGACTTCATCAAAATCACCAATGTCGGGTAAATTTATATTCTGAATGCTCGGCATAATGCAATTTTATCTGTAGTTATAAAAGGTACTAATTATAGCAATAATAAGACCTTTTATAGTAAAGCTTAAATACGTTTTTCAGCACCTAAAATGATTCTTTTAATATTACTTCTATGAGTATAAAAAATCCACACACAAATAATACAAATAATGTAGCTTGAATTTAAGTTGTTTGTGATTAAATAAAAATATATTGGCGTTAGAAATGTAGCCACAAGTGCTGATACAGAAGATACCTTTAGCACTTTAGCTACGAATATCCATGTAAACGCAAAGCACAATCCAACTAAATAATTAATAGCAAACAATGACCCAATAAAGGTTGCCACTCCTTTTCCGCCTCTAAATTTATAAAAGATAGGGTAAACATGCCCTAAGAAAGATGATAATGCAATTATTGAAATGTTCAATAAATTAAAATCAAGATACTTAGCTATTAATACTGGCAATATGCCTTTAAGGGCATCTCCAAATAAAACAACGGCTGCCGCCTTTTTACCACCAATCCTAAGTACATTTGTTGCACCAGGATTTTTTGAACCTTGGGTCCTTGGGTCATCAATCATGAGTAGCTTACATACAATAATGGCTGTTGAAATAGAGCCAATGAGGTAGCTAAGTATGAATAAATAAATTAACTCAGGTAACATGTATTTTTGTTAATTAAAGAAGGCTAATTCAGTTTGCCAGTGATAATTATAATGTTACTATGGATATAATATTTATACAAGGTTTAAAAATCGATACGGTCATTGGGATATACGACTGGGAGAGAAAGATTCGTCAAGATGTTGTAATTGATTTGCAGATGTCTGCAGACATAGAATCTGCTAGTAAAACTGATAATATAGAGCAAACACTCAACTATAAATCAATCTGCAAAAGGCTAATTGAATATGTTCAGAATAGTGAATTTCAATTGGTAGAAACTTTAGCAGAAAGGATTACTCAGATAGTTGTGAAAGAATTTCAAGTTGATTGGGTTAAGTTAACCCTAAACAAAGGAGAAGCGGTAACTGGAGCAAAGGGAGTTGGGGTTATCATTGAGCGCACAAAATCTTCCTATGGGTATGACTAAAATTCATATAAATATAGGCTCTAATATTGATCGTCAAAAAAATATAAGTAACGCTCTAAGGTCAGTAGAATTGAGTTTTGATGAAATAAAAGTTTCTTCAATATATTCAAGCCCAGCTGAAGGCTTTGATGGCGATGATTTTTATAATATGGGTGTGAACGCTATAACCGATATGACTATCTCTGATACCATTGATAGGTTGCATGATATTGAAAGAGAGCATGGTAGGGACAGAACTTCAAAAAAGTTTTCCTCAAGAATAATAGATCTAGATTTAGTCTTTTATGGCGATGATATAAATCCTGAATACAATATACCTAGAGAAGATATACTTAAGTATGCCTTCGTGCTAGCACCATTAGCAGAGCTAAATCAACAACACCTACACCCAATAGAAGGATTGACTTATGGAGAGCTATGGGAAGAATTTCAATCTGAAAAGAAATTCGGCTTAATTAAGTATAATGCAGATAAAATTCTAGAATAACTTGAAATTGCTATGAAAAAAATAATTATATTTATTGGTTTTTTTGTGTTTTTTGTTAATACCAACTACTCTCTAGCTAATTATGTTGAGGGGGAGCATTATGTTGTTCTCGATAAGCCAGTCAAAACTGAAACTGGCGACAAGATAGAGGTAAGAGAGCTTTTTTGGTATTACTGCCCTCATTGCTTCGCTCTAGAACCTAGAGTAAACCTTTGGCTACAATCTAAACCTGAAAATATTGAATTTATTAGGCAGCCAGCTGTTTTTTCTGAGCGTTGGGTAAATGGCGCAATTTTCTATTATGTTCTAGAGGAGATAGGAGAGGTTGATAGGCTTCATGAGAAACTACTTGACGCTATTCATTTACATAAAACTCCATTCATTGACCAGGATGACTTTGTTGATTGGTTAGTTGAACATGGCGCAGACGAAAAGAAAGCCAACGATGCATTTAAATCTTACACTGTAAGGGTCAAACTGAATAAATCAAAAGTTAACACATCCAAATATAAATCAAATGGTGTACCCACTATCATTGTAAATGGTAAATATTGGGTCGACTCTAAGTATGCTGGAAGCAATTCTGAGATATTTAAGATTGTAGACTTCTTAATACAAAAAGAGTCTCAATAGCTTTCAGTGCCTGAAGACAGAGTTTTAGTTTTATCAGGCCTTGACCCTTGTGGTGGCGCAGGAATAAGCGCAGATATAGAAACCTTAAATCAGTTTGGAGTTACCTCACTACCTATAGTTACCTCACTTACAGTGCAAAACACAGAGTCAGTAATAGGCGTTAGTGAAGTTGACAGTGGGCTTATAACTAAACAGTTTAATCATTTACTGCAGGATGTTAACTTTTCAGTTGTTAAGGTTGGATTGATAGCGTCTAAAGGTCAGGCTAGTACAATATTGTCATTGCTAAGTAGTTTAACAAATCCAATAATTGTGCTTGACCCCATTATAAGCTCTGGATCAAACAATGAGCTCCTTGATAATGAAACAATCAAAGCAATAAAGGAAAAACTAATCCCGGTAGTAGATGTTCTTACACCTAATTTAAATGAACTACAAATTTTGTGCCCAAACAAGGACGAACAACAAGCTATTAAGTCATTGCCGTGTGAGTGGGTGTTAGTAACTACTAGTGATTCATCTGTAGACGAAATAGAGCACCGTCTATACCACCATGCAGAGTTAGTTGAACGGTTCAATTACACTAAGCTTCCTGGAAGTTATCACGGTTCAGGCTGTACATTAGCTAGCGCAATTTCTGCACTGTTATCTTTAGGGGTAAATACTGATATAGCATGCAATAAGGCCCTTGAATACACATACCAAACACTATTAAACGCCAAGAGTATAGGTAAAATGCAGTACCATCCAAACAGAAAAAAACCGTAATATGAGCTTTATTAGTAGTTGGTTGCGCGATGATATAAAAGATATCAGTGCATATCAAGTGCCTGACGCACAAGGCATGACCAAGTTAGACGCAATGGAAAGCCCATTTCCATTGCCAGATAATTTGATTAGTCAATATTTGGCATACCTTACAAATGTAGAACTTAACCGTTATCCAGCACCTAAAGCATTAGAGCTACAAAAAACATTGCGCGATTTGATGGGTATCCCAGACCATTTTGGCATTTTACTCGGGAACGGCTCCGATGAACTTATCCAGCTACTAGCACTAGCATGCAATACAGGCGACACCGTACTTAGTGTTGAGCCTAGTTTTGTGATGTACGATATCATATCAAAGTTCACGAGAATTAATTACAAAGGTGTTGAGCTTGATGAGAAGTATGAAATCGATATAGAAACAACCTTAGCTTCAATTAATAAATATAACCCTAAAATAATATTTATTGCATATCCAAACAATCCAACAGGTAATGCCTTTAGTAGGGAGCATATTGTCAATATTATCGATACTGCAAAAGACTCTCTTGTAGTTTTAGATGAGGCTTACTATGCGTATGCTGAAGACAGTTTTTTACAGGACATAAATAATTTTCCAAATCTCGTATTATTAAGAACCGTATCAAAGATAGGTTTTGCTGGCCTACGTTTGGGCTTATTAATTGGTAACAAAGATACTGTAGAGCAGCTTGACAAGGTTAGACTGCCTTACAATATCAATACCCTAACCCAAGTCAGTGCAAACTTTTTACTTCAGGAAAAAGATGAAATAAATAAAAACGCTACTACAATAATCTCAGAGCGTGCATATCTTAGTGATAACATGAGCGCTATTGGAGAGCTTTTTGTTTATCCATCTCAAGCTAATTTTATTTTATTTAAAGCTCCAAAAGCAGAAGGATTATTTGAACATTTGAAAGATAATGGTGTGTTGATAAAAAATCTATCTAAATCAAACAGATTGACAAACTGTTTACGTGTCACTGTTGGCACCAGAGAGCAAAATAAACAATTTATTGATGTAGTTAAAAATTATTATGGTAGACAATAAGACATTAACCAATTATTGCTCAGAATATCTAAAGATAGGTGAATTTAGTGATTACTGCCCCAACGGTTTACAGGTCGAAGGCTGTAAAAAAATAAATAAAATTATCGCCGGGGTTAGTGCTAATATTGACTTGATAGAAAGAGCTATCGAAGAAAGAGCCGAAGCATTACTTGTTCACCACGGTTTTTTTTGGAAAAACGAGAATCCATCAATTACTGGAACAAAAAAGAATAGGGTTTCATTGCTACTAAAGAACGATATCAATTTATTTGCATACCATTTGCCACTTGACGCTCATCCAGAAGTTGGCAACAATTATCAATTAGCTAAGATTCTTAATATTGACAATCCAAGACCCATAGGAGACACACTAGTTTGGACAGGAGAGATAAACTCAACATTACAAACTGTATCTGAACTTATTAATAATAAATTACAACGAAAGCCACAAGTTTTCGGCAAAAATGATAAAAAAATCAAACATGTCGCTTGGTGTACTGGTGCTGCACAAGACAAAATAGATGTGGCAATAGATGTTGGGGCAGATTTGTTTATTAGTGGCGAAATATCAGAACAAATTCCTGCTCTGGCTAAAGAAAGTGGCATTTCTTTTATTTCTGCTGGCCATCATGCAACTGAGAGATATGGGGTTCAGGCTCTAGGCCAACACTTAAGCGATAAATTTGATATTGTTTATAAGTTCATTGAAATAGATAACAGTGTTTGAGCATTAAGATTTCTTTATCGTTATTAAGACCATAGTATTAAGTTGTTTATTATTACTACTCTTCTAACCCCACTATTAAGTCACAATGAGCACCCCATATAACGAATCTATCGCTTTCAAACCTGTTAATAACTAAAGTATAATATCCGTGTTTTAATAATTTTCAATTTTCTTACGTTATGAGCAAAAAATTTGACGTTGCCATTGTTGGCGCAACTGGGGCTGTGGGAGAAACAATCCTATCAATATTGGAACAGCGAAATTTTCCAATTAATAACTTATATCCATTGGCTAGTGCCAATTCTGCAGGCAAAAAGGTTTTATGCCAAGGTAAAAGCTGGACAGTTCAAGATTTAGATAAGTTTGACTTTTCAAAAGTCCAAGTAGGCATGTTCTCGGCTGGCGGAAGTATATCAGAGAAGTACGCTCCAATTGCTGCTGAAGCTGGATGTGTAGTGATTGATAATACTGCTCACTTTAGGAGAGACAAAGATATACCTTTGGTGGTCCCTGAAGTTAATGCTCACGCTATCGCTGGATATACTAAGAGAAATATTATCTCAAATCCAAATTGTTCAACAATTCAGATGCTTGTTGCTCTTAAGCCTATATATGATGCTGTTGGAATTGAACGTATTAATGTTGCCACTTATCAGGCAGTTTCGGGCTCAGGAAAGGAAGCTATAACAGAACTTACAACACAAACAGCTAAGCTATTAAATGGTCAAGATATTGACATTGATGTATACCCTAAACAGATAGCCTTTAATGTGATTCCTCATATCGATGTATTTCAAGAGAATGGTTACACGAAAGAAGAAATGAAAATGGTATGGGAAACTCAAAAAATATTTGAGGATGAATCTATTTTAGTTAATCCTACCGCAGTGCGTGTGCCAGTACTTTATGGCCATTCGGAAGCAATAAATATTGAAACCAAGAAAAAAATTACTGCCAAAGAGGCAACTGAAATATTAATGTCAGCAAATGGAGTGACCGTAATAGATAGGCGCGAGAACGGTGGCTACGCGACACCATTTGCAGAAGCAACAAACAAGGACGACACTTTTGTAAGTAGGATACGTGAAGATATAAGTTATGATAAAGGTTTAAATATGTGGGTTGTTTCTGATAATATTCGTAAGGGAGCAGCACTTAACACTATTCAGATTGCAGAGATATTAATACAAGAATATTTATAATCTATACTAAAGTATGACTAAAGTATCAAGAAAAACTAACGAAACAGATATAAGTGTTGAGTTAAATATTCATGGGAATGGTATAGCCAATATTGATACTGGAGTACCTTTTATGGACCACATGCTCGATCAGGTAGCCCGCCACGGACTGATGGATATAGCTATAAAGTGCAATGGAGATACTGAGATTGATGATCACCATAGTGTTGAGGATATTGGTATCACTTTTGGACAGGCTTTTGCTAAGGCTGTTGGAGATAAAAAAGGCTTTAATCGGTATGGTTATTCATATGTTCCGTTAGATGAAGCATTATCAAGAGCAGTTCTAGATCTTTCTGGTAGACCAGGGTTAGAGCTAAATGTTAGCTTTACAAGGGCCATGATTGGCACTTTCGATGTAGACCTTATAGGTGAATTTTTTCAAGGATTCGTAAATCACTCACTAATCACTTTGCATATTGACAATATTAAAGGAGTTAATTCACATCACCAGGCAGAAACCATGTTTAAGGCTTTCGGCAGAGCGCTTCGTCAAGCTGTAACCTTGGATGAAAAGCAATTAAACACTATCCCATCGACTAAGGGATCTCTTTAGGTGCCAAGACAGAGCATTGCGATTGTCAATTACGGCATGGGCAATGTTCGTTCAGTACAAAAAGCTATTGAATATATAGCACCAAATGACAATGTCTTTATTTCTGATGATGCTAAGTTGATTGGTGATTCTGATAGGATAGTATTTCCTGGTCAGGGCGCTATGGGGGCCTGTATGCAGGCACTTAAAAAGCACGGATTGACAGATGTCATTAAGTCATGCGCCATAGACAGACCTTTTTTAGGTATCTGTCTTGGTTTACAACTGTTGTTTGAATTTAGTGAAGAGAATGGTGGTACTAAAGGTTTGTCAATAATCCCAGGTAATGTAGTAAAATTCCAAGATAATAATCTTAAAATCCCACATATGGGCTGGAATAACGTAGAACAAGTTACTAAACACCCACTTTGGCATAAAATTGAAAATAATTCTCGTTTCTATAGTGTACATAGTTATTATGTCAAAGAGTGTGACCATGGTGTTGTCTCTGGGGTTACTAATTATGGCATTAAATTCACCAGTGCAATAGAAAAGGACAATATTTTTGCTGTCCAGTTTCATCCAGAAAAGTCTCAGCAAGATGGGTTACAGCTATTAACAAACTTTGTTAACTGGAATAACTGAAAAGCCTTAATTTAATCTATAGGTTGATCGGATTTTATTGATGCACTTTATAACTCCAGAACTATAAGAGCTGCCAAAAATATTTAAGTGATTTAAATAATGGTAGAGCATATATAGTGGTTTTCTGTTTTCAAATCCATCTTCAAATGGGAATTCCTCATTGTATGTTAGGTAAAAATCTTTATTAAAGCCTCCAAACATAAAGGTCAAAGCAAAGTCTATCTCCCTATGACCATAGTAGCTAGCAGTATCTATAAAATAAGTGTTATTTTTATCACTTATGGTGTTTCCTGACCATAAGTCGCCATGTATTAGTGATGGCTTTATATCGTCACTTAGAATCTCCCCAAGGAGGTTTTTTATTGGCATTATCTCAAGATAATGTTTTTGAGATAAAAGTTTGTTTTCATATGCCATCTCTATTTGATAAAGTATTCTGTATTCCCAAAAAAAGTCTGGCCAATTATTAATATTTTTTCCTACGGCATTTAGTTGTTCTGTTTTTCCAATCTTATTATCAAAACTAAAGCCAAAATATTTTCCAGTATTTTTATGTAGTTTAGCGAGCTGATAGCCCATCTGCGACTGTTTATTCGGATTGTATGATTCCTTAATCCAGTGAAGGATTAAGCAATGTTCACAGCATCCAAGTACCTCAGGTGTGTTTACTGTATTACCTAATAATTTTAACTCTTTGGCTTCATTTATTAGGCTATTGTCACTTTTTTGTTGGTACTTTATAAAAACACAATCACCGCTATTTAATTCAACCTTGTAGGCTTGAAATATTCCGGTGCCTATCGATATCTTGTTAACTACCCTTTTAGAAAGGTGTTTTTCAATGTGATTCTCGACCTGCATAAAAAAGCTATTTTGCGTGTTTATCTAGACAGCTTATATATGCTTTGTGGTCCATTACTGTATTATTTTTTTGTGACAGGAAGATCATCTCTGCTATACACTCCATCATAATATGTTCGGCCTCATGGGGGTCTTTAACTTTATTTATAATCTTATCATAATAATTTCTAATACCTTTGGGCTGGTTAATTGATAACTGCTCCCTTAACGATAAATGAAGATTTATATGTAAGAAGGGATTAACTTCCCCGCTTTCCGGGAAGTAATCTAGCTCAATGTCATTAATAAGTTTTTGATATTCAGGGTGTATCTTAATTATCGAAGTAAGTTCAACCTCGATCGGTTCCAGGGACTTGTTACTTAGAAATTTTTGCCAAGCGTTGGCAAGGAATTTGCGTTGTTCTTTTCTATTTTGAGAATAAAACAAAGATATATTTATATATTCTTCTCTTCATACTCGCAAAGTTCAAGTAAAGTGCACTCTGGACATAGTGGAGAGCGGGCTTTACAAACATAACGACCATGTAGAATCATTAAATGGTGTGCAGGTACTCTGTACTCATCTGGGATAAACTTGACTAACTTTTTCTCGACCTCTAATACAGTTTTTCCAGAAGCAATAGCGGTACGATTTGCGACTCTGTATATATGTGTATCAACGGCAATGGTTGGTTGACCAAACGCAGTATTCAAAACAACATTTGCTGTCTTTCGACCAACTCCTGGAAGCGACTCTAGTTCTTTTCTGGTTTGCGGAACTTCAGAGCTGTATTTTTCAATTAGAATCTTACAGGTTTGAATAATGTGTTTAGCCTTTGAATTAAAGAGCCCAATAGTTTTAATTGTTTCTCTTAGTGCGTCTTCGCCAAGATTAAAAATATTCTCAGGCGTATTGGCTATAGGAAATAGTTTGTCTGTCACTAGGTTAACGCTTTTGTCTGTAGCTTGTGCAGATAAAGTAACAGCAACAAGTAATTCAAATGGAGTACCGTAGTTTAATTCTGTTGTTGGGTTTGGGATGGTTTTTAGCATTCTGCTAAACATTTCACTTCGTGTTTCTGCGTTCATCTAAATAAATCCTGAAAAAAATCAATGCAAAACATTATACCTCATTAGTACATATTGACCAATTATTATTAAGATATATTGGCCAATTATTGTAACAATTGAAATTGCTATAAAAAAGATTCAGCGTAGCTCTCTAATTGTTTCCATAGAGCCTTCTTTTCAGGATTTTTGTTGCGAACTTTTTCTAGTTTTTTATAGAACTCATCAAGAGATAAATAGCCATATTTGCCCTCTTGAATCCTTCCTTGAACAATTTCAAACCACTCATCATGCTCTTTTTCTGACAAAGATTCAGAGTAATTCCTGGCCTTGAAATTTAGTAGAAGTTTCGAGAGTTTTTGGTCTTTAAATTGCGGATGAAAATTACTAAGTTTTTTTGTATCAAGTTTTTGAATTTGATCACAAATCTTTCTATCTGAATTGTCAATAAAGCCATCATAGATTGACTGATCGACATCTTCAGTTGGGGCTTTTGCATCCTCAATGGTATATATATCTTTAATCACTTCACTAATTTCATTCTGGTTTTTCCTAATGAATTCAAGATTGCTGATACATTTAGGCATATCTATTTGTAGTTGACTAGAGGTATTTTCATTAAGCTTATAGATATTAGGAACAAACATTGGGCTTCTGTTGAAAGTTAAATCCTTGATTTGCAGTTTTGTCACATCTTTTGGTAGCTTTGATTGACTTGTAAATATTAAGGTTCTTAATTCTTCAGTTTCCAGCTCTAACAATATACTTGGGTCTTGGTCAAGAGCAAAAACTATCGCTCTGTCACGATATTTAGGGTGATATGCTAGTGCCGATACTAATTTTGCACAAGAACGTTCTGCAGGATATACACCTGATATATGTAGCATAGGTTCAAACATATGAATTTTACTTTCAACCGTTTTTTTATCTCTCAAGCTAAAAGCAAAATCAAATAATTTGGGCTGTGTTTCCTTAATAATTTTAGCAATTCCAATAGTTGCCCTAACATCAGCTAATGCATCATGTGCATCAGAATGCTCAATTCCGTTTGCAACTGATAGTCTGTCTAGTTTAAAGACCGGCTTATTATTTTCATTGTAAGCCCAACTTAAGCTATTATCTTTTTTCAGAGCATAACAGAGTCGCACCACATCAAGTATATCCCATCTAGTATTGCCA
>FUWD013232753.1_pt1 | contig 37926 bp, 47 predicted proteins | sample 1063281 | NCBI WGS metagenome assembly FUWD01 (sample SAMEA79048168, study PRJEB19326) | metagenome | biome: marine | reverse complement strand
TTATAGAATCTCAAGCCATCAGAGGCGTATTCTATAACTATGTCTTTCCGATAGATAACAATACAGAAACCGAAAATGTCAGAACGAATATTAATAGAAGAACGACAAAGATACTTGAATGAGTTTATACAAGATGAGGCCTATTCAACAGATACATCTTCTTACCTAGAAACAGGAACTAAAATTAGTCCCAAGACTTTAATGAAGTTGATTAACATTTCTATGGCTAGATTGAATAGAGATTTATTAAAAGGTGACATTACTAGAAAGAAAGATCGTCAAGTAAGATTGAGTGGTATGATTGAAGTGTCACCCAAAGGTCATACTCACTATCACTTTATTATGAAACTGCCTTTTGAACTTTTGATTAGAAAGAATGATATTTTTAATCAGCTATCTAGTCAATGGCAGTTTGTAGGATTAAATAAGTATTATTGTTGGAACAAGTATTTGAACATTTTTCAGAAGAAAAAATTAACAAGATTCAAACTAACAAGAAGACCTGTCAAAGTAGAGAACGATCAAATTAAAAATGTAGGTTACGCCTATAAAAAGTTTGGTCATTGGGACAATCCTAACTTCTTTACTTCAGGTTAAAACATTAAGGAAAATATGAGTAAAGTAAAAATAAAGAACGGTAATGTAATGAGATTATCAGACTACTATTTGGGTCAACTAATACTGATCTGTAATTGGGTAAAAGATAATACTGAAACAAATCATAGAGAACATAGAAGAGCCATTGAGCTAGTAAAACGAGTAAAAAGATTTGTCTATGGAACAGACAGATCATTAGAAATCAATAATCTAATGAAAGAAGAAAAAGAGAGAGGAGTATTGTTCAAAGATTAATAAATAAACATATGAATACTCAAAAGATAAAGACGTTACTTCAACAAGTAAAAAGAGAGAAATCGTCTGAAAAAAGACAACAACAAATAATACTAATTTTAGAAAAGATTTTAGAAATCTTATAAAGGAAAAATTATGACAGAACTAATACACAGAAACTTGGAACAAATGAGAGCTCAAGCCATTAAAGAAACCCAAGAGAGAAAAGAACAACAATTCAACCATTATTCAGTTCAACAAGCCTCTGATGAGTTGGAGGATTTATTGACAACAAATCGTATGTACACATTTAAAGATGTAACTAATGATTTTATTAAAAGATTAACTGGTAGAGATGGTGACAGTTACACAATTAGAGAAACTGGAAAGTTCATATCAGAACTAATTAATAAGATGAAAGAAAAATACGAAATAAAGAATTAACAAAATACTGAATACAAAACCTATTTAATAACTTTATAAACGTAAGGAATCTCCAATGTGGGCAATACAACAAGAAAAGATAAACAAACAATATAATGAAAAAGAAAGAGTGAATTATTTTATCTCTAGAAACTACAAAGATAAGTTTAAACAAGTTTGTCAAAAGCACGGATTAATAATGTCTGTAGTTGTTGAAAACGCTATTAAACGATTTGTCGATAGTAGATAGGGATAAATAATAATAGGTTATGTTTTAAGTATCTCGTTATAAACTGACGGTGGTTGTTTTCTCATATCAACTACCGTCATTTACTGAATATTATCTATCTTTGAATTAAACCAAAAACTTTATTTTCCTCAAAATACTTTTATGGTAAGATAATTTTATGTTTAAAAATTTTAGTTTACTAATAGCCCTTGGACTTTTGCTATCTGCCTGCTTTGTAACGTTTGCTGATATGAGAAGTGAAAATAGAAAAAATATTATAATGGTTCAGGCTGGATATTCATCAGCACAAGTTACTCAAACAATGGGTAATCTGGTTAATAATGATGGTACAGAACAAATGACTAATCCATACAAGACCGAAATTCTAAAACATAATAATGAAAACTATACAATTTGGTATTACTACACAGATAGTATTGGTGATAAAAATTGGGAAAATGGAATGACACCTATAATTTTTTTAAACGATAGTGTTGTGGCTGTTGGATGGAGATCAATGGAAAAACTTGGATTAGATTCTAAATCTTCAACAATTAGATTAAAGTAAGTACAATCCCTAAAAATTTTTTCATATTAATTAAAATAATTTATTTTTTTTGACACAGGAATAGTAAATCCTTAATTTCTCTTTGCTACTTTTGTAATTAACTAAAAGTAAACCTGTACGTCTATCTAAAGAATAGATATCTGAACTATTTTCTAATTCTTTAAAATGAATAAAATTATCATTTATTTTAAAAGGAATAATTATCTTCGGGGTTATACGAACCATTAATGAAGTATCTAAAATTTTAATATCATTTTTTGATTTGATTTCTAAAGTTATAAATTTATCATCCGTTACGATTGTTGGTAATTGATTCTTTGGAATAATTTTTTCGTCTAGGAAATTAGTTTGATCAACAAACTTTTCAAAAGAACAATTAAGTGTAAGGGTTTCAGCATAAGCATTCCCACTCAACAACAAACCCAGAACTATGATTGATAGAAGTTTTTTCATATCAATAATCCTGCTTACCTTTTATCACTCATTTATACCCTATTTCATTTTCAAAGGCTTTTGCTACTTCATAAGTAAAAGCATTCTTAACAATTAATTTATCAACTTCATCTAATGAACAACCAAAAATGGCAATCTTCAATATTCTCACATCTGCTCTGTTATAATCTTTGATGTGGTTTCTCTTTTTTTCTTGTTCTAAAAATAATCTACAAAATTTAACTACTTTTTTTTCCAACATCATTTTATTTGTTTTGTTTTCTATAGTTAATCTCCAACAAGCAGCTGTCCATGCCATCGTGCTAATGTGTAGATCTGAAACTAACTGATTTTCAACTAGACTATCACTATTATTGTCTTTTACTTTAGAAAATTCTTCTTCTTCACCTTTAGAAATTTCTTCCATTTGTTTATCAAATAATTGTTTTTTTTCATTTTCTTCTTTTTCTTTTTTCTTCCATGCTTCTTTAAAAATATCGAATATTCCCATTTTAATTTTTTTCCTTATCTTTGGAATTTCCCCAAAAAGATGTTTTGGTAATTTTGAAACTTAGCCAGACAGCAAAAGGATATAGAATAAAATTATGTAAATTTGAATTTGAATTAAAAAAACTTAATTCATTTAGATCAAGTACGCCTACAAAAGTTCCATAAACAATGGTCAAAACATACCATATAATTATTCCTAAAATAAATGCTTTAAACCATTTAATCATATTACTCTTATAGGGTTCTTCTTCATTTCATTGTAACTAAATTCATTCAGATAGTTTGTACTTATCATTGCTGAATGTAACTTTTTTGCTTTTTTTGTTACTTCTAGTGATTTGATTATAACTTTTTTAGAAATCTCAAAAGCTTCTTTTCCCACAAGTCTTTTAAAGTCTTCTTCATCTTCATTAAATTCATCCTTGGTTTTCAAGGTTAATCTAAAAACATTTTCGTTAAGCAAAAAATCACATTGAAAACCATTGTATTCATTGGTTCCATAAAGTGTTAAATTATAATTATCTTTTGTTAAATGAAGTTGATAAGAAAAAAAAGGTAGTTCTTCAAAATTGAAACAATAAGAAAAAACTTCTGAAAAATTTTGACCAGATAAATCTTCAATAATTTCTCTTACTCTTTTCTTCTTACTTTTTTCATCTAATTTACTTAATCTTTTTATTTCTTCTTTGTTGAGTTTATCAATTAGATAATGGTTCTTATTTTTAATTTTTTTTGAAATATCTTCTATTTCATTTTTAGTATTCAGGTAATTCTTTAAAAATTTAATCACAATGCTGACCCTTGTAACAATCCTTGACTTCTAAAAATGTTATTTATTCCTGTTACAGCAAGACTCCATATCTTAAATGTACCAAGTGGCGTCCAGTTTTTTTCATCTAAATCTTGTTGGTAAACAGTATAATGAATTTTTTTGCCCCATAACATTCCTTTCCCTCCATAAACTTTAACATACAAAATTCTTATTCCAAGTTGAGGAGAGTTTAGAATAAAATAACCTTCGTTCAGTATTTCCATTAATCTTTTGCCACTAACGACTGTTTCTTCTCTATTTATTGAGATGTCTTCTGTGTAATATAAATCACAATTATATTTTTTAAGTTTTTTCATATTCTCGCCAAGACCTTGAAATTCACTCTCAGTGAAAGGTTCTCTCATATGAACTTTCATAATTTCTTTAAAACTTGCTTTTGCTTTTTCTATTTGTTCAAGTTCTTTTTTAGTAGACATATATTAAGTTTAACAATATTTTTTCATTTTAAGGTTTTTGGTTTTCACATTTAACTTCTGGACCCACATAATCTGGGTTTGGTTCCATAGGATCGCCATATTTTAATCCCTTCATACAAGGAATATCTTCCCATTTGTCTTCAGGTTCTTTTTCACCCTTATCATAACAACCAGATGAGACAGGAGGTTTACCTTCTTCTAATCCTCTACAAAAGATATATTTATTAGCAAGACCTGGAAAAGAAAACTTAAGAGAAAATAAGAATAAACCTACCCAAAAAATTGCTTTAGCCCAATTCCATATTCCTTCTTTTAACGTTGGTACATTAATATTCATACCACCATAATTGTCATTAGGATTAAAAGCATCATTTTTAATATCAGTTTTTAATCTATCCGCAGACTTTAGTGCTTTTCCAGTTTCCTTATGTACATACTCAGCAATAACATCATAAACTGAATAACAAAATCCTCCACCAGAAAAAATAACAAAACCCATTTAAGCCAGATTATATTTATAAATTTCAAAATAAAAAATATTATAATTACCCAATAAGCTATAGTGAACCAAGCAGATAAAATTGCTCTAAATAACAATCCTAAAGCTTTAAAAAATACTAGAATGTTTATTAACATTCATAATGTTAACAAAATTTAATATTTTAAACATCAATAATAGAAGATTTCTTATTTTTAAAAATATCAAACATCACAAATATTCGTCTGTAATTCAGTATTTTTGAAATTATGAATAATCACACTATCATTTGGTGGAATAGAACTTTCTCTTTTAAGAATATTAAACACCCAAGATTGAGGAAACTTTTTACGAATTGATTTAAATTTTAATCTTTATCCTTTTCCTCTTTTTTATATTTTGCTATTGTTTTTGGATAGTCATAAAAATCTAAAAGATCAGCTTCTGACTTTGCTAATCTTTTAATGATTTCCCTCTCCTTTTTTGACTGACAAAAAGAACAGTAAAGTTTCCCAATAGGAAACTGTTCATTCAACTTAATCTCAAACTTTGACAATTCAATTGAACATTCGGTACAAAGATAACTTAGGCCACACATTGTAATTCACCCCCTTCTCTTTTTAAGATTCTGAAAATCCACCCACTATCAAACTTTTTGTTTGTACTTTTTGAAATTGATGAGGCTATAGATCTATAGGTATGACCTTCATTTTTCAAAAGTTTCATCTGTCTAATTACAGACATCTCTTTTTCACAGACTACATACTTACCTTCATTATCTACATCCCAACCGTATTTTTTGAATCCTCCTAAAAAACGATTTTCAGACTTCATTCTTTGTTTAGTTGCTCGTTGCTTCTCTGATAACTGATCAGCATAGAATTGATTAAAGACAGCTAACAATCTAACGAACATTGTAGAGATAATGTCGCCACCACAAACATCGCCCCCAATATCAATTAGATGAACTTTAATTTTTGCTTTCTTACACTTTTCAATAAAAGTTAGAATATTGATTGTGTTTCTACCTAGTCTGTCAGTAGTAGTTATTAGATGATCACCAGATTTTAGTTTTTTAGTTAAAACAAAACCTTGTTCCCTTCTTTCAATAGGCACTGTTCCAGATATCTGATCATAATAATAATCAGTAATAACTAAATCTTTTAATCTAGCGTAAGCCTCTCCTTTTGACTTTTGGGTAGCAAGACTACTTCCCTTTTCAGCAGATTCAATATCGCTATTTCTTCCATAAAAATAAACATTATTCATTTTTTTCTCCTTTATTTTGTTGATACTCATTTCTGAATTACAACAAGCTGAAGGATTAGTTAGAAAAGGCAATAAAAAGTGGCATGGAAGACAATTAAGGTGTTTTATTAGTTGTCTATTCAGACAATTAAGATGGTTGAATAGTTGTCTTTTAAACATTAAAAAATGTTATGGCTTATCAAGATATCTTTAGAAAAATTAAAGATAACATCTACATAGATAAAAAGATTCAGATTTATAGACTTCACTATAACTATCTAAAAACAGCTTTAAAACATTCAGATGAGTTTAAAGTAGATAAAGCAAAATATTCAAATTGGGACTTAAACAAGGTTAAAACAATGCCTTTTGATAAGTGGTGGAAATTGAAAGGTATAAGATTATTGGGTAAAGAATTAGAAACGGTAAGAGAGATTAAAACAACATCATTTAATAGTCGCCCAAATACTATTGTTGTTGAAATCCCTACTGATGTTCCTTTTCAATTTTCTCTTAAACAAATTAAAGAGATGATCAAACCTAAAATTACAAAATCTAAAAAAAATGATGAAAGAAATCATTATTTAAAACTAGAAGATTATTTAAAAACTTGGGAGCTAAAAAAACGAGGTGTTAAATTAAAAGAAATAAGAGATAAATTGGTTGGTCAAAGACAAACAAATCTTACAAAAAGAAAAAGTAGAGCTGCTATGGATAGAACGGCTACTGAAAAGTATTTTAAGTTTGATCCCAATTTAGAAGGAAATATTAAAGAAGAAAAAACATTTATTAGAAAAGGACAAGTCATAACTACAAGATTTGGAAAATCATTCTCAAATATGAGAAGTTTAGAACGACAAGTAAATAGATTTAAATCTCACGCCCAAAAGATTTTACATAATGTTTGTAAAGGCGAGTTCCCTGGTCAATACTGGAAATAAGTAAAGACAATTAAGAGGTTACCCTCTAGTTGTCCAACTCTATTCACCTCTTATTAGTATAAAATAGGGGTATGATTAAACAAAAAATAGCAATTAAATTAAGTAATAAAATTAAACAATACTTTAGCGTAGACACTGAAGGATATATGAGAGCTAATAAAAAAGCTCAAATGAAATCACTACCAAGTGTTTCAAAAACATACGGTCCTCAAAACGACTTATTTAATGACTTTAATATGTCGCCTGAAAAAATGAGTTTCAGAATTGAGACGCTTTCAAGTGAAGAGTGGTTTCAATATGTTAATATTGTTTCATCTCACATCAATTCAAAAAACACATGTGGTAGAGAGTTAAGACTAGGAGTTTTAGAAACAAATACTAATAAATGGGTTGGTTTCATTAGAGTTAATAGTCCTCTAATCAATATGAAACCTAGAAATGATTTAGTTGAAAATAAAAAACCCAATTTAAAGCGAGTTAATCGTCATATTTTAAATGGTAATACGATTGTTCCTGTTCAACCGTTTGGTTACAACTGTTTGGGTGGCAAACTACTAGCCTTAATCTGTACTAGCGATTGGTTAAGAAAAAAGTTTGATAGAAAACACAAAACAAACATTGTGATGTTTGAAACAACATCGCTATATGGTAATTCGAAGTCCTGTAGTCAATATGATGGTTTGAAACCATTTATTAGAAATAAAGGTTTAACAGAAAGTAATTTTGTCCCTTTAATACAAGGTAATTTGTTTAAAGAATTAAAAGACACAATCAAACCAGAGATAAAAACAAAGTCTTCAAATAGAAAATTGCTAACACAAATTAAGTGTTTTCAAGAAATAAAGAAATCACTACCCAAAGACAAAAGAATCTCATTTTTGAGAACATTAGAAAAAGCAAAGTCTATCAATGAACAAAAAAGATACTATGTCAGTAATTATGGTTTTTCAAATTATGTAGATGTTATCAATGAACAACCAGAAGTTTTTAAAAGACAGTTAGATAAAAATGAAAATTATGACAAACACAATTTAAAAAATCTTATTGAGTTTTGGAGAAACAAAGCTGTCAAACGATATCAAAAAAAAAAATCAGATAACAAATTAAGAACTAAGCAAGAAACTTGGCTAGATGATGAAGACTTACAAATCATCAGATAATTAAAGACAGTTAAGAGGTTACCCTCTAGTTGTCCAACTCTTTTTAGAGAGAAATGAATTATTATGTACTTATGAAAAAACAATTAACCAACCTAAGAAAGTGAGTGAAGATATGAACAACATGACAATTAAAAATAATACAAATCTAACAACTGTTGATGATTTTTATGAAGAAATAAAAATGAATATGAACACACATATGAAATCATTTTTTAACATTGCTAGAGATATTCATACAGCCAGTAGAGTATTGAATGAAAAAGACTTTTTAAAATTATTGAAAAAGTTAAATCTTGCTAGATCAACAACCTACAAATTAAAGAGTATTATTAAGTCTGCTTATACAGAATATCTTTTAGATAATAATAGATTGCCTCAAAGTTGGACAGTTGCTGAGAAAATAACAAAATTAGATTCAAAAGATTTTGACAAAATTAAAGATAAAATTGAATTTGATCTTTCAGCAAAAGTTTTAGATCAATTGTTAAACAAAAAATCAGTTATCTCAAATAATAGACAACCATTATCAATGACAATCACTTGTAAGAATAATGAAGCTTACAAGTATCTATCTAAAAAGATTGAAGTTTTAATCAAACAAACAGACGCTCATTTGAAAATTGCCAATTCTGTTGTTTTGAAATTACCTACACAGAAAGCGAGTATATAAAATGCCAAAAATAGATAAAAAAACTGTAGTAACTTTAAAAAATCATAATCTTAAAGTGTACAAACACATTTCTGGAAAGAATTACTATACTTCAATATATGTCGGCAAAAGACACACTTTGTCAGGCATAAAAGAAGTATCTTTAAGAGTAAGTGATATTAACCAAGCTAAACAGTTAGCAATTCAAACTAAAAGTAAATTAAAAGAAAAATACCCAAGTACAGAATACTCTTTAAAACCAAACTTTGATAAAGATATTGCTCAACCTTTTCTTAATCACAGAACAAGAAAATACAAAGTAAAAAATATAGACGACAGATATAAGTCTATAGACTCTCAAGCTATGAGAGATAAATCAAAATATGAAAGAGTTAAACATTTCTTTTATGATATTGATTATAACGATAGTGAAAAAGTTGAAGAAGTTTTAAGTAATGATGTTCTTTATTTTCTTAAAGATGATCTTAATGTACATACAAGCACTTGTAACAAATATTTTTCTGTCATTAGACAAATGTTTAAAAGAGCTAAAGATAAAAATACAGTTAGTATTTTGCCTGAAGTTCCTACTTTAGAGTATATTAGAAGAAAAAGACACGCCTATACTCTAAAAGAACAAAACTTAATTAATAAAGAGTTATTTGATGAAGCTAGAATAAAAGAAGATTCAAAATTCCTATTTGTGAAAGATTATCTAAACTTAGCTAGATGTGCTGGTTTTAGACCAGGCTTAGAGATACTAAATCTTAAACATAAACATTGTACTGAACTAACAGACATTCATAACCCAAACCTAAAAACTATCAGATTTGATGTTTACTTTACTAAAACAGTTACTAATTATTCTTATACTTCTAATTTCTATTTCTATGATCAGATTTGGGCTGAGATTAAAAGTAGAAACCCAAACCCAAAACCAGATGACTATCTATTATTCCCAAATGAGAAAGATAGAAAATCTTTAGTTAATAAAGTTCATAAAATCTTTACTAGAATTGCTATGAAATTAAATGTGTTCTATGACAAAGATAATTCTTCTAAACCTGTCTATAGTTACCGACATACCTACGCTACAGAACTGTATAAAAAAGGTGAGTCTATTCAAAGTATAGCCAGTATAATGAATACTAGCGAAAGAATGATCAGAGAAACTTACCTAGATAATACAGATGAAGTTCTTATGGAGATAGCTAAGTTGATGAACAAGTCTTATATGAAGAACAAAATCAAAGTAGTTAAATAATTACCGATTTACCTAAATCTCATATTTGAGATTGATAATATTTGGCTAATCTTCGGTTGATATTCTAAAAACACGAAACAGCACGAAAAACCATTAATTAAGCTAGTAAAACAATAAGTGAATGAGAATGTAATCCCCTTCCAATCTAGTTACCTAGAAAAATTTAAAACCCTCGAAATGAAAGTTTCGGGAGTTTTTTATTATATTTCTATTATAATTAAGTTAATGAAAAAAATATTATTTCTTATTCTTTTTCTAAATGCATCAGCAACATATGCTGATAATTGTAATTTAGACCCACTTAAAGGATCAAAGAACTACATTGTTGGTTATGGATCTTTAATGGAGAAGGAATCTAGAACTAGGACAAACCCAACTGCTTACATTGCAAAACCTATAATAATTAAAGGATTCCAAAGAACTTGGGGTCATAATGGTGGAAATTATAAAATAACCTTCTTAACAATTATTAAAGAAAAAAATTCAACAGTTAATGCGGTTTATTATCCGATATCCATAAAGGGATTAAAAAAATTAGATAAAAGAGAAAGTAGCTATTGTAGAATAAGAGTTCCTCGGGAAGATTTGAATTTTTATAACAAGAAAGTTAAAACTAATAATGCTAATTTTTGGGTTTATGCAGCTAATCCTGAAAAATTAAAAGATCCAACCGAAAGTCATCCAATTGCGCAGTCTTATGTGGATATTTTTATAAATGGGTGCATTCAAATACAAGCAAAATACAAAATTGACAATTTTGCAAATGAATGTATTGAAACTACAAAAGGATGGTCTTCCTATTGGGTTAATGACAGAGTTCATGCAAGAAGACCTTTTAAAATTCCAAATGCCTATAAAATTGATCAACTCCTGTCAAAATACTTTGCTCATTACTATGAGCATAGATTTGAATAATCTAAAATTATTTTAAAAAATTAAGGAATTTATTTTTTAGAAATTTCTCAGAAACAAAGATACAGGCAGAGCTTTTGAGAATACTGCCGTCATTAATAATTCGCAAATTATTAGCTTTTAAAGTAGATCCTGTTGAGGTGATATCCGTAATTAATTCTGCAGATCCTGTAAATGGATAAGATTCTGTTGCTCCTAAACTTGGTACCACTCTAAATTGACTAACTCCTTTAGACAGAAAAAAATTTTCTGTTAAATTTGGATACTTAGTTGCAACCCTCATTCTACGCGCATACTTTTCTCTGAAATCAAAACTAACCTCCTCAAGATCAGCCATATTTTGCACATCTAACCAATCCTTGGGAACAGCTACGACCAAATCAGCAAAACCAAAATCTAGTTTTTGAAAAGTTTTTACATTTTCAGAATAAACTTCGGGAAACTCTTTTAGTAGATCCAGACCAGATATGCCCATATCTAAGGTTCCATCATTAATTCTTTCAATGATTTCTCTGGCATGTAAAAAAATCCCCTCTACTTCATTATTTTTTTCAATACTAAAAAAATAATTTCTATCTCCAAAAGCGTTTACTACTTTTAGATTTTTACTTTGAAAAAAATTGATAGAATCGTCTCTTAACCTTCCTTTGCTAGGCAAGCCTATTTTAATTTTATTCATTTTATAAATTAATTAATTGATTTAGGTTAATTGCACCACCCAGTGCAGGAATATCTTTTTTATAGCCGAGGGTTTTAAGTAAGTTGCTATACTCACCTCCTCTTGCTAGCTCAACTACTTGGCTTTTTTTCTTTACATAAGCCAGAAAAACGATTCCTGTGTAATATTCTGCATTTCTTCCAAAATCAGTTTTGAAAGAAATGGAGTATTTTTTTCCGATTTTTTTATTAATTAAAATAATCTTTTTAAAATAGTTTTTAATATTTTTAGTAGGTAATTTGTTTTTATTGAAAAATGCAATGATCGTTTTTTCTGCTTTTTGCAAAGGAAGGTTTATTTTTAAGTAATTCTCAATAATTTTAACGTTCAATTTTCCTTTATAATCATCTCTGGGATCTTTTAATTTTTTTTGGAATCTTTTTACTATCTCGGCAACAGCTCTTCCTCCGATTATTTTGCTTTGATCCATTTTGATTAGATCTTGAAGTCTTTTAGTATCAACATCAATTGTCTCTTGATCTAAATCATAATTAGTTTCTAATCTTTTTAACAAATCTACAAAATACTCTCTTCTTGAAAAGTGCCTGATTAATCTTAATTTCCATCTTTCTGGGAGGTCCAATGCGTCTATTAAAATTTTAAACAAACTAATATCACCCACAATAATTTCTAATTTCTTAATTTTTTTTATTGGTTCAAGTATTGAGTCAATTAAAAGCAATGAAGCGTTATTATTAGATGGATTAATTATCTCACAACCCAATTGATCAAATACATTCAAATCACCCTTCTTATCTAGTCGGTACGCTGCTCCATAATAACAATACTTTTCTTCTTTGACTTTTTTTTCCTGGATATATTTTAAAGCAGTTGAAACGGTAAGATCTGGTCTTAAGCTGATTTCTTTACCCAATAAATCCTTATAGGTTAAGGCAGATTTTTTAAATTGCTCTCCTGATCTTTCGGTTAGTAGATTGGTATCAATAAGCAAATCTAGGTCGGTAAAATTAAATTTTCTTTTTTTAAAAAATTTTAAAATTTCTTTAGAAAAATTCTCTTTTAACTTCTTTTTTTCCAAGCCCTGCTTCATTATTTAATTTCATTTAAGAGCTGATCAAAAGCTACTGTCTTTTGAGCTTCTAAAGATTGCTTCCATTCACTTCTATCTTTAATATTTTCAGACATTTGCTTTCCAACATTTAAATTCTTGATAGTAACAACATTCTTACTAACCTCATCATCTCCACATAAAATTACAAAATCACATCCTCTTTTGTCTGCATATTTAAATTGTGATTTAATATTGGAAGATCCTGAATAGATTTCAGCGCTAATATTTTTAGATCTAAGCACATTTAAAATTTTGATGTAAAAATCCATATACTTTTCATCGAATACACATATTAAAACTGGATTTTTCTTTTCCGCTTTAATTTTATTTTTTTGCAAAATTGCATAAATTAACCTGTCTAATCCAACGGATATTCCTGTAGAAGGGCAGTCTTGGTTGTTAAACCTTTTGACTAGATCATCATATCTACCGCCGCCGCCCACAGATCCAAATTCAATTTCTTGTCCTTTGTTATTTTTTACTCCAAAGGTTAAGTTGGCTTCAAAGATGGGCCCAGTATAATACTCCAATCCTCTAACAACCGTAGGATCAAAAATATAATTTGTAAAATTAAATAATAAAAAATATTTTTCCATTAATTCAAGTTCTTTAATTCCATCATTCATACTTTCATTATCTGCAGCAATTTCTCTTATTCTCTCAAAATTTTTGTCTGAAAGATTTTTAATATTTAAGAATTTTATAATTTCTTTTATTTGAGATTCTTCTAATTCAGCTCCTTTGGTAAAATCACCTGACTTATCTTTTCTTCCTTTTCCTAATAAATATTGAACACCTTCAACTCCTACTCTATCTAATTTATCAATTGCCCTTAATGTAATTGATTGTTTTTGTTCGTCAGTAATATTTAATTTTTCTAAAAGTCCTTTGGAAAGTTTTCGGTTTGAAATTTTTATGATAAACTCACTTTTTTCTAAGCCACAGCTGTTTAAAATTTCTGAAATAAGAAAGCAAAGTTCGGCATCAGAAAACAAATTGCTAGTTCCTATATAATCTGCATCAAATTGTAAAAACTCTCTAAATCTACCTGGACCTGGCTTTTCATTTCTCCAAACAGTTCCTAATTGAAATCTCTTAAAGGGTCTTGGAAGACTATCAAAATTTTTAGCGGCGTATCTAGCTAAAGGGGCTGTTAGATCATATCTTAAAGAAAGCCATTTTTTTTCATCCTCAAACGAAAATACTCCTTCGGATGGCCTATCTTTGTCAGGCAAAAATTTTCCAATACTATCCGTATACTCAAAACTTGGAGTCTCGAGATATTGAAATCCGTATTTAGACATGATTTTTTTAATATTCGAAATTAAAAGATCACGAATTAAAAGCTCTTCTTCTTGTCTATCTGCAAACCCATTAGGTAATTCACTAGCGGGTTTAAAAGTTTTTTTATTCATTGTTTTGGTACAGCTGGGTGGATTCGAACCACCGACATCTGGTTCCACAAACCAGCGCTCTAACCAACTGAGCTACAGCTGCATAATATTTTTTGTTTATAATAGTATTTTTGTTTTAAATATATAATTCAATTAGCTAAGCACATGCCTAGCATGAGGATGGTATCTGTGTGTAGATATATATATTTTTTTCATTTCAATTTCAGGTTGATTAGCAATTCGACAATAAAAATGCAAACAAAAACTGGTGGTCTGAGGTGGACTTGAACCACCGACACAAGCCTTTTCAGGGCTCTGCTCTACCAACTGAGCTATCAGACCACGCACAGTCTTTTTCCACAATTTATTTAAATAATCAATTAAAAACTAAACTAAATTTACAGTTTTGAGCAAATTGAAAGCCTGATTGAGAGATAAGCCGACAATATTGGAATAAGATCCATTTATAGTTTTAACAAATCTATCAGCATAGCCTTGTATCGCATAGGCCCCTGCTTTATTTTCCCATTCTTTTGTTTTCAAATATAGATCAATATCCCTTTTTTCAAGTCTGTTAAAAGTAACCTTGGTAGTAGCTTGTACTAGTTTACTCTTATCTTTATTTTTAATGTATATGACAGTTAGTACACGATGCTTCCTTCCAGAAAAAAAAGTTAAAAACTCTCTTGCCTCATCTTCTGTTTTGGCTTTTCCAAAAATTCTATTGCTACAAATAACAATTGTATCAGCTGAAAGAATAGTCTTTTCAGGAAATTTTTTAAAAATAAACTCTCCTTTTTCTTTTGCAAGTCTTTTGCAATATTCAATTGGTTTTTCTTTTTTTTTGGGGGTTTCGTCTATTTCGGCGGGTTCAACACTCTCTGGAATAATATTGATTTTTTTTAAAAGTTCTAATCTTCGAGGGGATGCGCTTGCTAAAATGAGTCCTTTGGTGATTTCAACCATTTGCTTATTTAAGTCGAAAAGTAATTCTACCTTTAGTTAAATCGTAAGGAGTAACTTCAACTAAAACTTTATCTCCTGTTAAAACTCTTATTCGGTTTTTTCTTAATTTTCCTGAACTGTGTGCCAAGATCTCATGGTTATTTTCTAGTTTTACTCTAAATGTAGCATTGGGTAATAACTCTGTAACTACCCCATTAAACTCTAACATTTCTTCTTTTGCCATAAATTTTATTTATTGTTAATAATACGTGTCTTAATTGAAAGAGCGTGAGCTTGCAAGCCTTCATAATTTGCAAGTCTTATAGCAGCTGGTCCTATTTTTTTTATACCAAGTTTAGAACACTTAATTACAGATTTTTTTTTATAAAAGTCAGCAACAGACAACCCAGATGCAAACCTAGCTGTTCCCGATGTGGGCAGCACGTGGTTTGGTCCCGCAATATAATCTCCGATTGCTTCCGGGCTGTAATCTCCTAAGAAAATAGATCCAGCATTAATAATTCTTTTTTCAATTGAATTGTAGTTTTTAACTTTTATCTCTAAATGCTCAGGAGCAATTTGATTAGTAATATCGATTATTTCCTTGTCACTTTTGCAGACAATAATTGTTCCATAATTTTTTATACTTAATTTTGCAATTTTAGCTCTAGGTAAAATTTGAATAATTTTTTTAACTTCATTATTTACTTTATTTGCAAATGATGAATTTTTAGTAATCAGAATACTTTGAGATAATTCATCGTGTTCTGCTTGGGATAAAAGATCAAGGGCTGTCCATGTGGGATTATTTTCTAGTCCTGCAATTACAGTTATTTCTGACGGTCCTGCAATCATGTCAATTCCAACTTGCCCAAACACTTCTTTTTTAGCTGTTGCTACAAATATATTCCCAGGACCAACAATTTTATCAACTTTATCAATAGTCTTGGTTCCATAAGTCAAAGCGGCAATAGCTTGCGCTCCTCCAACTTTAAAAATTTTCTTAATTCCGCATACTTTAGCAGCATAAATCACTCCAGCATTAACCATATTATTAGGAGCTGGCACAGTTGCATAAATATTCTTAACACCCGCCACAATCGCTGGAACCGAATTCATAATTACAGTGCTTGGGTAACTAGCTTTTCCTCCTGGAACATAAATTCCTACCTTGTCTAGTGGTGTGTATTTGTAAGCTAATTGATTTCCATATTTATCCTTAAATTTAAAAGACTTATTAACTTGCCTTAGGTGAAATGACTTAACTCTAGCATACGCAAGGTTAATAGCTTGTTTAATTTTAGGATCTAGTTTTTCTGTTATTGAAACTATTTCTTTTTTACTTAATTGAATATTTTTTTATTTAATGAAATCTTGTCAAATTTCTTTGAATATTTAATTAAAGACCGATCTCCATTTTTCTGAACATCCTTTATAATTTTTAAAACCACAGATCTATTTGCTTCTGATTGTCGTCGTTTTGAATTTAGTACTTTTTTAAAATTATTTTGAAAATTTTTATTTTTAGTACTTAATATATATTTCATTAAATCTTGTGTTTTGGTTTGTGCTTCGTTGTCCAACTTTCAGAAAAATCTTCAAGGGTTGATTCGATAAATTCCACTTCTAATGAAATTACTCCTCCTCCAGAAAATATCAACTTCAAATTGAAATTATCATTTTTTATTTTATTAATCTTGATTGCTAAAAACTCTAGTATTGTTGATTTTTTTTTTACGTTAATGTTTTGGGATTTAACACTAAGTACATTTTTAAAGACTAGAGCAGACCTAACTCTTCTATTGTCTCTAAATACTCCCTGTTCGGCATCTTCCCACATGAACCGACTAAAAATACAAGCAAATGTTTTATTTTTTAATAGGAATTTAATATCTTGCGCAATAATTATAGCATCCTGAAGGTAAGCAGAAAAAACGGAGAGATCTTTTTCATCATTAGCTAATAATTTTAAGTTAGATTGTATTTTAGACATTCTTTGTAATAATCGATGCTCCACATTTCTTTAATTTTTTGACTAAATCTTCATAACCTCTTTCCAGATGATAAATTCTATTAACAATAGTAGTTCCTTTTGCAGCTAATCCAGCCAAAACAAGGGAAACAGACGCTCTCAAATCCGTTGCCATAACTTCAGCTCCTGTGAAATTTTTTATACCCTGTATATACGCACTTTTATTTTTTATTTTAATATTAGCACCCATTCTTTTAAGCTCAGATACATGCAAAAATCTATTTTCAAAAATATCTTCTTTGATAATAGATTTTCCATTACCCAAACACAATAAGCTCATTAACTGAGCCTGCATATCCGTTGGAAAACCGGGGTAAGGAATTGTTTTGATGTTTAAAGATTTTATTTTTTTTCTAGAAACTGTGACTGAGTTTTTTTTATTAAATTTTAATTTAGCTCCTGATAATTTTAAAACATCAAATATGTTTTTCATTACCTTTGTATCAACTCTATTCAATGTAATTTTTCCGTTAGAAATAAGACTTGCAACTGCATATGTTCCTGCTTCTATTCTATCTGGAATAACGGAGTGAGTGCTACCCTTAAGACTTTCCACGCCTTCAATTGTTATAATTCGTTTTGATTTAAAAACTATTTTTGCCCCTGATTTATTTAAAAAATTTATCAAATCTATAATTTCTGGCTCTATTGCAATGTTTTTAATAATTGTTTTTCCTTTGCATAATGTAGCAGCCATAATTAAGTTCTCCGTTGCTCCTACCGATATAGTTTCAAATTTTAATTTACTTGGTTTTAGTTTTTTAATTACTTTTGCAACAATATATCCTTTATCAATCTTGATTTTTGCACCCATTTTTCTTAACATATCTATGTGCAGGTCAACTGGCCTAGATCCAATAGCACATCCTCCTGGCAAAGAAACTCGTGCCTGCCCATACTTTGCTAGCAAAGGTCCTAAAACTAAAACGCCTGCTCTCATAGTTTTAACGAGATTGTATGGTGCTATTAATTTTTTGTTTTTTTTAGAAGTTATAACAATCTCATTTCTAGAATCTAAAAAATTTATTTTTTTACCAATGCTTTCCAATAAATTAATCATGGTTGAAATATCTTTTACGTCTGGAATATTTTTTAAAGTTATCTTTTCATCTACAAGCAATGTAGCTGCAAGGATTGGTAGGGAGGCGTTTTTAGATCCTGAAATATTAATAGTACCAAAGAGTTTTTTGCCTCCTTGAATGACCAATTGTTTCATTGAAGATTAAACTTTTGGAAGGGTAACTCCCAGTTGCTTCATGTATTTACCTTTTCTATCGGCGTAAGAAACTTCTGGGGATTGATCTCCTTTTAAAAAAACAAATTGGCAAGCACCTTCATTTGCATAAATTTTAGCTGGTAAAGGAGTAGTATTGGAAAATTCTAATGTAACGTGACCTTCCCACTCTGGCTCTAAAGGAGTTACGTTAACGATAATTCCACATCTTGCATATGTGCTTTTACCAAGACAGATAACAAGGACATCTCTTGGTATTTTAAAATACTCTACAGTACTGGCTAAAACAAAAGAGTTGGGTGGAATGATGCAAACATCTTCTTTTTTAGTAACAAAGCTTTCTTGAGAAAAATTTTTTGGATCTACTACCGTGGAATGCACATTGGTAAAAATTTTAAATTCATTAGAAACTCTAGCATCATAACCATAAGAAGAAAGTCCAAAAGAGATGTTGTCCCCTCTGTTTTGATTTTCTACAAATGGGGCTATCATCTCTTTTTCAAGCGACATTTTTTTAATCCACTTATCTGACAGTACGCTCATTTTTTTCTTTCTCTTTCTTTTGAAAATATTTTCTTTTTTTTAAGTTTTCTTTTAACGCATTGGCAAGTTTCTTATTTTTAGTCTCATTAACCATCAGAAAAATATTATTAATTATTTATTAGGGTTAGTTAAATCATCAAGAGTGATTGGCTTACTAATATCATGCATTTCAAAAGATTCTTCAATTTTTTTTTCTACAATATTAGTAGGGGCTCTTTTTGCCTTTTTTAAAGCAAGACGGTCTTTTTTCTTAGCTTCTTTTAACATTGCTCTCTCACCACGCTTAGATTTATAATCATAATGAATACCCATGGCAGAGCCTCCCAAAACTAATATTTCTTAAAAAACTATTCTTTTTTTAAGTTTACAGCAGATGGACCCTTTTGCCCATCTTCGATATCAAAAGAAAGAACATCTCCTTCATCTAAATAATCAACGCCAGAATCTTTTACTGCTGACATGTGAACAAAAACGTCTTTTTCTTTGTCATCTCTTTCAATGAATCCATAACCTTTTGAGCCATTGAACCATTTTACTTTTCCTTTTATGCTCATTTTAACTTTCTATTATTATTAAGACATTTAAATACAATCTAAATATTGGCAATATTTTAATAGATGAGCACTATTTTTGTCAAGAATTCTTGTTTTGTTTTTTTTATTAAAAAAATTCCTACGCTTTTCCTTCAATTTTTGAGCAATTGTTTTTGTTTATTTTCTTGTCAAAAGCAGAAACAGTTTCTTTTTTAACAACCCAGACAAATGATTTTTCATATGTGCTGTCACTAGCAATTTGAGTGCATTTCTTTCCTAGTTTAACAGTATGGGTTGTGCAGTTAGTTAGCGCAATTAGAGCAAACATAACAAATATAAGTGATATTTTTTTCATAGATGTACATTTAGAATACAAATGCGATCAGCATTGGCTCAAAAAAAGACTTATTTCAGGCACTCTCTAATAAAAAAGTTGTAAAAACCTATTATAAATTTAAAAAGTCACAAAGAAGCCCACATAGCTCAGTTGGTAGAGCACGTCCATGGTAAGGACGGGGTCATCAGTTCGATTCTGGTTGTGGGCACCAAAACTATTTTTTATTCTGTTCTAAGATTTCTTTATAAAGAGCACTATGATCCTCGTTGCCTAGCCCTCGATCTACTATACTTTGATACATGTTTTGAATAAGCTTCGAAATAGGAAGGTTCACATTCATATCTTCTGCGCACTTTAAAATATTATTCATGTCTTTTAAGTGGGTAATAGATTTTCCTCTTGGAGCAAAATCCTTTTCTATCATTCTTGATCCGTGATTCTGTAATATTTTACTGTCTGCAAATCCTCCTGCTACTGCTTTAATAAAATTTTCTGGATTGGCTCCAACTTTTTCACAAAGAATAATAGCCTCTGCAACAGCTCCTATGGTTACTCCAACAATGATTTGGTTGCATAGTTTTGCTACCTGCCCACTTCCTGCTGGGCCTACTAAAGTAGGATTGCCCATAGTTTTTAAAATATCTTTTACTCTATCAAATATTTCATTGTTGCCTCCAGCCATAATAGCTAAGCTTGCTGATTTAGCTCCCTCAGGTCCTCCTGAAATAGGGGCGTCTATAAAGTTTATTTTTTTTTCTTTTAAAATATTGTAAAACTTTTTTGCACTTTCGTACTTAGTGGAGCTAGTATCTACAAATATACTTCCTTGGCTCAATAGATCTTTGTTAATAATTTCGTTAATTATTTTTTCAACAGCGTTGTCGTCTGGTAATGATGTTATAATTACAGTAGCATCTGTAATTGCCTCATCTAAAGAACTACAAATAGCGATGTTATTAATATTTTTTAGCTCATCCATTTTGGATAGAGTTCTATTAAAAGCCCTAATCTTGTAGCCACCTTTAGAAATATTTTTAACCATAGGCAAACCCATCAATCCAGTACCAATAAATGCTACATTGATTTTTGGATCTGGCATTTAGCCTGAAATACCTAAGTGAGTATACTTGATGTTAAGATAATCCTTAATTGCTTCCGAGCCACCTTCTCTGCCGTAGCCACTTTGCTTAATTCCTCCAAATGGAGTTTCTGCAAAAGGAACAAATGGAGTATTGATTGCAACCATTCCTGTTTCCAGAGCATCTGAAGTTTTGTGTGCTTTCTCCATAGAATTAGTAGCGACATAAGCGGCTAAGCCCGCATCATGATTGTTGGCTCTTTCAATTACTTCGTCAAAATCTTTAAAAGAAAGAATTGGAGACAGGGGGCCAAAAGGTTCTGTGGTCATAATTTTAAAATCATCTTTCACATTGTCAAAAACTGTAGCCTCATAAAAATAACCTTTGTTAAATTCTGCAGGTCGTTTTCCTCCACACAAAACTTTAGCCCCTTCTTTTTTGGTATGCTCTACTAGCTCCTCAATTTCGTTTAATCTTTTTTGAGTAGTGATTGGACCTAGGTCGGTATTCTTATCTAATCCACTTCCTATTTTCAGTTTTAATGTTTTTTCTACAAATAGTTTTGTAAATTCTTCTTTTTTACTTTCGTGAATAAAAAATCTACTAGGAGAAATACAAACCTGTCCAGTATTTCGGTATTTTGCCATGATTGCCATATCAGTTGCTTTTTGTATATTGGCATCATCATGAACAATAAAAGGTGCGTGACCACTAAGTTCCATCGTAACTCTTTGCACTTTTTCTGCAGCTTGTTTTAAAATTATTTTTCCTACTCTGGTAGATCCTGTGATTGATATTTTTTTTACAATATCTGATGCTAGAAGCTGAGAAGAAATAGAGGCAGGATCTCCTGATAACAAATTAACTACACCAGCAGGAATTCCAGCTTCTCTTACTATATCAACTAGTTGCATAACAGAGCCTGGAGTAACCATATCAGGCTTGCAAATAACTGAACAACCAGCAGCCAAAGCTGTAGATATTTTTCTCGCAGCTAGAATAGTTGGAAAATTCCATGGTGTTAAAGCAGCAACTACTCCTACAGGTTCGTATTTAATTTGAATTCTAGTGTCTGCAAACCTACTTTCTACAATCTGACCATAAATTCTTTTTGTTTCTTCCGCATTCCATTCAAAAATATCCGCTGATGCTATGGCTTCGCCCTGTCCTTGGGCAAAAGGCTTACCCACTTCTAATGCGATCCAATTGGCAATAGTATCTTTCTTGTCTCTAATTAAATCGGCAATTTTTCTTATTTTTGCAGAACGCTCCCAAGCAGGAGTCTTTTTCCATATCTCCAATCCTTTTTTTGCAGAATGCAGGGCTTGTTCGACATCTTTGCTTGTGGCTTTTGAGGCGCTACCTAAAATCTCTTCATTCGAAGGGTTTACCACTTCATAAACACCTCTATCCGAAGAAGGTGTCCATTTGCCATCTATAAATTGCCCAAACTTTTGATACATGAATGCCCTGTATATAAGCAATTAATATCTAACTCAAAGTAAATTTGTTAATATAGCTGTAGCTTTTAAAGCATTTACAGTAGCTTAATAAATTAATAAACAACCATAATCTTATGAGTACTGAAATTAGAGTTCCTGACATTGGTGATTTCAAAAATGTCGAAATAATCGAAGTGTTGGTGAAAGAAGGCGATCAAATTAACAAAAATGATCCTATCATCACTCTTGAAAGTGATAAATCAAGTGTGGAAGTGCCCTCCCCCTTTTCTGGAACAATATCTGAGTTAAAAATCAAAGTTGGGGACAAAATTTCTCAAGGTGATTTGGTTGGTTTTATGAGCGTTGAAGGTGAAGCTGAAAGCAAGCCTGAACCTAAAGAGAAAATCTTACCCGAAACAGAAAGAATAATTAAAGATGCTGAAGAAAATTTAAACCAAGAATCTTCATCTGGAATTGTTGAAATTCAAGTTCCAGACATTGGTGATTTTAAAGAAATTGAAATTATAGAAGTTCTTGTAAAACAAGGAAATGAAATTAAAAAAGGCGATCCTATCATTACGCTAGAAAGTGATAAATCAAGTATGGAAGTTCCGTCTCCAATTTCTGGAACTGTTAAAGAAATAAAAGTAAAAGTTGGAGATAAGGTTTCTAAGGGAAGTATAATAGGAACAGCAGAAAGCCAGGATCAGGTTTTAAAAGTTGAACATAACCAAAAAGAGAAATTGGTCGATCCAATCTCAACTGAAACTGTATCTAGAGCTCCAAGAATTGAAATTAAAAATCAAAAAATTTATACTGGAATGCCAAATATTAACGATATTGATCCTGAAGAAACAAATGAATGGATTGAGTCTTTGGAAGGAGTGGTCAAAAGAGATGGGGCAGAACGAGCTCACTATTTATTAACCCAACTAATTGATCAGGCATATATTGCTGGATCCACTATTCCATTCAGTCAAAAAACACCCTACGTAAATACCATTCCCAGAGAACTAGAGGCAAAGTCTCCGGGAAACCAAGAAATTGAAAAAAAAATAAGATCTCTAGTTAGATGGAATGCTGCTGCAATGGTAGTAAGAGCAAACAAAGTTTCTTCTGAACTTGGTGGGCACATTGCAACTTTTGCTTCAGCTGCAACTTTGTATGATGTTGGGTGCAATCATTTTTGGAGAGCTAAAAATGAAAATTTTTTAGGTGATATGATTTACTATCAAGGTCATGCTGCTCCTGGGATGTATGCAAGGTCTTTTCTTGAAGGAAGAATTTCTGAAGAACAATTAATTGGCTTTAGACAAGAAGTTAAAGGTGGTGGTTTATCTTCCTATCCACATCCTTGGTTGATGCCAAACTACTGGCAGTTTCCAACTGTCTCTATGGGTCTTGGCCCAATCACAGCCATCTATCAAGCAAGGTTTATGAAGTATTTAGAAAACAGAGGCTTGATTCCACATCAAGATAGAAAAGTCTGGTGCTTTATTGGAGATGGAGAAACGGATGAGGTGGAAACCTTAGGGGCAATCGGTTTGGCCTCTAGAGAAAAATTAGATAATTTAATCTTTGTTGTTAATTGTAATTTGCAAAGATTGGATGGTCCTGTACGTGGAAATGGAAAAATTATCCAGGAACTAGAAGGTACCTTTAGGGGTGCTGGTTGGAATGTGATCAAAGTAATTTGGGGATCGTATTGGGATTCTTTGTTAAAAGCAGACAAGTCAGGTCTTCTAATGAAAAGAATGAATGAGTGTGTTGATGGGGAATACCAAGCGTTTAAGGCAAAGGGTGGTGCTTATGTAAGAGAAAATTTTTTTGGTAAATACCCTGAATTAAAAAATCTAGTTTCTAATATGTCAGATTCCGATATATGGCGTCTAAATCGTGGAGGACATGATCCAAATAAAGTATATGCAGCTTACGATTCTGCCACAAAACATAAAGGACAACCTACTGTAATTTTAACAAAAACAATTAAAGGTTATGGGATGGGCAAATCTGGAGAGAGTATCAATACCACTCACCAGCAAAAAAAATTAGGACTGGATGACATGTTCTACTTTAGAGATAGGTTTGATATTCCATTAACTGATAAGCAAGTTGAGAATTTAGAATTTTACAAGCCTGATGAAAAATCAGAAGAAATTCAGTATTTAAAAGAAAGAAGAAGATCTCTAGGTGGTTCTATACCTTCCAGATCTTCCAATGCTACTCCTGTTAAAATTGATAAATCTGTATTTGAATCTTCTTACAAATCATCTGGAGAAAGACAAATTTCAACCACCATGGCTTTAGTCACTATTCTTACCAAAATATTAAGAGACAAAAACACAGCTGCTAGATTAGTTCCCATTATACCTGATGAAGCAAGAACGTTTGGGATGGAAGGATTTTTTCAAAAAGTTGGAATTTATGCAAGCGAAGGTCAAAAATATGAACCTGTAGATTCTGAACAAATAAGTTCTTATAGAGAAGATAAAAAAGGACAAGTTTTAGAAGAGGGTATTAATGAGGCCGGTGCAATGTCTTCTTTTATTGCAGCTGGTACAGCTTACACTAATCACGATATTGAAATGCTGCCTTTGTATATTTTCTATTCTATGTTTGGATTTCAAAGAGTTATGGATCTCATTTGGGCTGCTGGAGATTCTCAAGCAAGAGGATTTTTAATAGGAGCAACTGCTGGAAGAACTACTTTGGCAGGAGAAGGTTTGCAACACCAAGATGGACATAGTTTAATTATGGCTTCCATGATTCCGAATTGTGTTTCTTATGATCCTACTTATGCTTATGAACTTGCAATTATTGTTGAAGATGGTTTGAAGAGAATGCATGAAAAACAGGAAAACATTTTTTATTACATCACCACCATGAATGAAAACTATATTCATCCCGAATTACCAAATCATGTAAAAAAAGAGGATGTATTACAAGGAATGTACTTATTAAAAGAATTTGAAAATCAGGGAAAAACCAAAGTTCAACTCATGGGTTCAGGCACTATTCTTAATGAAGTTTTACAAGCAGCTGAAATTCTTAGTAAGGAATATGGGATCGATTCTGATGTATGGAGCGTAACTAGCTTTAATGAGCTGAAAAAAAATGGAATGGAAGTTGAAAGAAAGAATCTACTTAACCCCACTGAAGAAAAGAAGCAATCTTTTGTAGAAAAATGTTTGGACGGAAGATCTGGTCCTATCATTGCTGCAACAGATTATATGAGAGTTCATGCAGAACAGATTAGTCCTTATATAAAAGAAAGTTACTATGCTTTTGGAACAGATGGATACGGCAGAAGTGATACTAGAAAAAAATTAAGAGAGTTCTTTGAGGTTAATAAAGAATATATAGTTGCAAATACCTTGAGTATTTTAGCAAAAGAACAAAAAATAGCATCTAAAGTTGCACAAGACGCTTTCGAAAAATATAATATTGATCAAACAAAACCGATACCAACAAAATTATAATGTCTAATGATATTTTAGTTCCTAATATTGGTGACTTTAATAATGTTGAAATTATTGAGGTTCTAATTAATGAAGGTCAAGAAATAGAAAAAGGAGATACTGTTATTACGCTTGAAAGCGACAAATCAAGTGTAGAGGTTCCTTCAAGTATTTCTGGAACTGTCAAAGTCGTTCATATAAAAATTGGAGATAAGGTTTCTGAAGGAAGTTTAGTAGCTTCGCTAGAAGGCTCTAAAGAATCTCTTAAAGAAAACGATTCTGATTCTGAAATTAAAAAAGACATTAAAAATAAAAATGAAATAGATGAGTTAAAAACTCTCACTATTCCTAATATAAAATTTGTAGGAAAATTAATTGTTACTAAAATTTTAGTAAAAAAAGGAGACATGGTTTCAGAAGAAGAGCCAATTATTACAATTGAAGATGACAGCTCAAGTATTGACATACCCTCCCCCATAAAAGGGACGATTAATCTAATCTCTGTTAAAGTCGGAGAAAAAGTTTCAGTAGATACGGCGATTTGTAAAATAAAAACTTCTCCAAGTGTTGCTCAACCTTCCTCAAATACGATTGTGAACAAGCCAGTTCTTGCTTCATCAATTCTATCCTCCAATAAGAGCATAGACGTTTCTGGAGCAAGTCCAAAAATTATGAAGTTTGCAAGAGAATTAGGAATTTCTGTAAATGATGTCTCTGGTAGTGGTAGACAAGGAAGGGTTCTAGAACAGGATATTAAAAATTATGTTAGTCAAAGTTTAAACAAAAACAAAATTGACCAAACGGATAATTTAAACTCAAAAACCAAAAAAATAGATCCAGATCCTCTTCCATATCAACATGATGAATTTGGTGATGTTAATGTTCAAACTATTCCTAGAATTAAAAAAATGTCCGGTCCACACTTAGTTAAGGCTTGGAATACAATTCCACATGTAACTCAACACGACGAGCTAGATATTACAGAAATGGAAAGTTTTAGAAAAGGATTGGTAGATTTAAACACAAGGGAGAAAATTTCAATAACACCATTAGCTTTTATGATGAAAGCCTTGGTTAATGGTATGCAAAAATTTACAAATTTTAATAGCTCTTTAGATCAAGATAAGGTTGTTTATAAAAAATATTTTCATATTGGAGTTGCTGTTGATACTCCACATGGCTTGATGGTGCCAAAAATTCGAGACGTGAACAAAAAAAGCCTTTCCGACTTGAGTAAAGAAGTGAGGTCCGTAAGCAAACTTTGTAAAGAATTAAAGATTGATAAAAAGGAATTTTTTGGAGGTTCGATGACGATTTCTAGTCTTGGAGGTATTGGAGGAAGTTTTTTTACACCCATTATTAACTCTCCTGAAGTCGCAATAATAGGGATAGGAAAGTCCGAGATAAAACCAGTATTTATTAATGGAAAATTCGAGCCAAGAATGATGATGCCAATTTCTTTATCTTATGATCACAGAATAATTGATGGAGCTGAAGCTGCAAAATTTTGCCAAGATTTAAAAATTAGTCTTGGAAGAAACTTTGCTATGAAATTAGCAATTTAAATGCTTGCACAAGGACTTTGTGAAGAAAGATTCTTAGAGATTAAGGAAATTTTTAACAATTCCTTCAAAGACCTTACAGAAACAGGAGCTGCATTTTCTATCGTTCAAAATAAAAAAAAATTATTAGTTTATATGGTGGAGTAACGAACTCTCAAAATAGTCCGTGGAATGAAAAACAATTGTTAATACTTTTTCTGCTAGCAAAGGAATTTACGAAGCTTGTGCTGCAAAATTATTTAATGAGCAATTGCTGGACTTAGAAAAACCAGTTTCTTATTATTGGCCATCTTTTAAACATTCAAGCAAGTCCTCTATTTTAATTAAGCATATTTTTTCTCACCAATCTGGAATGTATCGCTTCAAAACAAAATTAGAAAATAAAGATTTATTAGACTGGAAAAAAATTATCTCTATTTTGGAAAACCAAGAACCAGATCATAACCCTGGGGAACAAACATATTATCATGCAAAAACTCATGGTTACCTAATAGGAAATTTAATTAAAATTGTAAGCGGCCTAAGGCTTGGTCAATTTTTAAGAAAAAATATTACAAAACAGGAAAATTTAAGTTTTTACTTTGGTGTAGATAATTCTCAAATAGAAAATATTGCCGATCTTTCTTTGCAAAAACCTATTCAAAAAAAAAATAAGTATGATGATGAGGATTTTAGCGCCTTTAATAATCCTGAACAAAATATTGAATTTTACAATAGCCAAGATTGGAGGAGAGCCGAAATACCCTCAATGGGTGGTCACGGCAATTCAGATGCAATTGCCTCTATTTATGATTATCTAGCTAATGATTTTAAAAATGATCAAAAAAATATTATTGATCAAGGCATATTAATTAAATGTTTGGAAGAAGCAAAACCTAGAATGGATCTGAGTTTAAACTTTCCAGTTAAATGGACTAACCTAGGTTTTATTTTAAGAGGAGGATGGATGTTTGGAAAACATAAAGAGTCTTTTGGGCATAATGGCTGGGGAGGATCATTGGGATTTGCAGATCCAATCAATGGATTGGGAATATCCTATGTAACAAAAGAAATTAACCCCACTATGGGGATGGACCAAAGAGCGGTAACTTTGGTTAAAAAATTTTATGAGCTATTGATTTGATTGGCTAACAATGCTGCATTATTCCAGGCGTCCTCTGCTTTAGGGCCAGACATCCAGTCACCACAAATGCCAAGATTGATATCTTTATTCCAATAAAACCTTTTTGAAAAATCTTGATTTTTAAAGGCATAAAGCCATCCATGAAGATCTCTATAAGATGTCTCTACATTCTTAATTTTAAGTAAAGTAAAAAATTCCTGGATCATCAACTCCAAAACTTCTTCTTTTTTATCTCTATATATATGACAATATTTTTTTGCAAAATTCAAACTACTTTGCAAGGTCCATAGTTCGAGATTTTTGTTATTTCCAATTCTTAATTTTGAACTTTCATTTCCAGCCCATCCTAGAATAGGATTTTTTTGAAATTTTATGCCAACGGATGAAATTTCTAGGGGCTTATCAAATGCAATCATTGCAGTAAGATTTGGCTCCATCGAGCCTTCAAAATTTAAACCTAAATTTAAAGGATTGGTAATTTTTTGACATTGCTCCAGAGGTATAGTTAGGATTAGTCTTTCACAATCTTGCGTGTCCTTATCTTTAAATTGCAAGGTCCATTTATTATTTCTTCTTTCAAGTCCTATCAACTCTTTTAAATATTCCACTTTTGTAGACAGTAAATCTTTTACAAAACTGTTATTTCCCAATTTTCCAATATACTTTTTTGAATCTATAGTTTTGTTATCTTCAAAGACATGGAAGTTGCCACTCCATTCCTTGATAGAGGATTTTAAATTTTGGTTTAAAAAAAAATCAAATTCTTTTATTGTTGGGGAAATATATTGAAGGCCATGATCAAAAAGTCCAATATTTTCAACTCTCCTAGTGGACGATCTTCCTCCTGGACCTCTGCTTTTGTCAAATATTAAAAGATTGCTATTTTGATCTAAAACTTTAGTGAGTACAGCTGTAGAAAATCCAGATCCAATAATAACTGTTTTGTTCATAATTTTCTGATAATAATATTTGCAATGAGCGTACTTAACTATTTAACAAAAATAAAAATATTTAAAAGAGTTATTCCGTCTATTGTAAAAAGAATTCTCAAGGTACTTGGGCAAAATATTTTTATTTATGAATTTAATAATCTTAAGATAATTATTAATCTTAATGAGCCAATGGATCAATTAATTTTTTTTCATAATGAGTATGAAAAATTACAAATGAATTTTTTAATTCAAAAGATTGCAGAGATTAAACCTCACTTTTTTCTCGATATAGGATCAAATAGCGGTATTTACTCATTGACTGTTGGAGACCAATTTTCAAAAATAAAAGTTCTTGCTTTTGAACCAATCAAAAAAACACGCTCTATATTTAAAAAAAATGTTTCTTTAAATAAAAAAAATAAAAATGTTAAACTTTATCCGTTTGGTCTATCTGATAAATCCAAAAATTTACTGGTGAAAGCTCAAATAAAAAATGGTTACATTCAGAAAGGAGGTTTCGGAGTTGCTAATAACAATGAAGATACCACGTCTTTGCATACTGAATACGCCCCATTTAAGAGAGGTGATGATTTATTAAAAATTAAAAATAAAATAGTCTTTGTAAAAATAGATGTGGAGGGCCATGAAATAAACGTTTTGGAAGGAATGTTAAAAATATTAAAAAGAAATAAAGTTTTTTTACAAATTGAAATTTTTGATAGAAATTTTAAAAAGACCAATCTTCTTCTCAAGAAAAATAATTTTAGAAAGATCTACAAGATTTCTAGCGATGGCAAAGATGATTACTATTATCAAAACTTTGAAAATAAACCTTTAACTTTTTGTGTGTCTTTAACAACTATTCCTTCTAGATTTTCAACAGTGAATAAAACAATTGACTCATTAAATAATCAAACAAAAAAAACCTAATAAGATTTTCTTAAACATACCCAAATCTTATAAAAGATTTCCGAATTACAATTCTAAATTTGATAAATTTAATCAAAAATTTAAGAATGTAGAAATAGTTACTTGCAAAGACAATGGGCCAGGAACAAAATTGCTTGGATCAATCAAGAAAATAAGGAACTACGATTATGTTGTTTTGGTTGATGATGACCATACTTATAATGAAAAAATGCTCAGTTTTTTTTATTTAAATGCTCTAAAAAATTTTGAAAGTTGTTATAGTTTTTGTGTTTATAACATTAAGGACTGCAAAATAGGTCAGGACGCTGATGGATTTATGATAAATACAGCTTTTCTTGTTAATATTAATAAATTTTTTAACAAGCATGTCAAAAATAATAGTAAGTTTTTTTTTAATGATGATTTGTGGATCTCGATTTTTTTAAATAAAATAGCTAAAAAAAATATTAAAAACTTATCTTTTTTACTTAAAAAAAGTACTTTCGAAAAATATGCGTCTATATATAAAAAGCACACTAAAAAAAATTCTTTAATTAATTATTATAGTTTCAATAAAAAAATAGCCGGAAATTTAAGATTTAATGAAAACGTTAAGGAATATCTTTCTTTAAAAAAAATGACTAAAAGTTTTTCGAAAAAAATTTTCTAAAATGGCGGAGAGAGAGGGATTCGAACCCTCGAAACAGTTGCCTGTTTACACACTTTCCAAGCGTGCTGATTAAACCGCTCTCACATCTCTCCGATTAGGCGTCTTTATTTATTTTTAAAACTCCAATAAAAGCTTCTTGAGGTATTTCTACGTTTCCAAACTGTTTCATTCTAGACTTTCCTTTTTTCTGCTTATCTAATAATTTTCTTTTTCTATCTCTTGCTCCACCGCCATGGATTTTAGTTAAAACATCTTTTTTAAAACCCTGTATTGTTTCTCTAGCTATAACTTTTCCTCCTATAGCTGCTTGAATAGGTATTTGGAATTGATGTCTTGGAATTAGCTCTTTTAATTTTTCACATATTAATCTTCCTTGTCTTACTGCAAACTCTCTATGAATAATCATGGATAAAGCATCTACAGGTTCTGCATTTACTAGGACTGAAAGTTTAATTAAATCTCCATCTTTATAGTCGGTAATTTCATAGTCAAAACTAGCATAACCGCTAGAAATAGATTTTAAACGATCATAAAAATCAAAAACCACCTCATTTAATGGTAGTTCATATTTTAAAACTGCTCTATTTCCAGAATAAGATAGATTTTTTTGCAGTCCTCTTTTTTCTTCACAAAGCTTGATAATAGATCCTAAGTATTCATCTGGTGTAATTAATGTTGCATCTATCCAAGGCTCTTTAATAGTTTTAATATAATTAGGTTCTGGCATGCTACTAGGATTTTGCAAGTCTGATTTAGTTCCATCTATTTTTCCAATTTATAAACCACACCCGGCGTAGTAGTTATTAAATTTAAATTATATTCTCTATCTAATCTTTGAACTGCAATTTCAAGGTGCAATAATCCTAAAAATCCACATCTAAAACCAAGCCCAAGGGCGGAAGAAGATTCTGCTTCATAAATTAAACTAGAATCATTTAGGGATAATTTTCCCAAACTATCTCTTAACAACCCATAATCTGAACTGTCTACGGGAAATAAACCGCAAAACACAACTGGTTTACTTGGTTTAAATCCTGGTAACGCCTTTGTAATTGGATTTTTTGACAATGTAATGGTATCTCCTACTTTTGTTTCTGAAACGCTTTTAATTCCAGTAACTATAAAGCCCATTTCTCCAGGGCCTAAATTATCTTTGTTTATGGGCTTCGGGGTAAAAACACCAACTTTATCAATTTTATATTTTGCACCATTGGACATCATAAGAATTTCATCATCTCTTTTAATATACCCATCTATAATCCTTACTAAAATTACAACACCCAAATAACTGTCGTACCAGCTGTCTACTAGTAAAGCTTTTAACTGATCATTACTTTCACTTATTGGTGCCGGTAATTTTTCAACAATGGCATTTAAAATATTTTCAATCCCTATACCTGTTTTCCCTGAAGCTAAGATTGCGTTAGAAGTATCTAAGCCAATAACATCTTGGATTTCTTGTTTAACCAACTCCGGTTCAGAAGCGGGTAAGTCAGCTTTATTTAAAACAACAACAATTTCGTGGTTATTGTCCATGGCTTGGTAAACATTTGCAAGCGTCTGTGCTTCTACACCCTGCGTACTATCTACTACCAATAAAGACCCTTCACAGGCTGCTAAAGAGCGACTGACTTCATAACTAAAATCTACATGGCCAGGTGTATCCATGATATTTAAAATATAATTTTTTCCATCCTTATGCTTGTAATTCAGGCGAACTGTCTGAGCCTTGATGGTAATTCCTCTTTCACGCTCAATATCCATAGAATCTAGAACTTGCTCTTTCATCTCTCGAGATTGCAATCCACCGCAGGTTTGAATAAGACGATCAGCGAGTGTAGATTTTCCGTGATCTATATGAGCTACGATAGAAAAATTTCTTATTAGTTCTGTAGAGCTCATGAGCTTCTGAGAGTGCCGCCTACATGAGACTGAACTGCGGATACAATTTTTTGACTGGTTTCTTCGATTGTTTTTTCATCTAAAGTTTTTTCCATAGACTGCAGTTTGATGCTAAAAGCGATTGATTTTTTTCCTTGTTCAATATTCTCGCCTTCATATACATCAAATATATTAATATTAGTTATTAATAATGGGTCACACTTTTTAACTTCTTCGATAAGTTCATTGGCACTAATGCTCTTATCGACAATAAAAGCAAAGTCTCTATCAACCGCTTGAAACTTTGATACTACATAATTTTGTTTTGCATCTTTTTGGTTTCTTTTTGGTTCGGAAATGTTGTCTAAATAAACTTCAAACCCACAGGGCGAATAATGATCCAGCTCTAATTGATTGACAATAATTGGATTAATCTCTCCAAAGCTTGCAAGTAATGGTCCTTTGTTTGATCCTAAATAAAAAGAACCAGATCTGCCAGGATGAAAAGATAAATTGCTTTTGCTTTCAACGACAAGTTTAGAGCTATCTATCCCAAGATCTATCAAAATTTGAATCACATCCGATTTAGAGTCATACGCATTAAAGGCTTGGGTTTTCATCATCCAATTTTTTTCTATCTTATCTCCCATGACAATACCTGAAGCAAAAATATTTTGTTGTCCTGGCTGCTTTCCTTTAAACACAGGGCCAACCTCAAAAAGCATTAAGTCTTTATGTCCCCTGTCTGCATTATTCTTTGCATGAATTAATAAATTAGAAAACATGGATGTTCTTAAGGTGTCAAGATCTGAAGATATTGGATTTATCAATCGTAATTTCTTATCTGAAAAAAAATCATCTATTTTTGAATTGGTAAAAGACCAAGTGACAGTCTCTAAATATCCTAAAGAAGCAATGGACCTTTGAATGTGGTGAAATATTTTTTGATGGAAGTTTAAAGCTGGTTTTAAAATATCTCTATCAGGCTCGGTAAGAGGAATGTTATCATAACCCTTAATTCTAATAAGCTCTTCAATGATATCTACTTCTTGATTTATATCTGGTCGAAAACTAGGCACTATCAATTCTAATGTGTTTTTTTTACTCTTTACTCCGAAACCCAAATCTTCCAAAATCTTTTTACTTTCCGTGCTAGAAATCTCAAAGCCTATTAATTTTTTGAAGTTAGCAATGGTAAAAACAATTTTTTTTTCTTTATAATTAGACTTTCCAGCCACTTTAATTGAACTAATTTTTCCACCACAAATTTCATGTATTAGCTTTGAAGCTTTGACCAGCCCTTCTTCTATAGACATAGGATCAACTCCTCTTTCAAATCTATATTTTGCATCTGTTAACAATCCAAGTTTCTTAGAGGATTTTGCAATAGTGATTGGATCGAAGCTTGCAGCTTCTAAAACAATGTCAGTTGTTGACATCTCTGTACCAGTAGAAACTCCTCCAATAATTCCTCCAAGTCCAAGAACTTTTGATTGATCGGCAATAACACAGTCTTCAGCAGAAAGTTCATATTTTTTATTATCTAGTGCTTCAAAATGTTCGCTCTTTTTTGACCTTCTGACAATAATCTTACCAGATATCTTATTGGCATCATAAGCGTGTAGCGGCCTATTCATGTCTATCATTACATAGTTGGTAATATCTACAATTGCAGAAATAGATTTTTGACCAACAGACTCTAAATCTTTTTTTAACCAGTCTGGACTTTCTTTGTTTTGAACACCCTCAATGTAACAGCTTCCAAATTGGTAACACCCCGAATCTTTTTAACTTCGACTGGAATAGATTTTTTGATGTAACTATTATTATTTCCTTTTTAGATTTAATAAAAGTACCCTCTCCAGATGCTGCCAAATCCCTAGCAATACCCCTTACTCCAAGGCAGTCAGATCTGTTGGGGGTTATGGAAATATCAATCATGGGATCTAAATTTTCTTTAAAAAAATTCTCACCTATTTTACGTTTGGAGTCTAACTCCATAATTCCATCACTACTATCTGAAATGTTTAGTTCAGATTCTGAACATAGCATTCCAAAAGATTCAACTCCTCTAATCTTTGCAATAGAAAGCTTCATACCATTGGAGGGAATAACTGTACCGGGAGAGGCATAAACTGTAATTAAATTATCTTGCGCATTGACTGCTCCACACACAACTTTAGTAATTTTTCCATCTCCAATGTCTACGTCGCAAATTTTTAACTTATCTGCATCTGGGTGTTTAATGGCCTTTAATATTTTACAAACTTTAAAATTAGATAAATTACTTTTGGCTGAGCTAATACTTTCAACTTCAAGACCAATAGATGTAAGTTTTTCCTCAATTTGTTCTGTGGTAGATTTTGTCTTTAAGTATTTTTTTAACCAATTTAAAGTGATGTTCATTTTGATAAACCCCTGTAATTAGTGGGGACATCATTTGCATTAAATCCAAAGTGTTTTAACCATCTCACATCACTATCAAAAAATGATCTTAAATCGTTAATGCCATATTTTAACATTGCCAATCGGTCAATTCCGACTCCGAAAGCATAGCCTTGGTACTTTTTGGTATCTACTTTTGCATTCTTTAAAACATTTGGATGCACCATGCCACAACCTAAAATTTCCAACCATTGATCACCCTGTCCTATGGTGATCTTTCCATTTTTGATTTCATATCCAATATCCACTTCAGCAGAAGGTTCTGTAAAAGGGAAATGACTAGGTCTAAAACGCATTTTAATTTGATCTACTTCAAAAAATTTTTTTAAAAAATAATCCAAACATCCTCTTAAATCTGCCATGGTTATGTTTTGGTCAACATACAGACCTTCTAACTGATGAAACATTGGAGTGTGTGTTTGGTCGCTATCACATCGGTAGGTTCTTCCGGGTGCGATAATTTTTAAGGGCGGTTTTTCATTTAACATTGTTCTAATTTGAACAGGCGAAGTATGAGTTCTCATCAATAATTCTTTTTGTTCGTCTAAATAAAAAGTATCATGCATGTCACGTGCTGGATGATTAGGTGGTGTGTTTAAGGCTGTAAAATTATTGTATTCATTTTCAATATCCGGCCCTTCCGCAACTGAAAAACCTAACTCTGCAAATATACAAGTCAGTTCATCAATTACTTGTGATACTGGATGAATCTTTCCTTGAGGTTTTGTTGGTGCTGATAAACCAATATCTATAGTCTGGTTTTCTAATTTTTTTTGAATCTCTTCTTGTTCAAATTTTGTATGAAGAATGTTAAATTGATCTAGAACCTTGGTTTTTAAAATATTTAGCTGGGAGGCAAATTCTTTTTTTTTCTCTTTATTAATAGTTGCCAAGTCCTGGAACAGTTTTGAAAGAGTGCCTTTTTTTCCAAGAATTTCTATTTTTAACTTTTCTAAACTTTCTTTAGATTCTAATTGAGAAAATTTAGCAAAAATTTCTTGTTCTAGTGTGGTCAGATTATTCATCTAAAAATTAAAAGTTTTAATTTAATTTAGATGAGATTGTACCTTTTTTACAATAGATTTAAAGGTTTCGGGATTGTGGTAGGCAATATCCGCCAATACTTTACGATCAATTTTAATTTTAGACTTAATTAAACCGTTTATAAATTTAGAATAAGTTAAACCTTCCGCTCTAACTCCAGCGTTAATTCTTTGAATCCACAAAGATCTAAAAATTCTTTTATTTCTTCTTCTATCTCTGTAGGCATATTGAAGAGATTTCTCTACAGCTTGTTTTGCTACTCTAATTGTATTTTTTCTTCTTCCTCTAAAGCCTTTTGCTTGTTTAAAAACCTTTTTATGCTTTTGGTGACTTGCCTGACCTCTTTTGACTCTTGCCATACTATCCTCTTACACCATAGGGCATAAAGGATTTTATTATCTTGGCATCTTGCTTCGATAAAACCGTAGTGCCTCTTAATTTTCTAATCTGCGCATTTGTTCTTTTGATCATTCCATGTCTTTTTCCAGCTTGTGGAGCTTTTACTTTTCCAGTAGCCGTGAATTTGAAACGTTTCTTTGCAGAGCTTTTAGTTTTTAATTTTGCCATAAAAATGTAACGGGGTTATACAAAGATTGTGATTTGAAAACAACAGAAATCGATTGTCTATAAGGCCTGAATTATTAGGGTCATTTGACGACCTTCCATCTTTGCAGACTGCTCAACCTTGCCTACTTCCTTAACATCTTCTATTATTCTTCTAACTAAATCGTAAGCAGCTTTTATAAACTCCATTTCCCTACCTTTGAATTTGATTGTAAATTTTACTTTATCTCCATTCGTTAAAAATTTTACTGCATTTTTAATTTTAAAATCATAATCGTGCACATCTGTTACAGGCCTTAATTTAATTTCTTTTAATAAGATAACTTTTTGTTTTTTTCTTGCTAAATTAGCTTTTTTTTGTAGCTCGTATTTATACTTACCACTATCCATGATTTTACAGACAGGTGGCTTTGTATTTGCTGCAATTTCAATTAAATCCAATCCTACTTCTTGTGCTCTATTGATGGCTTCTCCTAAAGGAACAATTCCTATGTTATCTCCATCATGTCCAATGAGCTGAACTTCTGAAGCTCTAATATTGTTGTTAGTTTTTGGACCGCGATCTCTAGGCTTTCTGTTATATTGAAAATTTTTATTAATAAGAATACCTCTAGATTTTTGGAGCTTGAGACTCTTTAGATAAACTCGAAATTATTTTTCTAAGCTTTCGGTTTGTTGGTCTTCTTGACCCAACCTTCTCAAAGTAATTGTTTTATTTTGAACTTCTTTTGAACCGCAAATCATTAAGATGGGAATTTTTCCAACGGAGTGTTCTCTAATTTTATAATTAATTTTTTCATTTCTTAGATCAATAATAGGTCTTATTGAAATTTTTCAAGCTGATTTAACATTTCTTTTGCATACTCGTGATGCTCTTCATTGATTGGAAGTATAGCAACTTGAACTGGGGACAACCAAAATGGTAACTTACCAGCATAGTGTTCAATTAAAATTCCTGTAAATCTTTCTAAAGAACCAAACAAGGCTCGGTGCAACATCACTGGAGTTTTTTTCTACCTTCTTATCTATATATGTTGAGCCTAATCTTCCTGGTAAGTTTAAATCTACTTGCAAAGTTCCACATTGCCAGTCTCTACCAATAGCATCCCTTAAAAA
>FUWD012840201.1_pt1 | contig 38008 bp, 40 predicted proteins | sample 1063281 | NCBI WGS metagenome assembly FUWD01 (sample SAMEA79048168, study PRJEB19326) | metagenome | biome: marine | reverse complement strand
GCGCCTCCGTTTCCGTAATGACGCGGTCCATGTCCCTCTTCGGCGACCTCGCCGTCAGGGGCGGCTGACCGCGATGACGCCGAACGCCTTCTGGCAGAAAATATCGAGACCGGATACGCCGATGCCGATGATGTCGGCCGTGACTCCGGAGACACGCTCGGCATGTGACACGACACTTGCCACCGTACTCGCCACGATAGATGCGTCTATGACCGTTCCCTTCCGCATCCCCCCTTCCGATACGGCCTCGGTCGCGGCAAGCACGCGCAACAAATCGTCGCCCGGGACTTCCTGCGCCATAACCGCCCGGATCCGCGAGGACCCGATGTCTATTCCGAGATAGTTTTCTGTTTTTGCCATACGAAGAACGGCAGGATCGGCTCCCCCAGGGAACGCTCCAACTTATACCCGATAGTATACCCCGAAACCGAAAAAAGGACAAAGTACGGAAACGACGGAAGAAACCCGCCGGAGTTTCAGAAAAAGAAACGTGACAGGTACGGGGAAAAGATCGCGATTCCGACCAGTGCCGCGAAGACCGACACGACCAATACCGCCCCGGCGGCGAGGTCCTTTATGACCTTCACTCCTTCGTGATATTCCGGCTGGAGCATATCCAGAAGACGTTCGAACGACGTGTTCACGAGTTCGAACGCCAAGACGGCTCCCATCGTCAGGAGCACCGTCGCGCGCTCCGCCGAAGACAACGGCACAAAGAATGCGAATACGGTCACCGCCGAAACGAATGCGAGTTCGATACGGAAATTCCGTTCCGTGACCGTCGCGCTCCCGATTCCGCGGACGGCGTGCCGAAAACTTCTCATGAATCTGACCATAGGGAATATGTACTATGAAATCCTCCTCCACAGTATACAACGGACGGCGGCCGTCGACCACCTTTGCGGAGGAATGTCACCTCGTGGAAAGTTCTTCCGTCACCTCGTCTTGAATACGGAACATCTCCTCGGAATGATCGAGACCGAGCAGATGCAGGATGCCGTGCGATACGACGAAAACAAGCTCCCTTTCGAACGGGACATCGTCACCCTCGGCCGCCCGACGGACGAATTCCGGGGAAATAACAAGATCGCCGAGAAAGATATCCGCATCCGTCGGAAGTGCCGTCCCCTCGTATTCGGCGAACGACAGGACATCGGTCGGTGCATCCTTGCTACGATAGGCCCGGTTGAGTCCAGCGATCTCGTCGTCCGACACGAGCGCGATGCCGACAGATACGGTCGCGGACGGAAGAAAAGACGACGACCCAGACCGGGCCATCGTCTCTTTCACGACCGCGACAAAAAAATCATCTTCCATGCCGCAATCGATATTCCTCACGATATCGACGATCGGTTCCATGACGCCTACGAGAGCGATTCCTCGACGAGACGCTTCACCGCGTTCCCGTCGGCCCGGCCAGCAACCTTCTTCGCCACGGTCCCCATAAGCTTCCCGAAATCCGCTTTCGAAACGGCACCGGTCTCGGCCTTCGCCTCGGCGATCAGGCTCCGAATTTCCTCTTCCGGAAGATCCGCCGGAAGGTAACCGGAAAGGATCGCAAGTTCGGATTCCTCCTGCTCGGCGAGATCGGGGCGCCCCCCCGCGCGATAGCTTTCCGCACTTTCGCGACGCTGTTTCGCGAGACGACGCAAGACGGCGACGGATTCCTGTTTGGACAGTTCCGCGGCCGGCTTCCGGCATTCGATGGCCTCGTTCTTGAGCGCGCTGCCAATCATCCGGATCGCGTCACGCCGTGGAGCGTCTCCGGCCTTCATGGCTTCCTTCAGGTCGGCACCTATCGTTTCGTAGAGCGTCATAACGGTCGGAATCAGTGATTGATTTTCTTCTTGATATCGCGAAGGGACTCATCGTCGAACTTCCCGAACTTTTTCAACCGACCGATCTCCTTGCGGATCTTCGTCTTGTACAGCGCTTCGCTGCGTCGATCGATCTTACTCTTTTCCTCGCGCCGAAAACGGAGTTTCCGGGCACGCTGAAGCGTTCCGCTCCGCTGAACGCTGCGGGAAAAACGACGGATCATGCCCTCGGGCGTCTCCCGTTCCTTTTTTCGTACCTGTATCATGTATACCGACCTCCTTTCCTGGTAATCATATATGAAACCCCTCCCTCGTCTCAATCCCGGCCGGAACGACCCGTCTTCACGGGACCTATCCCCTCGGTCAGCCTGGTGCCGCCGATAAGGTGCAGGTGGATGTGCGGAATTTCCTGTCCGCCGTCATTCCCGACCCGGAACAGAAGTTTATACCCTTTTCCGGAAATATTCAAGTCCCGGGCGATATCGCGCGCCGCAAGGATCATCCGGCCCGCAAGCAAGGCATCGGCATCCGACAGATCGTCGATCGTCGCGATCCGACGCTTCGGGATGATTAGGACATGTACCGGCGCCAACGGACGGATGTCCCGAAAGGCGAGCAGCTCGTCTGTCTCGAGGAGAATGTCCGCCGGAATCTCTTTCCGAAGTATCTTGTCGAACACGGTCTCTTTCATAGGACGGTCGGGTCACTTTTCGGTTTTCATCGGAGAGACCGAGAGCGTCGCGTTCGCCTTGAGAAGCTTCTTCGTCGCCTCAACGAGCTTCTCGCGGGTGACGGTCTCCTGCGTGCCGGACACCATGTCCTTGACGATGGCGGTCCCGTCAATCGCCTCTTTCTGTCCGAGGATGATCGTCACGTCGACCCCGAGCCGACCGGCGATACGCATCTGCGCCTTGAGGCTTCCCCGACCGAAACTCTCCGCGACGAGGATGCCGTGCTTTTCGAGATCCGCGAACAGCCGGAGACTCTTCTTTTTCGCGAGATCGCCGAGCTGCGCGAGGAAAACCCGCGGCTTCGGGAATTCGTACGGTCGGACCTGCGTCCGCTTCATCTCGAGGACGATCCGGTCGAGGCCGAGGCCGAACCCAATCGCGGGTGTCGGTTCGCCGCCGAGTTCCTGCATGAGGTTATCGTATCGTCCGCCTCCGCCGAGCGCGTATTTCTTTCCCTCCCGGTCGGTCGACCAGATTTCGAACACCGTCCGAGTATAATAGTCGAGACCGCGGACCAGTCGGGGGTTGATCGAATACGGGAGTTCGAGCTCGTCGAGGTATTCGAGCAGCGACTTGAAATGCGCACGGGACTCGTCGTCGAGGAAGTCGAGCGCTTGCGGCGCCTGGGAAGTCAGCTGGACACACTTGTCCTCCTTGCAGTCGAGGATGCGCATCGGATTGGTTGAAAGCCGGTCGCGGCACACCTGGCACAACTTGTGTTTCTGCGATTCCAGGAACCGGACCAGCGCCTTCTCGTAGCGCTTGCGCGATTCGGGCGTCCCGATCGAGTTCACCTGAAACTCGATGTCCCGAAGACCGAGTTCCCGGACGACCCGTGAGGCGAGTTGGATCACCTGGGCATCGAGGATCGGGTCCGCTTCGCCGAACACATCGAAATTCCCCTGCCACAGTTCGCGATACCGGCCTTCCTGCGGACGGTCGTACCGAAACACCGGCCCTGTCGAGAACAGACGAATCGGTTTCGGAAGCACGCTCATCCCGTGCTGGATATAGGCGCGAGCCACGCCGGCCGTGAATTCCGGCCGGAGCGCGACACGGTCGCCGCCGCGGGTCTGAAACGCGTAGATTTCCTTGTCGATGATATCGGTCCCCTCCTTTATGGATCGCAGGAACAGATGAAGATATTCGACCGTCGGGGTATCGATCCGCTGGAATCCGTACTCCTGGGCAGCCGAGGACAGGCTCCGTCTCACGCGCTCCCAGTACGGCTGCTCGTCGGGAAGGATGTCGCGCATGCCGCGAAGCGACTGCATGAGCAGCTCGCTCTCGGACTCGACCGGTGCGGACACCGTTTTCGCGGCGGTTTTTTTCACGGGCCTCGATGCGGTCTTCGCGGCGGATTTTTTCATCGTCCGTCCGGCACTCTTCGCGGAAGCTGCTTTTTTCGGGGGCATAGGGTCGTCGCTTATGCTGGTCTACGGGATACGAACCGATCCGACATCCGGCACCGACCCTGTCGCCTTCGGGTCGCGGAACGGGATGTCGAACGGGTTCCGGAACGGGCGTCAGCGATACCACCACGCCTGAGAAAGGGGCCATGCCCGCAGGAGCACCCGCCCGATGACCAGATCACGGCCCACCGGACCGAACACGCGGGAATCCAGACTGTTCATGCGGTTGTCGCCCAAGACGAGATACTGGTCCGGACCGAGCGTGACCGACTTCATGTCCGTCGTCACGACCGTCGGGGAAAGATATGCCGACTCGTCGAGGACGAAGCCGTCCGGATGCGTCCCGTTCGCGATGACGATCTTCGAGCGGTCGATACGGACAGTCTCCCCAGGGAGTCCGATGACGCGCTTGATGAGATAGACATCCGGTTTCTGCGGCGAACGGAACACGATCGGTTCCTGACGGGTCAGGTCATGGAACGGGGAAACGGTGAACAGGGGCGACCCCGACGGACCGACATCGGTACGCTTGTACCCGAACTCGTTGACGATGAGGTACTCGCCGTCCTCGAAATTCGGTTCCATACTGGAACCCTGAACAAAGAACGGCTGGAAGAAAAAAGTCCGGACTGGTATGATGATGATGGCGGCGAGGATGAACACCTTTACCATTTCGAGGAAAAACCCGCCCGCGGTGAGCGAGTCTTCCTCCGTCGGTTCCGGTGCTCTCCTGCCTGGTTCGCGCTCCGGGATATCGGATCGCTCGGGGTATGTCGCCATAAGTCGGAATATCGTGATGATCCCGGGAAAGAATGTGCGCTGAACAAGGCCATGATATCATGTTTCGCATCGGAAATCAAGGGCCGAAAACGGCCTGAAACCGCATAAAAAAGCTTCCGCATGAAAAAGACCCTCCTCTCCGTCTCCCTTGCGATTCCAGTGATCCTCCTGGCGTTTTTGGGATGGAAAGCGTTCCGGACCGCCGGACGGATCCATATCGAGAATGCCGGTTCACCGGAAACGCATGGTGACCTGTCCCCGTTCCTGCCCGGAGGGGAGCGGGAGCCCCTCGACGGCGAGGAATCCGGAAGGGTGAACATACTCCTTCTCGGTCGCGCCGGCGAACACTATCCCGGTCGGGACCTGACCGACACCGTCATGCTCGCCAGTCTCGACATCCCGGGACATCGTGCCGCATTCCTGTCCGTGCCGCGCGACCTGTTCGTCCCGATTCCCGAGACCGGACTCTTCACGAAAATCAACTCGCTCTACCAGTACGGCCTTTCCCGCGAGGAAGGCGTCGGACCGATCATCGCCGCCGTGGAACACATCACCGGACAGGATATCCCCTATTTCGTCACGCTCGACTTCGACGGGTTCGAAAAGGTGATCGACGACATCGGCGGCATACGGATCGAATCCGAACGGGATATCCTCGACACGCGCTATCCCGGAAAGAATTATTCCTACGAGACCTTTGCGCTGTCCGCCGGATGGCACACGCTCGACGGAAAAACCGCCCTCAAGTACGCCCGCGAACGGCACGACGATCCGGAGGGCGACTTCGGTCGGGCGAAACGACAACAACAGATCATAAAGGCGTTCCAGGAGAAGGCTCTCTCGGTCCGGACATTCCTCGATCCATTCACGATAAACCGTCTGCTCGACACCCTGGGCGACAGCGTCCGGACGAACCTTACCATGGGACAAATCGCGAGCCTGATCGAGTTGGGACGGATGACCGACCTCCGGAACGCCTCGAATGTCGTCGTCGATGCCTGGAAATCGGAAAGTCTGCTCCGCGTCTCACATGTCGACATGAACGGTGTCCGGGCATTCATACTCGTCCCGCGGACCGGAAACTGGAACGAGCTCACGACCCTCGCCGACGCCGTCTTCGATCAGGATTCGATCGCCCGGAAACGGGCCGACATGGAACGGGAAGCCGCGTCCGTTCTCGTACTCTCCCCTCCAGAAGACGCGACCGACGCAAACCGGTTCGCGAGAACCGTCGGCGACGCGATTCCCGGAAGCACGGTCTCGGTCGTGACGGCGTCGGAAGCGGAGCGTCCCGAAAAAACCGCCGTCGCGGATCGGACGGGTCTCAAAAAGCCGTTCACGCTCGACACGCTCCTTCAGACCTTCTCCCTCGACCGGACGGATTCCGCGCCGGAACTTCCGACATCCGACACCGATTCGGACTTCGTCATCCTCTTCGGAAACGACCTCCACGACGACCCGCTTCCGGAAACCTCGTTGGCAAAGGAAGCGGACGATTCCCTTGAGACCGACGAATCGTTTTCCGAATACTTCCTCCCCACGGAATATTGACGACTCCGACCCGCTTCCACGACGGACCGTATGGACTTTCCGAACCGCATGCACTACCCTATATCCATATGAGACTCATCATAGGACTTGGAAATCCCGGAAAAGAATACGCCGACACCCGACATAATGCTGGGTTCCTTTTCCTTGATTTTCTCCGGGAAGCGTGGGCATTTTCGGGATTCGAACCGTCGGCGAAATGGAAGGGATCGGTATCGTCCGGTATCCGTGACGGGGAAAAGATCCTGCTTGTGAAACCGGAAACCTTCATGAACCGCTCCGGGGAATGCGTCCGATCGATCATGGATTTCTTCAAGCTTTCCGTATCCGACATCACCGTCGTTCACGACGACCTCGACATCGCGCCGGGAACCTTCAGGATCGTTTCCGGCTCCGGCGCCGCGGGGCACAACGGCGTTTCCGACATCATCGAAAAACTCGGGACCAAAGAATTCGCCCGTATCCGTATCGGCATCGGCCGGCCACCGGAAAACGTTCCCGCGGAAAGATTCGTCCTCTCGCCGTTTTCCGAAGAAGACCGTTCCACGCTCCGGGAAACGTTCATGGAAATGGAACGGAGCATATGACAAAAACCCTCCGCCGGACGGCGGAGGGTTTTTCTTTCGGGAAACGGTTCCTATTCAAAACTGGCATCTCCCAGGATGAAGTGCTCGGAATGAGCGACACCGCCATCGACCGGAGCGGCGACACTCCGGGTCCGCAATTCCTCGATGGAATCGGCAACCGCCTGATCCTCAAGCGCCTCACGTGTCGATTCGACCGTCAATTCCGTCTTCAGTTCGGCGATCTCGGTCCGCAGATCGACGATGGCCGTCCATACGTCCTCGAAGGACTCCCCGCCCGTCACCGTACTCGCGAAAGCGATTCCCGTAACCGCAAAAAATCCGGCGAACAGGAATCCGAACATGAAATTTCTCATACGATCCGATGCCAAAAAATATAACCAAGCACAATAGCGCAAAATCGTATTTTTGTCAAGTATCAAAGCCACCTCCGCAAGTAAAAATGCTTTAAAAAAAGAAAAACCGGCTTGCGCCGGTATGTTTCTTTCGATTTCCCGTCTCATAATCCCACATCCCGAACTGGACTTCGGTCACCTATCCCTCTCCCCGTTGTACGTTGTCGGTTCCCGGTTACGCCCGCGAGACATACGCTCCCTTTTCGGTATTCACGACGACCCGGTCACCGGCCGAGATAAAAAGCGGTACGGTCAGTTTGAGTCCGTTCTCAAGCGTGACCACCTTGTCGCCGCCCGAGGCTGTATCGCCCTTGAGTCCCGGAGGAGCTTCCTTCACTTCGAATTCCATCTTCACCGGAAGCTCGACATTGATCGCGTGGCCGTCATAATTGAGCACGGTCACCTCGGTCCCTTCGATGAGATATTCTGCGGCCTCGCCGAGCGTCGCCGCCGGCAGCGCGAACTGCTCGTAGCTTTCCGAATCCATGAAATGATATTCGTCCCCTTCCGGATACAGGTACTGTGCGGACGATTTCACGGTCTCCGCCTCCTCGAACTTGTCCTTGTCCTGAAAGGTGTATTCGATGGTCGCTCCGGTCAGTATGTTCCGAAGTTTCGTGCGCATGACCGCACCAGCGCGTCCGGTCTTGGAATGCTGATAATCAAGCACGACGAACGGCTGTCCGTCCCACACGATCTTCTTACCGGTCTTGATATCGCTGAGTCCGAGCATAAACATGCGACAGTTAACGACTAACGATGGATAGGGACGGGAAGCGGTGAGTCGCCGACAGGGAAGACACGGTAAGAAAACGGGAGGGTTTCACCTTCTGACCCCGACACCGTTCCTCCATGCTATCCGATCCCTGTCATCTGTTCTTATCTCACCCGTTCCCCAATCTACTTCACCACGTACGGGACCAGGCCCATATACCGCGCGCGCTTGATTGCGAGTGCGATATCCTTCTGCTGTTTCGTCGAAAGCCCGTGCTTTTTCGGCGCATAGATCTTTCCCTGGGAGTTCAGGAACTTCCGCAGGAAATAGGCGTCCTTGTAATCGAGATTCTCGAGCTTCTTCTGCATCGCGTCTTCCATAGATATGATATTCGAACGAATTATCCCGACCAACCCGCCTTATCGCCGTCGGTTGTCGGTTCGTGGCAAGTTCTCCTTAAAACGGTACATCCTCGATCCGGACATCCTCCTTCTCGTCATCGAGATTGATGGTCGGTATCTCCTCTTCGATCGGCGCCGGAGCCTGAGCCGATCTTGATGTCGCAGCCGAAGGAGACTGCACGGGTGACGTTCCCTGCGGAGCGCCGTAGTTCCTGGGAGTATATCCGCCACCGCCCTGCCCGGCTCCTGTCGGCTTGGAACCCATCTGCATATTCTCGCCGACGATTTCCGTCGTCTTTCGCTCGACACCGTCTTTGCCGACGAACGAGCGTGTCTGAAGCCGGCCCTCGAAGAAACACTCCTGCCCCTTCACGAGATACTGTCCCGCAATCTCCGCAAGCTTTCCCCAGAGGACGACCGTATGGAACTCCGTCTTCTCCTGCTTCTGTCCGGATTTGTCGTTCCATCGGTGGCTCGTCGCCAAGCCGATGGTCGCCACTGTCTGTCCGGTCTGCGTCGCCCGGACTTCCGGATCCCGCGTCAGACGACCAACCAATATGACCCGGTTCACATTCATATATGTTTCGGTTACCCGATTATATACCGCTTGCCCTACCGTCTTTTCACATTCCCCGTCCCCGCTTGTCGGTGGTCGGGTATCGACACTAGATGTCGAGCACTTCCTTCAACTGCTTGTCGAGGTCCTCGTGGGCGACCGGCTTCTGCTCTTTCTTCTCCTTGGCAACGACGGGCTTCGCCGCAGCCGCCTCCTCACGTTCCTTTTCCTCGCGCTCCTTCGCGGCGGCACCGCCGTCCCGGACAGACTCTATCGACGGCCTCGGGGTCGGGGTGGACGGACGCTCGGCAAACCGACGACCGCCTCCGCGGCGATCGTCGCGACGGACCGTCTTCGGACGCTCCTCGCGGGGAATCGGCTTGAGTTCCGGAAGCCGATCCGCACGGACGATCAGAAACCGCGCGATGGACGGGTACAGCCGAAGCGCCCGCGTCATCTCCTCGATCGCATTCACCTTTTCCGGCGCATCCGGAGAAAACGGTGCATCATCCGCCTCGGGCATGGAAAACCTGCGGGCGATATAGGTTCCGCGCCGCTCCTTGCCGATCTCGTACGCGAGATTCCGCTTTTCCGTCGTCTCCTCCGGAAGGAAAGTCCCCCCGAATTCCGTCACGATCTTTTCCATCTCAGTCCGGACCGCGGGAATCTCGGATTCCTTCGAGTCCATGACCAATGAGAACAGTTCGTACACCCTCGTATCCCTGGCTGCCATACGGTATGTCATTATTCCGACCTGATTACGATAAAACCGCCAAAGAAAGCCCCTGTACGGTTTGTGCCCGCCCTGGTCTCCTCTCCGAAAAATCGGGAGAAGCGGGGCGACGCGCCGGACTTTCTCTGTTGTATTTCAACAATACCACCCTTTTCCGGACTTGGCAAGAACGGACGGCTACCCAGAAAAAATGGATTCCTTCGGATCATTCGTAAAACTGCTCGTAATTGTCCTTGAGACACAGGACCTTCTCCCCGTAATTTTTGATCGTGGAGCCCCAGCAGTTCACGCCCTTGTAACTCTTCTTGTACTTGCTTGCGCTTCCATAACAGTAATACCCCCAATTGGAACCGGCAAGATACACGCAGTACGACTTCGCCTCGTAAAACCGGTCTTTCTTCGCGGCGCCGTCGTTCGCAAGTTTGGACGCCATAGCCGTCACACCATCCACGAGGTTCCATGGATCGGGCGGATGATGTCCCGTCAAAGACGATATGGTGCCCTGATATCCGAGCCACGTGGTCGGCATGAACTGCGCCACACCCATCGCTCCGCCGGTACCGCTGTAGCTTTTCGGAGGGCAAGAAAATTTCAATTTCTTATAGTTATAATCAAGCTCGTCGGCGATCTTCTTGAGAGCCGACAACTGAGTGCTCGTCATCTTGCTTTCCTTGTAGTCGCAGGTGCCGACACTCTGCCCCTTGTTCGACTCCTGAACCAACACACCGAGCAGGAAAGATTTGTTCATGCCGGTCGCCGATGCCGCGAACTTCGCGGCCTTGAGGATATCGTCCGTACTGACCGACTCTCCGAGCAACTCGGAATACCGGCTCCGCAGGGCGTTCAATTTCGACTGGAGATCGGCGATGACTTTCCGCTGATCCGCGAGATCGGCCTGCGTTTCCGTCAGGTCGGATGCCAGGGTCTGTTTTTCTTCCAACTTGTCGCCGAGCAGTTCCTCATGCTCTTGCTTTAACTCCTCGAGCGACGCCTTCTCGACGGCCACCTGTTCCCGGGAGGACCGCATATCGTCGAGTATTCCGCGGATACGGTCCCCGACCGTACGGAAACGGTCCGGATTATTGAGCGCGCGGGTCATGTCGTCACCGGACAGCATCGAGCCGAACAGCGGGTCATCGGATTCCGCGCGGATTTCGCGCAACAGCCCCGTCAGGATAAGCCGGTTCCCCTCGATTCGTTCCTGCATAAGCTCTATTTCCGCCTGTTTCCGGTCGATATCGTTCGTCGCCTCGGAAATCCTGGTTTTCGCGGCGGCGATCGCGGCCTGCGTCTTGGAGAGCGAGACATTTATCTGCCCGAGCTCGTTCGCCAGCGCAGCCTCTTTCGCCCGTTCTTTCTCGATCCGTTTTTGTGTATCACTGATATCGCCGACGAGGTCATCGGCCGAATCGGCGGCGCGGACGGGCAAAAACGAACCCATGGAAAACGTGACCAGAGAATAGACGATACACAACGCGAGTATGTGGGATACCTGTTTCATACTCCTATCATACCACATATCGGCCTCGAAAGAAACGGACGCAAAAAGCGGACCCGCGCCGTTTCCGGCGGAATCCGCTTCGCTCCTTGCCGGAACCGGACAACCACTACAGCAGTGCCGCCGCATCCTCTTTCGCCTTCTTCGTGATCGCCGTGCCGATCGCCTCGGCGACCTTCGGGTTTTCCTTCAGGAACGCCTTGGCCGTCTCACGGCCGACACCGAGCTTGGTTTCGCCGAACAGGAAAGAATTGCCGGACTTTTTCAGCACCTCGAGACGGACGCCGGTGTCCAAAAGATCACCCGATGCGGAAATCCCCTCGTTGTACATGATATCGAACTCGGTCGTCCGGAACGGAGGGGCGACCTTGTTCTTCACGACCTTCACCTTCACGCGGTTACCGACCACTTCCTCGCCTTTCTTGATCTGCGCGGCGCGACGGACCTCGAGACGGACCGAGGAATAGAATTTGAGTGCCTGACCGCCGGTCGTCGTCTCGGGATTGCCGAACATGACACCGATCTTCATACGGAGCTGGTTGATGAAGATGACCACCGTATTCGACTTGGCCATGATCGGGGTGAGCTTTCGCAGCGCCTGCGACATGAGCCGCGCCTGACGGCCGACATGTTGGTCCCCCATCTCGCCTTCGATCTCCGCGCGCGGCACGAGCGCCGCAACCGAATCCACCACGATCACGTCGAGTGCGTTCGAACGCACGAGCGTCTCGACGATGTCGAGCGCCTGCTCGCCCGCATCCGGCTGGGAGATGAGCAGATCCGCGGTACTGACCCCGAGCTTCTTCGCGTACTCCGGATCGAGCGCATGTTCCGCGTCGATGAACGCGGCGGTGCCGCCCATTTTCTGCGCGTTCGCGATGATATGGAGTGCCAGGGTCGTCTTTCCGGACGATTCCGGTCCGTACACCTCGATCACGCGTCCCCGCGGAACCCCGCCGATGCCGAGCGCCAGGTCGAGCGAGACCGAGCCGGTCGGGATTGCCTCGATGTCCACCTTGCGGACCTCGCCGAGCTTCATGATCATCTCGTCGCCGAATTTTTCCCTGATGGCGCCCATCACCTCGTCGAGCCCGTCCTTTCCACCACGCTTCTCCGTCTTCGTGTCCTTTGCGGCCATATGTGTCTCTTCAAAAAATTACCGTTTTCAAATCCTGCCCTCCGGACCGTACGAGACCGTCGCCGGTCCCGGCCCGTCCGAAAGTGCCGATTCCGTCCCATCCCCGAAACGGACCAGGACCGATGATCCGGATTCGGCCGAAATCTCGACGGTTTCCCGCGCGCCGAACGAACGCTCCTCGCCTACCGGCAGTCCGCCGTTCCACACGGTCTCGCCGTCGACACGCACCGTGACCGGACTTTCCGTGACGGTCCGGATCGATACTCCGACCGGCATGGGCGTCACCGACTCCGACAGGACCGTCTCCGCGGCAATCCGATCCGGCAGGGTCGCGCTTACCGACACGATCCGTTCACGGGTTTTCCCGAACCGGTTCGTCGAGGAGACCGAGATGTCGTTGAGTCCGGCATCGAGCGATACCCGCTCGGCGAACGATCCCGATTCGTCGACGACGATCTCGCCATCGTTGATGCGGACGACCGCACGAGAATCGGTCTCGCCTCGGACGACCGTCTCGGCTTCCGTGACCGTGTCGCCGTCGACGGGCGACAGGATCACGAGACGCGGTTCCGATACGAAGGACCGGAACTCGAGATACAGATACAGGAACGATCCGATCACGACGAGTCCAGCCAGACCGAATGCGAGATCGCGGGCCGAAAACGGGGCGCGGGACCTAACGGAAACGGACGGCCGCGACCCGTCGGAAGACGAATCCGCCTTTCCGTCGATGGTATTCCGGATACTCCGCTCCCGCTCGTACAGCTTCAAGATGACATCTTCCGGAACGCCGAGAAACGACGCATATCCGCGAAGGAAGCCGCGGACATAGACATCGGGAGGAAGATCCCCATACGCTCCGGTTTCGAGCGCTTCGAGATACTTCACCTGTATTTTCGTGGCACGCGACACCTTCGTGAGACTAATCCGGTTGTCCGTCCGTACCTTCCGAAGCTTCTCCCCGAGCGTGAGCGAACCGACTTTTTTCCTGGTAAAATCAGCGGTAGTCATGGCTCCATGGTAGCATGTCCGGACCAAAGGGTAAAACATGAGACAAAGACCCGTACGGACGCAGGTCCATGCGATCGAAATCGGAAAATCACAAACCTACCTGCGATACCGTTCGGACTTCCGACTCCGCGACGCTTCAGGCGTAAAATGCGCGACATGCCCCGTACGACGGACTTTCGACTTTATAGACTTTCGGCCTATACCTGCCATTTGTCCCGCGCCGACTGTTCGGAAAGGGGATCGTCATAGTCCGATGGACCGTCTTGTCCCGCGAATTTCCCGACCAGTACGGGACGGCCCTTGTTCGCGCCTTCCGGGGGGCCGACGACCCCGTTCTCCTCGAGGAGATCGAGCAATTTCGCCGCGCGTCCGTATCCGATCGACAGTCTCCGCTGCAGGAAGGTCGTCGCCGCGCGGCCCGACTCGATCACGAGCTTCCGGGCCTCGCCATACTTGTCATCCTGTTCGTTCGGGTCATCCAACGATTCCGAAAAATCGACATCCGAGGGACCGCTCCCAATGGGACCCTCATCGTCACCGTCTCCGGAACCGAAGTCCTCGTCAAGGTTCTCCTCACCGAGTTCCTTCTTCCGATCGATGAAGAACCGTACGATGTCCTTCACCTCCCGATCGTCGACATACACCCCCTGGATTCGCTTCGGCTGGGCGGCACCCGGAGCGGCATAGAGCATGTCTCCCTTTCCGATAAGCTGGTTCGCTCCCGGCGCGTCGAGGATGATGCGCGAATCCATCTGGCTCGAAACCGCGAAAGCAATCTTTGCCGGCACATTGGATTTGATGAGTCCCGTCACAACATCTGCAATCGGCTTCTGCGTCGCGAGCACGAGGTGGATACCGGCCGCGCGGGACATCTGCGCGAGTCGGGCAATCGCCCCTTCCACCTCCTTGCCGTGCGACATCATGAGATCGGCCATCTCGTCGATGACGATGACGATATAGGGAAGCGGGTCCAAAGGAAGCGTCCGCGGACGGCCGTCTGGACCGTTCTTCTCCACATAGGTCTCGCCGCGATGTTCCTTCTCGCGATACGAACCGAGGTCGCGCACCCGGACCTGTTCGAAAATCCTCAGCCGCCGCTCCATCTCTCCGATAGCATACTTGAGCGCGTTGATGACATGCTTGGAATCCGTGATCACCTTCCCGCCCTTGAGATGTGGGATCTCGTTGTAAAGTGACAGTTCGACGCGCTTCGGATCGATCAGGATGAGCTGCAGGTCCTCCGGGGAATTCTGATACAGGAGCGAAAGCAGGATGGAATTGATACACACGCTTTTTCCGGAACCGGTCCGGCCGGCGATGAGCAGGTGCGGCATCGACTCGAGATCCGCCACTTCGGCGGCACCGGACACGGACTCACCGAGTACCACAGGAAGTTTCCAGTGTCCGGCGCGGAACGCCGGACTCTCGAGGATGTCGCGCATCCGGACACTCGCCTGCGTCGCGTTCGGAACCTCGATACCGACCAGTGAGGTATTCGGGATCGGCGCCTCGATACGGATCGGGTGCCGCGCGAGCGCCTGGGAAAGCTCGTTCGACAGCGAGACGATCTTGGACAGCCGGGTACCGAACGCCGGACTGAAGGTGTACTGGGTCACGGTCGGACCAACCGTCGTCCCGCCCATCTCGCCGGAAATATTGAAATACCGGAGCGTATCGAGAATGACCTGCCTCGTCCGTTCGCTGTCGCCGGAATCACCCCGACCGGTGCGACCGCGGAACGCATCGATATCGGGACGACCCCAGACCGGAGACACTCGTTTCCTTCGACGCCGGGCCGGAACGGATTCATTCTCCCCGTCCTCCTCGTCTTCCTCATCTTCGTCATGTCCCTCATCGTCAACCTCTTCCTCTTCGGAAGCATTCTCTTCATCGGGAAAACTGATCGTTCCGATATTGTATTCCGCATCGGCCCCGTTTCCCGAATGATCGGCTCCGATCGGTTCAACTTCGGGCAACGGATTGGAAATCGGCTCTTCCATGACCGGTTCTTCGGGCTCAGACGATTCCGGAATCCCGGTTTCGTCTTCCTTATCGGACGACCGCCATTCCGAGACTCTTTCCTTCGCCCACGAAAGGAACCGTACCAACGAGACATCGAATGTTGCCACGATGCCGGACAGGAGCAGCGCCGACAGGATAACCGACCCAGCTCCGCGCCCAGTATACGAGAACAGTCCGTACGCAATACCGTAACCGACATACCCGCCACCAGAACCGCTCTTGGCGGCCGAGAGCATCGCCTTGACCGAATCCCCGACGAACAAAAGGTGAAAGAAACCCAGTACGGACAAAAAGGCAACGCCTATGCCGATGAATTTCACCGCGTCCGAAATCGTCGTGGTCTGACGCCTGAGCAACAGCACGGCTGATGTGGCCAACAGGACCGGAAACAACCACTTCCCCCATCCGAACGACATACCGGCGCCACGATCAAGCCAACCGCCGACCTTCGCCCCGGCACCGAAAAACGCGAACAGGAACAGTATCGCGAATGTCGCGAGAAAAATCGCCGCGATACTCCGTTTCAGATCCCCGCCGAGCGCATCGCCCCATCCAGATCCGACCTCCTCGATTTCCATCTCCACCTCCTTCTTCCGTCGTCCGCCTTTCGGTTGTTCTTCCTGCTTTTTTCGTCCCATAACGAGATGATTGAATATATCACGACCGGAGACCGAAAACCCGTCCGACCCCCGTGCTCCGGAACGCTTTCCAGTATACCATTTTCCCGCCACAAGGCGAAAACACCCGAAAAAAGGTATGGGACCAATAAAAAAAGAGGCCCGACATTGCGAGCCTCTATCACATCCGTCCGAACCCGTCGGCTACGGAACACATCGCGGAAGTTCCTTTACCGCATCCGTCCGACCGTCCGAACCGATCCGGTTCGTCATGAAGCGCAGTCCGATCTTCCCCCGATTCTCCCCCCGCGAAAAGAACAGGAAGAACGATTGCTTCGGATCGGCGTCCGGAAACTCCTCGTCCTGCAGGGTGAACAGCTTCCCAAGTCCGTCCAGCGTACATCCGACGACGGTTCCGACAGAGAATACCATGTCGCCGTGTTCGATGCGATAAAAAGTGAACGCCTCCTCGGTATCTTTTCCCGACAACTCGCCTCGACGGACAAGATGCTCCGGAAACGGTCCGTACTCCAAGGGCACGGGCATGTCCAAAGGGACATCGAACCGCAATCCCGTTCCCGCAACAGTCTCTTCACCTTTCGTCCCGTGATTGCGAAGCAGAACCGTGAGCGATATGTCCCGTCGTCCGATTTCCGGAAAATCCTTTTCGATTTCCGGAACGATACATCGCTCCATCTCATATCGCGAACATCCGAGGCTGCGACCGACCACGTATGCGGTACGCGTCGTCTCGTCAAAAAATTTTCGTACCATCCGATTCTCCTTTTTTTTCGTCATTCAATTGAGATACCACTGTTGCCCGACCGTCTTCGCCGCCACAACCGTCCGCTCCGCCTCATCCAAAAACAGGAACACACTGCGGATGGTCCGCACGCGGAACCGATCCCCGTACCGGGACACCTGTTCCCGACACCAGTGCCCCACGACCGGCATACTATCCACCCCCTCCGGAAGATACGAGACGGCCACGGCGAGCCGCGCCATCTCGAAAAGGAATCCGGATTCCCCGAACCAAGGGAACTGCCGTCGCAACTCGTCCCGACAGGTCGAAAGCGCCGACGGGAAATCCCGCCGCGGAACGGACATGCCGAACATGAAGGACAGCACCGGTTCCAAAAGGAAGATCGTCCCGTCGAACCGGAGTTCCCGACCGAGGAGTATCCCGAAGATGTGCCCCAGACGGAACGTCTTCGTTTCATATCGTCTCTGCATGATGTGAAGGTTCGGGTTCCCGCGAACGCCACGCGGTCGGCATCATCCTCCGTACCTGTATGGCATGAAACCGCCGTTCCGTCAACCGTTCCGGCTAGGATTCCATTCCGAGCTTTTCGATCCGCGCCCGGATACTTCCCGGCTGACGGCCGAGCATCTTCGAGATGGAGCTGATATCCGCGCCGCCGAGATGAAGCGTGCGGAGCCATGTGTCCTCGTCGTCTTTCCACGGCATATAGGCGTGCGGATATTTTTTCCGGACCTCGTCATATCGGTCCGGTCCACTCGGATTTTTTTCTTCTTTCCCTTTTTCCCCTTTTCATCGCCGCACTTTCCTTCGTTCCCCTGTTCCCGTTTCTCCCGCGCGCCACAGAGAATCAGGAACGCTTCCTCGTCCCTCTTTCTTTCCTCCTCGGTACGCGAACCATACGCCGTCTCCGCGGCATTACTCGCCTCCCGGAACACGATATCCCGTGTCCGGACAGAAGGATGCGTCATGAAGGCACGATCGCTTATGCCGAGAAGCGAGATTCCGGACAGCGTGCGCACCCGGGACAGCGCGACATATCCCTGTCCGTATTCGAATACCCGCGAAAGGTCCATCACGGCCGCATCCAGGGAAACGCCCTGACTCTTATGTATGGTCATCGCCCATGCGAGACGCAGGGGAACCTGCCGGATCCGCGCGATGACCTCCTCTCCCTCCTCGACGACCCACTCCGTCGGTTCGACGACGATCGATTTCCGTGTCCGGGTGCGGACAATCGGCAGCCGACTCGTCGCGGCAAAACCGACGACCGTTCCGAGTGTCCCGTTCACATACCCATCGTCGGGATTGTTTTTGGTGAACATGACGGACGCGCCCTCCTTGAGGCTGAGTCGTTGTGGGGAAAGACACCCGCGGACAAGCGTGCCGAGAGGCTTCTCGGACCCGCGCGACGACATATGGAACACAAGTGCCTTGCCGGGAAGCCGGGCGAGGGCGATATCGTTCATGCGATCGACATCGGCATTGTGCGTGAACAGTCGGGGCAAGCCCTCATCCAGAAATTCGTCCGGACCGATGAGCCGTCCACGGACGGACTCCGCATGTGATTCCGACAGTTCGTCACGCCGGATTGCCGACAGGATATCGAGCAGTATGGGATCCTCCTGCCGATGCTGCTCCGAAAGATAACAGACGATCGGATCGAGCGCGTCCCATACCTGGGATTCGAATGCGAATCGCGACACATCCCCCTTCGAGACCGGCGGCAATTGGAAAAAATCGCCAACTAAGACGACCTGCAATCCGCCGAACGGGACCGACGTCCCGCCGCGCACATATCGGCACATCCGCTCCACGAGTGAGAACACCTGCGCGTCGAGCATCGAGATCTCGTCGATGACGAGCACTTTCGCCTCGCGGATCCGACGGACCGCGACCCGGTTCTTCGCGAGGTTCCGGAATCCATCGTCGTCGATATCGGCATGCACGCCGACCCCGCTCCACGAATGGATGGTCGTCCCGCGCAGGTGGGTCGCGGCGATTCCGGTCGACGCGGTCATCGCATAGGAAATACCCCGACCACGCAGATAATCCGCATATCGGTTCACGACATGCGTCTTTCCGGCGCCCGCCTCTCCGGTGAGAAAGACGGATGCGCCGGTCTTCAATATGGCAAATGCCTGGTCCTGGGTCATGAACCGATGATAGCAGGAGTGCGACGGAATGGGAACGGTCCGGATACCCTCCTTACAAACCCTGCTCGGACGGCTCGACCCAGTTGAAACTGCAGTCCCTGCTGCCGAGACAACCGTTTTCTATGGTATTCCCGCAGGTATCAACCACCCGGAACCCGACATCGGAACAGTATTGCGACGCATCCCTGAAGCTACAGTCCACCTCACAGTCTCCGGACGTCATCCACTCCCAGGTTCTCGCGACAAAATTGCGGGTACGGCTCCCGTCGTACGGCCAGGTATACGCATAGGTGGCCGCGATGTTTTCCGTCGCGGTCTGTTGCCCGTCCTCGTGCAGGTCCGGGATGCCGTCGTTGCCACGGGATGTAAGCGTCGAACCGGATACCGTCACGGCATCGTTCGGATCGTTCTCGGAAGAAAATACTGTCGAGGACGTGACTTCATTCCCGCCACAACCGGTTCCCTCGTCGAAATACGAACGGAAGAGGACCGGATCGGATATCGTGACCTCGCCCCCTTCCGGAACGATCGCCCCGTCGTGACAGACCCGGTAATGCAGGACCGTGACCGTGACGCAGGCGGTTCCGGTAAAGTTCCCGCCGTTGGAATCCGGATAGGTACAGGTGACGGAATATTCCCTCGTGCTGAGCGGGGTGTCCGTAAAGGAAGTGGCGGTCGTCCCGTAATTTGTGGCACAGGTGCCGGTACCGGAATAGGTGATCGTGACCGGATCACCCTCCACGATGGTATCCTTGTCCGAGCAGACCTGTATCTGGAGCGGGGACCAACCCGGAGAATCGCTGCCGAGCGGTCCGTTCCGATGCGGTCCGGACGTGTTCGAGCGCGACTGCAGTAGACGCGAAAATGCCGACCGTAGAGAGTCGTAAAATCCTGCGCGGACCGGCTGGACCTGAAGAAAAAACATGGCCACTGTCAGGACGCCGAACCAGATCAGCAGCATTCTCATCGTACGATCGTTCATACCGTTCATCCCGAAAGATATCAGAGGCTCGGCGCCACCTCGCGCCAGTTGTATTCGCATTCGCGGGTACCGCCGGCGGGACAGTTCTTCGACCCGCAGACGGGATCGGTAATCCAATACTGTTCATCGGTGCAATGCTGATCGGATGTGTTATCGCACCTGACCGCCCAGCCGCAATACCCCGGTATCCACAGATTGACGGAAGAGTACCCGTCTGGCCGTGAAACGCTCATGCGTCCGGTAGAGATATTTCCGGTGGCCGTCATGGAAACGGCGACACTTCCCGGAGAGACCGTAAAGGCATTGCTCGGATCGGATGTCTCCGTCCACGAGGTGCCGCTCGCCGGCGCGACGGTTCCGGCGCAGTCTCCGGGATTCGTATCGTAGAACGCCTGAAGCGTGGTCGTTTCACCCTGTGCTATCGTCGTCAGGGAAGATCCGTCTGTGCGGGAAAACCATCCATCTGGGGTCTGTTCGCAGATTTCGAGAAACGGCCGATGCGCACTACATGAGGCGTTCGCACCTCCGTTCGAACCGTAACAGGTCCAATACCAATACGCCCCGGAACCGGAAACCGCGGATGCCGAACCCTGCGAACATAATCCCGATGTCGGAACCGCGGTGCTCGTGGTACCGTTGGCGGTACCGCAGATTCCCGGAACCTGAACGTTCACGGTGACACAGGCGGTCGTGTAGTACGTGCCGCCGATACCGTCACCTCGGGTACACACCGTCTCATAGGTCGTGGTGTTCGCCGGATAATAGGTCCCGGAGGTCGTCCCGGAACAAGACGATCCATAGCTGCTGACGGAGATATTCACCGGCTGACCTCGGACGATAGTGTCCGCCGACGAACACATCGTCACGCCCGACTCCGAGCTGGCCGAAACCGGACCAGACGGAAACAGGAACGACACGAAAAGAACGACAATCAATACTGTCAGGGAAAAACCGATGCTGTTTGTGTTTTGCATATCGTTCACGGAGAAAATTTTTCTCTTAAGCCTACCGAAAGCATACCACGATATCAGACAAAGCGGAACCCTACCACCGGAGCAGGGTCAGCACCACCTTAAAAAGATTGTCCCGCAAAAGAACCGTGATCAGGAGTCCGCCGACGATCCACGGCGAGAACGGGATATTCTTCTGGATGGCGATCGAACCGACGCCCTTCGCCGAAAGCGATTCCCGCAGGAACGCCGCCTGTTCGGCATCGAGGCCGTCCGCCTTCACCGGACCGAGTTCCTTGAGGAATGCTTTCGGGAATATTTCCGCGTCCTTCGCGGAGATAAGCGGGGACATTCCAGCCCTGACCGAATCGGTCTCCGCGACATACGATTCGTTGTCGGCGATGAATTTCCTGATGATCAGGAATATCGATCCCCACAGGAGCATGCCGGACGCGAATGCCCACACGGCATCGGCGTCGATAGCCTGACCGTGAAAAAGAAAGTACCGGATTGCGAAGAACATGCCGACGATTTTTCCCCCGCCGATCAGCAGGGACGGGACGCTGAGTGTCCGCAGGTACGCCGAAAGTCCGTCGACCGTCAGAAGGGCCTTCACGGTCGGGATGAAATCTGGAAACAGCACCTCCCGCCGGAGCACTATCACGATGAAATGAAGGAGCGACCGCAGGATAAGGACCGCGTACGCCACGACGAAGATATTCACGAGAAGGGCGAGGGACGGGAAAAACGGGAGGTAACTGCGCCAATAGTAATGGAGTGGGAGCAGGAACGAGAACAGCGCGAAAAGCTTCGCGTCCCCCGCCGGCCAGAGGGAAAACTGCCAGAAGACGAACGCGACGAGAAACGAGATCGAGGCGTTCATGAGCACCTCGCGGAAGTACCACCATTCGACGGTTCCCGTAAGCAGCCCGATGAGAAACAGGGCCGACCCGCCGAGCAGACCGCTCACGATGAGCTGGTTCCGTATCTTCTTGTACCGGATATCGTCATGCAGCACGAAAACGGCGAGTATTCCCACGAGGACGACGAATACGATGCTTAGGTCACTTCTCATCCCGTATTTTCGAAATTATCTTTTCCCGGTCGACGAACACCGGACTCAGCTCGTCCGTGGAATAAAACCGCCCCCATCCGAACAGCCCCGCGCATATAGGATTCAGGGAACAGATACCGCAGTTCGGACCCTTCTCGCTTTCCCAGGTATCCTGCGTCAGCTTCTCCTTCTGATCGAGAAAGTACACCGTCCGACCCTCTTCCTTGACGATCTTCCGCGTCTCCGTCGAGACATGTTCGAATCCGGGAAGATAACACAGCGGCACCCGCTCGACCCGGAAGGTCTTCCCGTTCGATTCCAGGAACCGGAGAGACCGGTACAGTTCCAACTCGAAGTCGTGCATCCGCGGGACCACTTCCGGATGTTCGGTCGCGCGGTTCATGTGCGGATCGAGGTTGTTGAACACGAAATGCCGGATGAACGGATATTTCCCGACGACCCACCGGACCGTTTCCGACAGATGGTCCGCGTTCGGCTTGCTGATGGCGATATTGATATCGACCGTCACGTCGCCGAACCGCTCCAGGTTGTCGAGCGTGCCGACGATGTTTTTCAGGGAATCGTCGTTCTGTGAGATGGCCGCCTGTACCTCGGGTCGGTACGAATACACCGAGACATGCAGGTGCCGGAGTCCCGCGTCATGAAGCGACCGCGCATATTCCGGGTCCGCGAGCTTCTGACCATTGGTGATGACCCTCGGCGCGATGCCCCGCTCATACGCGTATCCGATCAGTCCCGGAAGGTCGGCGTACAGGGTCGGTTCCCCGCCGGTGATGATAACCCCCTCCCCTCCTTCGGAAACGATCTCGTCGATCTTCCGTTTCGCGGCATCGAGCGTGAGGATCTTCTCCACCGGAGGATTGGAGCAGATGATACACCGCTGATTGCACTGCCTGGTCACCTGTATGTATCCGAGTTTCGCCATAGCGGTTTTCCTTATGCCTTCTTCACCGGTTTGAATTCGTCCCATCCGTAATGCGCGGTGTAGGTATCGAAAATGCCCGCGCACATCCCGGCATAGGCGCATCCGTCGCAGGACGGACCATGACTCTTCTTCAGTCCGTCGGTATGATTCTCTTCTTCCCGGACATCGTTTCCGGAGGTCCAGTCCCGCCTGATACCGAGATATTCGGCGACCTTCGCGGAAGAGCATATCGGGAGGTCGTTTATGGTCACATACTTCCTGCCGTTCTCTTCCTTCGACAGGAAAAGGTCGGGATTGTCCCCGAGGAGGCGGTCCAAGACCTTCGCTACGTCCGCATACCTCGGCATAAGTGCGGAAAAATGCGTCTTCATCCCGCCCCACGGATACGGACGCACCACGCCGAGCAGTATCTCGTCGACCGCATACCGTGTCATGAAGACGAGGAAACTTCCCATGAAGCGGTAGTTCACCTTATTGACGACATGACTGATAGTGAGACGGAACGGATGGGTTTTCCTGAGTCGGGTAAGGTTCTCCAGTCCCTTCGTCGTCTCGGCGAAACTGTTCTTCCCGCGGGTCATCGACTCGTGCAGTTCCTTCGTATGGCCGTGAAGCGAGACGATGAAATCCGTCACGCCGCTCTCTATGAGCTTCAGGCAGAAATCGGCATCCCGGTACTGTCGTCCGTTGCTGATGACCGCTATCTCCGTGAATCCCTTTTCCTTCGCATACGCGACATACTTCGGCAAGTCCGGATTCAGGGTCGGTTCCCCTCTGCCGAAACCGATCTTCTTCATGCCGAGTCGGCTGTGACGGTCCATCTCGTCGTACATGTGCCCGTCGGCGATGAATCCCTTCACGATGCGGTACCGCTTCTCCTTGTCGGATTCCATACAAAACCGGCACGAGTTGTTGCACGTGTATCCGACGCTCACATGAAGACTTTCCACCTGTTCGGTTCTCATAGGTTCGCTTCCGGTTTCAAGATCGAAAATCCCTTCTTCCTGATATCCCCAATCCACGCCCCGTCGCAGGAATCCGTATGCCGGCACTCCCGGCACCGGAGACTCTTCACGAAATACCGGTGCGCGATATGGAAATCCGTGAACGCCTGCAGTGTGAAATCCTTGTCCATCCGGAATATCGGCACCGGTTTCTTGCGCTTCGCCGCGGAGCGCAGGCATAGCGGTTCCGGACGCGCGGCAAGCTCCTTCTTTTCCAAAAGTTCTTCGAGGTCGGCACAGAACCCCTTCATGAAACAATAGTCGCACCGCTCCCCTTTGCACGACATCGGCTCCCCGCGCTCCACGAGCCGGGAAAGTTCCGGTCCCATGCCGCGCACCTCGTCGTGCAGCTTGACCGGATTCTGGATGAGATCCTCGAACCCTTCCAGATACTGCGCCGGCAGACGGTTCGTCCAGATATACAGATCGCTGTCCTTGGAGAGGGCGAACGCGTCGCTCAGATACGCATGCGCCTCCTCGGGAGAGAAGAACAGCCGTTTCCGGTTCGTCCACGCATCACCGAACGGGATCGGATACAGAAGATCGAACTCGCTCACGCCGAGACGGATATAGAACCGGAGCGTCTCCCTGAGGGTCCGATAGTTGATCTCGTTTATGACGATGTCCACGCTCACGATGAATCCCTGTTTCTGCGCATTGAGCAGTCCGGCGAGCGCCTGCTTATAGCTCCCTTTCACGCCCGTCATCTCCTCGAAGTCCGCCTCGATATGGCTGTGGAGCGAAAGCGTCACCTCGTCGAGTCCCGATCGCTTCAGGTCGGCCGCGAATTTCGGATACGCAAGCATCCTGCCGTTGGTGATGATCTGCACATGCCCGTACCCGAGCGATTTCGCCTTCGCGACGATTTCCGGAAGCTTCGGATGGACGGTCGGATCACCGCCGGAAATGACGACACGACGTGCGCCGGAATCGAGACCCCGTTTTAGATCGGCGACGATCTCTTCCATCGTAATGACCGAACCGTTCTGATTCTCCCGGTCGAGACAAAACAGGCATCGGTTGTTACACGCGCGCGTGATCCGCACCCAGTGCCGCTTCTGTTCCGCGGCAGCGTCCTTTGTCCTGTTCTTTTCCTCGTCCATTTCTATTCCGATCATTTCACGACCACCGGCCGGAACTCGTCCCAGCCGAACGCCGCCGGATATTCCTTCCACGGCCCCTCGCAGACGGCATTGTACAGACACTTCGCGCAGTCCGGTCCCTTGGCCTTGTCGTCATCGACGCGCATCTTCCTGTAGTCCTCGACGACGGTCTTCTGATCGAATATCTTCATGTCCGGCATGATCGTCTCGGAGATGCTCTTCTCGTACCCCGGCAACATGCAGAACGGGATTCCTTCGGTCATGACGGGCTTGCCGAACAGTCGTCCGATATCGATGGCCTTCTTCACGTACGGAACGACCATCTCCACCCGCGGGACGACCGAATCGAAATTGTTGCCGGCAGCGCCCACGGCGTGGACGAACGCGAACTGCATCTGGTCGACGTCGAGCCCAATCAGGAGTTTCGCTATCTCCGGCAGGTGCCGGTAGTTCGATTTCGTGATGACGGTGTTCGTGATGACCGACTGTCCCATCTTCCGCAGCGTCCGGATACCTGCGACGACCTGCCGGAAACTCTTCGCTCCGGTCAGAAAATCATGAAGTTCTTCCGTGTGGCCGTGCAGCGCCAAGGCGAACTCGTTCGCTCCGGCATCGACCATGTCGCGGCAGAACTTCTCGTATGCGAACATCCGGCCGTTCGACTGTATCTGTATCGTTTTGAACCCGAGTTTCTTCGCGAGGGCGACCAGCTCCGGAAGGTCCTTCCGGATCGTCGGCTCACCGCCGGTGAAGACAATCGTATCGCAGCCCTTCTTCGCCTTTTGGATGATCTCCTTCAGCTCTTCCGTTTTCTTGTTCCCGAACTTCTTCTTTTCCGGCCCCTGCACGCAGAACAGGCAGTTGTTGTTGCACAGAAATCCGGTCTTGATATCGGCTTTTTTCATAGACACATTCGCTTCCCTTCTTACGTTCGGACAGACACTCCCACACCGGGAATACCCCCATGGTGGCATGTTTTTCGTCCCGTGTCACGGACGGGTCGGAACGGGATCTTGGGCGGCGTGTCTCCGGACGATCGGTCACACGTTCAAAGATACAAAAAAACCGCCGGGGCGGGCCTCTTCCGGATTACCCGATATGGGAACATTCACCTTTTTCGAACAGAAACCAAACCGTCGAGACGGAGATTCCTCTGCCTGAAAACCTCGCCGTCCAGGGAAGTTTCCGTATCATATATTTCCAAGGGCTCCCCGTTTCGGACCAACCGTTCGGAAAAGAACGGGGCATCGAGAACGAACGAATGATACTCCCCCGCATCTCCGCAGGGGTCGATATTCTCTTCCGACATGGCGGAAACGAAGAGTCCGTCTATGGTGCGACCAAGCCATTTGTCGGATAATTTCCCGGGATCGACCGCGCTTACCATCGCACGGATTCCAGACCGGATGATGCCTTCCAGCACTTCCCGGGAATCTTCTTTGTAGTTCGGAAGAATGAGTTCGATATCGGCCTTCGCACAGACCCGGTGCAACAGTTCGTCCTGATAGTCCCCTTCGAGGATATACCCGAAAACGACCCCGTCGATCCCGGAACGCTTGAGTGACCGCATGATCCTCAGTAGCTGCGATTCGAATCGTTTCTGGTCGTCGTACTGTTGCACGACTTTCCGCTGGATAAGCGGCAACCCGATGGCCCGTGCCTGCATCGCCACGAGTTTTCGATGGTACTGGTGAAAACTCACGCCGTCCCCATCCACATACAGGTTCAGAAGCGATATCACCTCGTATGGCGATCCGGCTTTGCGGACACGGGAAAAGGCATACAATCCGTCCTTACCGCCGCTTATGACGCACGCGACCCGAATCTTTCGCTTTTCACCCATAAAGTCATGGCACATCGGTTATCGCGCGTCGTCGGGCGAAAGCATCCTAGAGACAGGATGCCTCATGAAATCCGTTCACGAGTCCGTCGCACATATCGGCATGCTCTCCGAGAAAATATGCCTGGCAGGCGATGTTCTTGTAGGAAAGTTCCACCTCCGAACATTCGGAGATATCACCGGATCGCAACGCGCGATGATAACGAACGGTATCCCGACAGGCCGTCTTGTCAGAATCGACGCCGGTCGCGATTCCGTCGCACAACGCTTCGTCATCGTTCATCAGAGCCAGACAATCCGGATTCCCGGAACAGAAATCCGCCCCCTTGAGACGCTCCAGCACGCTCGGAACCCTCTTGAAAAGACCGCAGAGATCCGCACTCGAAATATTCCTGAGATTCTCCTCGAATCCGCCGACGAATTCGTTTTGGAGATCCTTCGGGAATGCCCCCTCTTCCGGTTCGAAGGCCGTCCGCTTGATGCGGGTGACGGCCGCATCGACCCCCTCGGATTCGCAGCTGTCGCTTCCGAATATATCGTTCAACGCGTCGAGAGAGACGAACGACTCACGGGCGAAGACGGCCTGCGAAAACGAATCGGACCCTTCTATGAACCCTTCCGCGGGGGAACCGTTCCTCTCGCTCAGGAACATGGTACAAAAAAGATAGTCGTTATACCGGGATTGGGCGCTCTGATCGGCCGATGCCGGTCTGGTCGCGTACGCCTTTCCGGCCTCGACGGGCCGACGATTCACGACGCTCTGCCGGTCACAGATATCCATCGTCATTTCGGAATCGCTCTTCGGCTCGCCGAACGCGCGCTCCCCCGTCTCCACATCCGGAGCCTGATCGGTCGGGATTTCCACGGACGGCGCCTGAGTGACATCGTCGGACGGGGTCTCCACCCGCGTGATGCGCGTGAAATACACGACGATACCCGTCGCCGCAAGGATAAGCGTCGCCGCAAGAATCGCCAGAAGCATCTTTATTTTCCCGGACATATGTTTTTTTCACGATTACCACCTGGACACAGGATAGCAGATTCCGCCGAACACCGCAAAAGGAAAAGACGATCATTCCCGGATACTCTTCATATTCAAAAGAAAGAAGGCGAGATCCGTCAGCCGTTCCTTCGATCCCGTCCCGAGAAAAAGGATCTTTCCATCGCGAACAGCCACTCGTCCGTGCGTTTTCAGGATTGATACGGCATCGCCGAACCGGTATCCGATATCTTCGCCGAAGATAGCCCGGAACAGCGCCACGTCGATCGTGCCCGCCGCCTCGACCGAGGAAAAAATGAATTTTTTCATCTCATACCCGCGACCGATCGTGGAACCACGATAAAGCCCGCCCGCGGAATCGAAATCGGCCGTCCGCTCGTAGACAAGATTGCCGAAGATGTTCGCGACGGACTTCCGTCCGATGGAGAAGGAGGAGATGCTTATATGACGGTCCATCTCACTGAGCCACGCCAATGCCGGAATATCGCTCCTAACGAAGACGAAATACTTGTAGTTGATATCCTTCGGATCCGGAACGAGCGAATATCCCATGTCGCAGATCTCGTCGATTAGGCGACTCTTTGAGAACTCGGCAACCATCCGCTCGACTCCTTCACGGAAACGGTCGGCATCGAGTTCCGGGTACCGCGTCAGATACCGTTCGTTCGGCTCGTTCAGCACATAGACCATGACCTGCGCCGGTCGGAGCGAAACGACCTGGCGCAGCCCCGCCTCGAACCCCTCGTATGTCTCACCGGGAAGCCCGAGGATCAGGTCCGCGTTGATATCGTCGAATCCGACCTCGCGGGCGACGGCAAAGGCGTGCGTAAGTTCGGTCATTCCGACAAAGGGACGGTTCGCGCGCGAAAGCGCTTCTCTCGAAAGGGACTGCACCCCGAAGCTCAGCCGAGTAAAGCCGTGCTTCCGCATGACCGCCAGTTTCTCCCGGCTCATTCCGATCGGATTGAGTTCGATGCGACGCTCCGAGCGGTCGGAAAACGAGAACCGGGAAAACAATACGGAGAAAAGTTCTTCCATCTGCGCGGGACTCAGGAGATCCGGACTGCCGCCGTTCACCGTGAGGTAGTCGAATTCCCTTCCCGAAAATACCGGCGAAAAGAACTCCATTTCCCGAACGGCGTCTTTCAGGAAGTCGCTGACCTGATTCCCATCGGACAATTTCACGGACGGCTCACGGCAGTACAGGCACTTCTGCGCGCAGTACGGGAAATAGAGGACGAACTTGAAAATCCGATTCCCGTCATTTTCAACCGCCGCCTTCCAATGTGCCGACAACCCTTCCGCGGTCAGGGCGACCTCTTTCAGGTCGGAATGTGTCAAAAGACCGAATAACCGGTCATGTCCCAGCATGCTTATGGACGTCTTCGCCAGACTGACGGAAAAGACCTCGTACCGGTCGCGGCCGTCCGTGTCGGAAGAGTCCGGCTTGTTCGGACGACGGTTCCGTCCACGGTCAGAAGCAGAGGTTGTGTCTCGCGTACTCGACATATCTTCGAAATTCCGGATTCCGTTCCGCGCGTCTTTCTATCTCCTTGGCGACCGCAAGGCTCATCCTGCCGTACGATGCCACGACCGGATACGCGTCGTCGGTCCGCACGTACCCGTCCCAATACCCGCTGTCACAATTCCGACACCGTTCACTTTTCGCGTCATACGCACAGTCGCCGAATTTCGCATTCAGGCCTGTCGCCACGGTACCGACCAGGAACCGTCCCCGTTCGTTCTCGTCGTAATTCAGGAGAAAGGGAGAGAACGCCATATCCCCCGACGGATAGACTTCCAGGTTGTATCGGACCGGACACGGCGTGCCGTACTCGTCGGTCAATTTCTTCCGTCCGAGTTCCCAGGAGATCGGATTGACGAACACGAACGCTCCCTTGCCGATGCCGGCCACGACCGAAAGCAGTATCTTATGAAAACCGGTCACGAAATGATTCCGGTCGGCCTCCGTCCATTTCCCGAATTCCTGCACGAGCTCGAAGTTGATATTGTCGCTTAAGCCGAGAGAGAGGATATGGGAGAAATATTCCGGCATCCTCGCGACGAGATCCGGGAACACCACGAACGAGATGCCGATATCCTCCTTTGGAAGCGATGTGGCCAGCCGACGCATATTGCCGACCACTCGGTCATACGGGCTCCCCTTGCCGGCCGCGGGCCGGTATCGATCGTGTTCCGCTTTCCCGCCGACGAGACTCACCGTGACCTTCACGCGGTATTTCTTCAGGAACGCGATCTTCGCGTCGTCGAGGATGAGCAGGTTGGAACAGATCGAGATGATCAGATGTTTGCCGGTCTCCCGCTCGCGCTCGCGCGCGTATTCCGTGATCCGCTCGATCAGCGGAAATTCCGTGAACGGTTCACCGCCGTAGAGCGACAGAAGCTTCTCATCCCCGGGGGACCCGAGTAGAAGATCAACACTCTTCTTCGCCGTCTCAAACGGCATCCGTTCATGCGTCTTGTGCACGAAACAGTACGGACAGCTCGAATTGCAGTTCGTGGTCAGCGTCAGTTTTATCTTGGCGATCTCCTTCGTATGCTCGGACATATGATATGGATACGATTGTCCGCGACCGCTCATCCGGCCGTGTTTCCCTTCGCAGCCTTCCCCCATTTCTCGACATCGAGCACGTTCTTCCGTTCGACCGTTCCACTGTTCCGGATCATGATCGCCGACATCCTGCAGAAATTCGCGAAATACGCATCGAAGTCCATCTTCCGATGCGTGGCCCACATGTACATCGGGATGGGATCGGCGCAGAACGGTCGGAATTCGCAGGACGCGCAGACTCCGCCATTCTTCGCCGCCGTCTTCCCGAAGAGGAATGCGAACAAAGCGTTCCGCTTCCCGACATTCAAATCGTGCGGGCTCCCTATCTCATACGCGTGCCGATCCTCGTACTGGAGCGGCAATACCCATTCGAACAGATAGAACTTCCCGTCGGAGCCGAGCAGGATCTTCGCGTAGTGGGTATCGCCCCACAACCGGTTCAGGAGTCGGAGGTTCCTTCCGGCCCACGGACCGTCGTTGAAATTCCGTACAACCTTTTTCAGCTCCCGATCGAGAGTGTTCCGCTCTTCTTCGCCCCAGATCGCGAACATCTGCGGAAACAGGTCGATATTCCCGAACCCCTGCGACATGATGAAATCGACATTTTCCGAAAGGAGTCCGGCCTCGGACGGGGTGATCGTCGTGATGACCCGTACGAGATCCCTTCTCGGATAGGCGGCGAAATTGGCGATCGCCGTATCGAAGGTGGAGTCCGTCTTCTTCCCGCCGCGGAATTTCCGGTGTGCGTCATGACTCTTCCGGTTTCCGTCCAGACTGAAATTGAGCGTGAATTTCGCCGGGTCGAGCGCCACGACGAATTCCCGCATACGGGCGTCGAACCGCGCGCCGTTCGTCGTCGCGACGATCCGTATGTCTATCCCCAGTTCTTCGCCCGTCCCGAAGATATAGGTGACGGAATCCCGGAACAGATCCGGATACAGAAACGGCTCGCTCGTGGTGAAGGTGATCGTCTTGCTCTTTCCCTCCAGCGCGAAAAAGGCATCCACAGCCGCCTTGACGGTCGGAAAGTCGAGTACGTCCGTACTCGTCTTGTTCACGAAGCAGTAATCGCAATCCAGGTTGCACTTCTCACTGAAGCAGATATCCATCTGCGAAGGGATCTTGTCCATAGGTTTTTTCGTCGATCCGAAACAATACTGCCTCAGATCCTGATATAGAAAGTGACCGTCCCGTCCTCCTCGAATGCCACGATGACTATCTTTCCGTCGAGCCCGCCCATGTCCCGCCGCAGGGATTCCGTATCATACGGACAGCCGATCAGACGGAATATCCGCCCCATGAGGGCATAGGTCCCGTCGTCTTTCGTGCGGACTGGCTCCAGGAATTCCAGATAGATCTTCCTTCTGCCGGGAATATGCGGCCTCCCGTCCATCATATACCGCTCGCTCACGAAAAACCAATGCTTTGGGGCGTCACCGAGCATGGCATCCAGGGAGCGGACGACGGACCGCTCACGATCGTCGATATGCCGTTCCGTCTTTTCGTTCAGGATATAGTAAATCTTGTAGAACGCGTCGACCGCTTCCAGGTCGAATCCGACATTGAGGACATCCTCCGGATCGACCGAAAAGGACGGCTTGACACCGAGTGCGGAAAACAGGTTTTTCAGGACCTCGTCGGCGTTCCGGATGAACCGTATCTCCCCGGTCCGCTCCACTCCGCCGAGGATTAGCCAGAAGGCGAACATGAAATCATCTCCGAAAATATCGGCGCCGCCATACAGATCGAGCGGGGTCTTCGCGACCGCTTCCAAGGCCGAAAATATCTCCCGTTTCTTCCCGCAGGTCGTCTTGTCCCACATGATCCGCTTATAGAGGAGCAATCTCCGAAGGAAATCGGACTCGCTCCCGTACGAATACCGTTCGGCATCGATATTGAGCAGTCTGATCTCGCCCCGATGCAGGATCTCGTCCCGTACCTTGAAAGAGAGCTCGAATTCGGTCTCCCCGGACGGGTCCGCCTCCGAAATCCGATCGAAGAACCACGAGAGATTCTCTTTCGTCCGTTCGGAAGCGCCCACCGAATCCGAGAATCCGAGAAGGTTCGTTTTCGCATTCGGATGCGATCCCGCAATCATCCTCTGTGACATACGGTTTTCCGTTTATTCCGAAAAAACCGACAAAGACTCCCGTCCGAAAACAAGAGCCCATGAAAACTCTCCCGAATAGATGACGCTAACACCACCCTCCACGACCATGTGAACCGTGCGAGCCATGGGATCCATGTGAACCGTGCGAGCCATGTGAACCGTGCGAGCCGTGGGAGCCGTGCGAGCCATGGGAGCCGTGCGAGGCGTGATTGCAGGCTGCGATACTCTCGTTCGGTTTCGCCAAGGCGCCGAGCGCCCCGGCGGCGGTGATGACCACGGCGGCCATCTTCGCAATGTCTTTCTTCGTCATCTTTCCCTCTTCACTGAGAAGGAATGACTTGAGATTCTTCCGCACCGCGGGCATTTTTCCCAGTCCCGTTTTCATAGAGAAATCCCTATATGTTTATCTGTCGAAACTATACACCGTACTCCCGATTCACGCAAATGCCGCACGGCGTCAAAGCCGATACATGGCCACGAACCGCTCGTCGTATTCCAGCTTCTCGGCGATACGCACATAGGTACCGATCATCGCCTTGGACACCTGACAGAAACGCTTCCAGAAATCGGGATTCCGCTCCGATCCCGATCGATAGGCAATGTGGGAACCGATCGGACAGAAACAGTATTTTTCGTATTCGCACGATGAGCATCCGAGGCCGGACGTCCCCCGTATCTCCGCACGGAACCGCTCCAAAAGCTCCGATCGTCGGGCATCATCTGGCCCGGAATCGGCATCACCTGTCCGGTACGGGACCCGTTCCTCCCGCGGAAGCGACATCACCTTGTCGCAGACATAAAAGTCCCCATCCGGATCCATCTGGATGTTCGGGCAGCTCCGGGTCTTCCCGACGCGGACATCGTTCACGATGCTGTCGAGAAGCGAGTTCTTGAACACCGGCTTTCCGGTCCGAAAGGCATCGATATACAGCCGTTCGAATGCCGCGAGCGCCTTGCCGAGATCCGCGATGCCCCGATCGTCCCACTGCGCGTGTATGTCCGGATAGATCTCGACGAACCGGAACCCTCGCTCCGCCAGAAACGCGACATTGTCCACGAGTCCGCCGACGCTTTCCGGCGTGAACACGAGGGATGCCGCGACGGGCAGGCCCTTCCAGTCGAGACCTGTCAGATTCCGCATCACGGTATCGAACGTCGAACCGTCCCCCGAGAGGAACGGCCGTTGCCGATCATGCGTCTCCCTGTCCCCGTCGATGCTTATCTTCAGGATCGTACCGTACCGCACGAAAAAATCGACCATCTCCTGCGTCAGGAGCGTCCCGTTGCTGACCACGACGATATCGAGTGAAAGACCCCGTTTCCGGGCCTCCCCATACGCATACAGGTAGACGCGCCGTAAAAGCGGCCACCGCGTCAACGGCTCGCCGCCGTTGAAGCTGAGCACCTTCCGCTTTCCCGGATACTCGAACAGCCGATCGATGTTTTTCCGCATCAATCCCTCGTCGAGGACGCTCTGCTCCTGTCCGTTCCGGTTCACGAAACAGTACGAACAGTTCAGATTGCATGTTCCCGTAAAAAACAGGTTCAGCGCCCGCGGCGTATCGTCGGACGGACGGATCCGATTGTCCGACAGTTCCGATGGTTCCATAGGCGATATCAGTCGGGCTCCCGTCTTCACGCGCCGTTATCGGACCCAGTCCTCGAAAATCGCGCGGTATTTCGGATCGCGGAGTTTCCCGAAAATGTAGTCGAACAGCGCCTTGTTGATCTTGTGCCGGTCGGTGTTGAGGATCTGCGGGAAGATCGTGCCGTATTCCATGTAGTTCGCCAAGGGACATATCCCGCAGTACGGCTTGTACACGCAGTCGTCGCAGCCAGCATGATTGTCGAGTGAAGAAGCGAGACACATCGTCCGCGTCGTCTCGTTGTCGACGACGGAACGGTAGTCGCTCTCCCCCGTCTCGCCGATCCGGAACGCCTCGTCCCCCATGCGCGAGGCCATCCGACCCTCGTCGCAGGTATAGATGCTCCCGTCGTAGTTGAACGCCATCTGACCGATGCCCGCGCCGCACGGCGACCGCATCTCATAGTATCCCGGGTCCCGTTTCGACAGGATCTTCTTGAGCGCCATGGCGGTCGTCCGTTCCACGAACCGCTCCCCCTTGAGGTTCAGTTCCAGGATGTAGTCCATCGCCGTCTCGAAGAACGGGATGAATTCCTCCGCCTTGTAGCCGATGACGTCGAGCGTCTGCCGCTGGAGGCCGAACGGACTGAGCGGTCGGATGAACACGTTGTCGAACCCAAGCTTCCGGTACTCGTCGACGATCTCCTTCGGATACGGGAGGGAGAACCGCGACACGGTGAGGATTGCGTTTATGGTATCGACGAATTTCTTCGGGTGTTTCGCGCGCTTCTCGGCAATCGCCTTCCGGACCGTGCGGATATTCTTCACGAGCGGTTTGTGACTCCCGTTCTTGCCATCAAGGTAGATGCGGTTCTTGTCATGCACATAGTCCGGCCCGTCGAGCGAACAGCTGATACTGACCGATTCCTTCATGAGATAGGCAAGCTTCTCGTCGTCGAGGAGGGTCAGGTTGGTCACCATGGAAATCCGGAGATTCTTCTTCTCGGTCTTGTTGAGCGCCTTGGCGTATTTGACGATATACTGGACGATCGGCCAGTTAAGCAGCGGCTCCCCGCCCTGAAACTCGACGCCGACATCCTTGCCCGGCGCGCGGAACATGAGGTCGATCGACTTTTTCGCGGTCGCCTTGTCCATGTCGAATCCGGGCGTGCCCTTTTTTTCCGGAGTCGCCTGACAGTACAGGCATCGGTGATTGCACTGCAGCGTGACCACGAAGATGAACAGGGACGGTCCCTGCAGGATCGAACGGTTCAGGTCGAGATATTTCTCGGCGTATTCGGCGGTGGCGCCGCGGTTCGGCACGACGAAACCGGCCTCCGCGAGCTTGTCCCGGAGCGGCCCCTCCTTCGGCAGTCCGATGCCGATCACCGTCTCGAATTCCTCTTCCGACAGGAACACCCAGTCGCCGACATCGTTCGTCAGGAGATACCCGCCGTCCTGCCTCGCGAAACGGAAATTCACCATGTCGCCGTATTCCGCCTTCGCCACCTGTTCCGGAGCAATCATCTGGATTGGATCGTTAAGGATAAGACATAGTTCGAAAACTCCGACGCGATGGTCCGGGCATCCGGCCCGGCTATCGTGACCTCGCCGTAGCCCGCCTTATGCGCGACGCCGATCTCGGCGACCTCGGCAAAATCGGACGCCGCCTGCCGGATACTCGCGCGGGTATAGAGGGAATGCGGGAATTTCAACTTAACGCTTGTTTCCTGTGCCATGGCCGTTTTTCTTAGTCGTTGATTTCCTGACCGGTTTCTTGGCGACCTTCTTCGCGGCGACTTTCTTCGCCGGCTTCTTGGCGGATTTCTTTTCCGGCATCGACACCGCCACGACCGCCTCCCCGATCTCGATCTCGGCCAGTTCCCGTTTCAGGGCTTCCACCGCCGCCTCGATCTCCCGTGTGTCCTCGTCCGGAACATCGTCCGTTCCGGTCGAACATCCTCCGCAGGACCCGCAGGATTCACCTGTTCCGGACGAATCGCAGGCCGACTCATCGGACATGATCGTCCGGATACCCAACAGATCGGTCTCATAATCGTCGCCCGCCTCGATCGCCGCGAGTTCCAGCTTGAGCGCTTCCACCGCCGCTTCGATTTCCTTCGCCTCCGCGTCGTCGACGCCACCCGTTCCCGGAACCTCGTCGCGCAAACCTTTCCGGTCGCCGCCTTCCATCTCCCGGACGCCGAGCGCCGCACCCATCGCACCGCCGACGATTTCCTCGAGCACCTTGCGGTTCCGCTTCGAGACCTTCTCGCGCACCAACGCGTTGAGTAGTTCGTTCACGAACTCGCCCTCGAGCGCCCCGAGCCCCTTCTTCCGAAGCGGCGTCTTCCCCTTGAGCGTGACGACGATCTCGTCCTTCTTCTTGGAAATATCGAGAAAGATATACATCCGGTCGATAAACGAATAGCATGCCTTGTACAGGACATCCTTCGGATAGATCTTCGTACTCACGGAAAACGATACGGTACCAGACTGTTCGTCGATGGACGATTTCATAGGGATGCGGATAAAAAATCTGCGTCGTCGGAACCTCCGACTTCCTCTCCATAGTATGCCGTCCGGACGGCCCTGTAAAGACCCGGTGCGATCGTTTTATGGCCTGGCGACGCATCTTCATGAAACCGAAAACCCCGCCTCCTGAAAGGAAGCGGGGTTTGGGACATGGCGTGTCGGACTCGGACTAGAAACTCCGTCCGAGCTTCTCCGAAAGCTTCTGCCTGGTCTGCGGACCGACGATCCCGACTTCGGGAAGGTCGTTCGCGCGCTGGAAGGACTTCACCGCTTCCGTCGTGATCGGGCCGTAGAAGCCGGTCACGTACTGTGCATCAAGATGTCCTTCGGATACCAGCGCTTCCTGGATATTCCGGACATCACCCGAACCGGCGGCGGATGCCGGAGCCGGAGCGGGGGTCGTCTGAAGCGACGATCCGTCCTTGAACGAAACCTTGTATACGTTGATCTTCTTGCTCGCCGTATCGGAATCGGTATCGGGGTTCTCGACCTTCACCTTTCGCGAGTCACCCTCCTTCGCGTCGGTCAGTTTCGCATAACAGAAGGTAGCGACCAGCTTCTTGCTCGAAACATATTTCACCGAGGATGCTTCCTTCTTTCCGATCTTCACCTCGGCCTTCTTGTCGAAGTCGTGTCCTTTGATCTCGATCTTCAATTTCGTCGGGCAAGAGGACTGATCGGTGGACAGGTATGCCTTCCACGAATCGACATCGGCTTTTTCCGGCTCGTCCTCGTCGTCGTCATTCGTGGCAACCGGAGCGACCGGCACGACCGGAACCGAAGAGAAAGCAACGAAGGTCGTGAAGTGCATGGTCCAGATAACCAGATCGCCATCGTCGTCGATCTTGCAGGACTCGCCCGCCGAAAGCGTGGGAGTCGCGCTCGAACAGGTCTCGGTGATCTCGGTAAAGGCATTGTCAGAAGTGATGAATCCCGCCCGCTTCCCGGCCTGATCAGGCAGGACTATCTTCACCGCCTGGTCGAACGAGAGGCTTCCATTGGTGAATCCGACAGCCACTGCCGTCTCAACCGTCCGCGTCTCACCGGACACTGCCGGCAATTCTACGGTCGTCACGATCGGGGCCTCGATGACACCGTCCCATCCTTCGGAACCCGTCACGGTCGTTCCGTCCGCGATTTCGACATTCGCGGCCTCGGAGCTGATATTGATTTCAGGCAGCTCTCCGGACAGCGTACCCTCGTCAATAAGACTGCTCACATCGATCGTCGGCTCTTCGACGTCGACATCGATATCGATATCGACCGCCTGATCGGCATCGTCAATCGTTATTTCCGAATTCTCGGACGAAATCGTTACCGGAACTGCGGCCATCGCTTCGAGAGCGGTCGTCTTGGCGGAAGCGACTCCGGCAAGGTCGGTCGCCGCATCGATCGCGGTGTCACCAGCGGTCTTTGCTGCGGTCAGCACTGCCAGGTTCTCGGAGGCGTAGTT
>FUWD013229946.1_pt1 | contig 38078 bp, 36 predicted proteins | sample 1063281 | NCBI WGS metagenome assembly FUWD01 (sample SAMEA79048168, study PRJEB19326) | metagenome | biome: marine | reverse complement strand
TCTGTTTCTTCGGTCTTAACGCCCCTGGACTTCTTAATCTCTTCAGCGACATTTGGTGGTACTACTTCGTAGTGGTCAAACTCCATTGTCATTGATGCTCGTCCTTGGGTCATTGATCGTAGTGAGTTTGTGTATCCAAACATTTCTGAAAGTGGAACTTTTGCATTCACAATAGTCTTACCTCCCAGTTCTTCAGACCCTTCTACCTGGCCTCGTTTTGAAGAAATGTTTCCGTTGACGTCACCTAAGTATTCTTCTGGTGTTCGGACTTCAACTTTCATCACTGGTTCAAGCAGTACCGCCTTCGCTCGTTGCGCAGCTTCCTTAAACGCGTTGATACCGGCAAGTTTGAAGGCGATTTCACTCGAGTCCACATCGTGAAATGATCCGTCGTACAGCTCAATAGATACGTCTTCCATTTTGTATCCAGCAACCTGCCCTCGTGCCATCGCTTCTTTACATCCCTTCATTACCGGGTTGATGTATTCCTGTGGAATCACCCCTCCCTTAATACTGTTGATGAATTCGAAGTGATCTTCTCGAGTAACATTCTTCGCTAGCTTCTTTGGCTCACCATCTTCGTCCAGCTCAAGTGCTTCAAGTGGTTTGATTCGAATCTTAACGTGACCGTACTGTCCACGTCCACCTGACTGCTTTACATACTTGTACTCCGCTTCAGCTTCTCGTTGGATTGTTTCTCGGTAGGCTACTTGTGGCTTACCAATGTCCGCCTCAACTCCAAACTCTCGCTTCATTCGGTCCACTAGAATATCGAGGTGTAGTTCACCCATACCTGCGATGATTGTTTCTAATGTTTCAGGGTCAGAAGAAACTACGAATGTAGGGTCTTCATCAGACAGTCGCTTCAGTGCTACTCCCATCTTTTCCTGGTCTTGCTTAGTCTTGGGTTCTACCCGTACGGCAACTACTGGAGCTGGGAAGGTAATGGTCTCAAGCAGAATCGGAGCGTCTACATCACACAGGGTGTGTGATGTCTTCACTTCCTTAATACCTACTGCTGCAGCAATTTCTCCTGCATACACCTCGTCTACTTCTTCTCGCTTATCAGCCATCAGTCGCACGATACGTCCAACTCGTTCTTTGTTGCCCGTTGAAGAGTTCATAATGTACGTTCCTGACTTTATTGTTCCAGAATATACTCGGAAGAACGCCAGCTGTCCTACAAACTTGTCGTCTTGTAGCTTAAATACCAGTGCACTCATTCCTTCTTCATCAGAAGGCTTTCGGGTAAGGACTGTTTCTTCATCTTTAGGGTCAGTTCCTTGTGTATCAGGCAGGTCAAGTGGTGACGGGAGGTAGTCAACCACAGCATCAAGTACCAGCTGTACACCAATGTTCTGCAGTGCAGTTCCAGTCATTACTGGGAAAATTTCGTTTGCAAGCACTGCCGTTCGAAGGGTTTTCTTAAGGTCTTCGTCTGTAGGCTCCTTTCCTTCAAGAAACGCTTCCATAAGCGCATCGTCATGCTCAACCACTCGTTCCACCAGTTCAGCTCGTCGCGCCTGGGCTTCAGCGAGGAATGCTTCAGGGATTTCTCCTTCAGTTACATCCGTTCCCATTTCTCCTGCAAAGTAGTATGCCTTCATAGTAACGAGGTCAATAACACCTTTCATGTCGTTTTCAGCTCCCATAGGAATTTGGATTCGGCAAGCTTTCTTTGAAAGACGGTCTTCGATAGATTTGACTGATGAGTCGAAGTCAGCCCCCAGCTTGTCCATTTTGTTTACAAAACAGATTCGTGGCACGTTCGCTTCGTCAGCGTACCCCCAGTTTGTTTCAGTCTGTGGCTCTACACCAGCAGCACCATCAAACACTACTACGGCACCATCAAGTACCCGCATCGATCGCTTTACCTCAGCAGTAAAGTCGATGTGACCTGGAGTATCAATAATATTGAAGGTGTATTTCAGTTCTGGTGAAGTTCGGTCTTCTACCATCGTTTTTGTCCAGTTACAAGAAATAGCCGCTGCGGTAATAGTAATACCACGCTCTCGCTCTTGATCCATCCAGTCAGTGACGGTTGCTCCATCGTGTACTTCACCAATCTTGTGACTCATTCCAGTATAGAAAAGAATTCGTTCAGATGTAGTGGTTTTACCAGCATCAACGTGCGCAACAATACCGAAGTTACGTAGTCGATCTAGGGGAAATGCTCGTGCCATAATACTATGTACTTATATATGTGTAATTAATAAATCACGTAAAAATAAATTTCACGCGCCTCCCTTCACCACGTCTTGTATACATATATATGTATGAACTCCGTTGGAGAAAGTATTGTCCTAAGACAAAGTGAGAGTACTATACGATATTTACCCTATTAAAGCAACGGATTTGTATCAAGAAAAGACTGGTTGAAGAAAGCCCCTGCAAACAATCTTTTTTAATTAAACTTCTCTCTACTATTGCCCAGAAACCAAGGTTTCTGGGCAATAGCCTTGACTTTTACTCTATTTTGTGGTATTGTTGTAAGTAATCCAAACCCAAAAAGGAACTTAAAATGATGTTTGCTCAAATCGCTCGCCTTTCTATTTGGACTATAGTCGGGAACCTGGTGAGCTGGATAAGCTTCACCATAGAGTCCTGGATGAAAATCCAGTACAGCGGCATCGTCCGCATAGTCCAACGTTGGTCAGACTCTCTTGAGGATGTTCTGACCAACAATGCGCCAGACCGCATCGCAGTCTGGATTGAAAACATCAACCTCGAACGCCTCATGATTACTCTGATAGTGATCATCCTAATTGTCGCAGTCTGGTACGCACTGAAAACAATCTGGAAAGGCGTTGTTCCAAGAAGAAGCACTAAGGTTGCTTAAGCACCCTCAAGGCCCCCTCATCTGAGCGGGGCCTTTGTTATTTTAAGCAACCACACCTGTCACTTTCAATAATACTTCATGCGGCGTATTTCCGTCCAGTCCGCAATGTTCTAGATCGTTACACTATTCATTCCACACCCAGATTTTTACCTTAAGATCCAGCACGTTTCTGAAGGCACTCCATTGATAAAACTTCTCTCCATCCTCACGATGAGACCGTTCCACCGTACCATTTTGAGTTGGTTTTTCTGAATCAATCAAATATGTGCGTTTGGGGTGGGGATTCAAGTATAGGTATTGACTTTTATATATTTATGTTCTATTATAAATAGTAGTAAAGGGGTTGGACTGCCCAGCTTCTGCATGTATAAGGAGAAACCACATGCGCACTCCGTTCTTCACAATGACAGCATTCGCTGTATTACTGGCAACAGGAACTGCTTCGGCCCAAGACACGATGGTCATCGATGTCGATAACGTCTGCAAAAAAGGCTGTACGATCCTCCTCAAGTTTCCTGAATCAGCAAAAATATCCGCTGATGCAAAAGCAGACCCAGGCGAGTTCCTGGTCACAAGCCATAAAAATCCAATGCAATTTTTTACTGGCCTGCTCACCAACGACAGCGGCAGAAAAATCTTTATGTTGCTTGACGAACCAGGCACTCCGATGTTCCGCACGATCGGCGCGGTGACCGAATTCATGGTAGGTCATAATAACACTGTGCGTGATTCTCGTACGCAAGGCGGTAGCTAAGCACGCTGGCAGGGTAGCCCAACGGATACCCTGCCACAACGCATACTGCGTTTTCTTTAAAGAGAAAACCTTTGTGCGTTTTCTTTTGCCAAATTTTCAATACCCTACCACCCAAGTTTTTCATACCATTAGACAATCCGGAGCAGCCATAGATTACTTACTTTAGTGACACCATCATGTCAGACAATTTCACTAAGTACTATGATTGCTTTTCGAATGTCTCTATATTCTATTATTTAGAACCCTTTGCTCGTGTGCTAAGATACGTTATACAATATTAATATGATAGAGAAACCAGGCACTTTTGCTGGTGCAATTCCAGCCATCCCATCACCTGAAATAGCTAAGAACAAAAGCTCTTCAGAAAATGCTGAAATTTTTGGACGTGTTTTGGTTCTGAAGGAGGAAATTACTAAGTTGGAAGTTACTCTCAGTTCGCTCAGTAAACATCTTGAGGAGGCATTGCACATACCATACGACCACACAATGTTACGGTTGTGTGCTCTGCTTCTGGCTTCTATCACTCAAACACTCGATTTTGCACCACCCACCACAGAAAGTATCCTGAGACGAGAGGGGGTAGTTACGCGTGTTGCACGAATGCTGAAACATGTCGCAGCCAATACAGATTTTAATTTAAACGGGATTGCATCTGGTGTATATGAGGAAGAAGGTGATGATACTGGCACATTTGAAGTTACACCTGCACCCAACCTGTCTGAAGAAAATGCTGTTGAAGCCAGTGAAGATGAAGAAAATCTAGAACATGTCGAGCAAGAAGAAGACAGGGGAACATTCCGAGATGATTTAACAAAAACCTTTCAAAGGTTTATTATAACTCCCTTAACTTCAACACGCGATGCTGTGTCGTCATCACTATCGGCAATGATCCTATTAGGCCTCGTAGCTGTAGACACAGACCAGGGTGTCAAATCTGAACCACTAGAAACTTCTCAAAGTGCGGCAGGACTCAAACAATCGAACCCCTTTCCTGCTACTAACGACAGCGGATACCCCTTACATGAAGTAGTTCATGGAACAATTAATGAAAACACGAGCAAACAAGCAGTTGAAACAAGCATGCGTCCATCCATCCGTCCTGAATTTATACCACAAAGTGCACCTGAAATATTAAGGGCTTTACGACTAAGACTAGAAGCAGTAACAACTAATGAGTTTCCCGTAAAAAATATCGACGCGCGCCGTTCGGGCTTAATCACTGGTTTTAAGGGGAGAGATTTTTACTCGCTACGGGCTCAGCCAGATACCACTCTTGGTGGACTCGCTGTCTTTAATGAAACACTGACAGACAAAAAGGCTGCTGAACTAGACATAGTTCAAATTGCTCTTAGTAAAGACGGTAATTTCCTCTCTGCAAAAACACAAAGGGGCAGGAGATTAGTCTAAATCCAATGCCAGCTCCTGATCAGATTGCCCTCGCTGATATTACTTCCATTGATAATAAAACATTATATGGCAAAAAATGAGCACATCAATTTAATCGAATATTTAGACATTGCTGAATTACCAGAAGGAGATCAAGCTGGCTACATCCGTCAATTTACTACCATCATCTTAGATGGTGCTATTGAGGAGCTGGCTTCTGGTCTGAATAAGTCTGAAGCAAAAATATTAGAAAATTACCTTTCAATACAACCTACCTTCAAACAGCTCATGGAGCACTTACAAAAAGAATATCCGAAATTCCAAACGATACTAAAAGATCTCCTAGAAATTCACCACACCTTGACTTAATATTGAATACTCACTTCTTGGAGAAAGAAACCAGTTTCTACTCTACTTTTATATTGGTGGTTTTCTTTTGTCTAATTTATTTTTAATAAAAATTCTCGAACTGTACCAGAAATACGGGATTCTGTACAACCATTCTTACACAATAGATTCAAAGTTCTTTCACTTTCTATACTGAATCACCTCACTCTTTCATTATTTGAAATAAATATTCCTTGACTACCGTATACTAAAAGAACTATTCACTAACTTAGTTATATGGAAAAATACGACATTGTAGTAATTGGCGCGGGGTCAGGAGGGCTCACTACCGCAGTTGGATTTTCTAAAATCGGCAAGAAAGTACTGCTGGTAGAACGTGAACATATGGGTGGTGAGTGCACCAACTCAGGCTGCATCCCTAGTAAAGCGCTACTGCATCATGCCAAAAGTTATTATGCTGCCACACAAGTGGCCGGAGTAACTCCCCAAAGTGAAGAGTACCGCAAGGAAGCATTTTCATACGTACGAAATAAAATTGATGCCATTCTTGCAAAAGAAACTCCACAATCATTTACAAACATGGGTATTGATGTCGTTTTAGGAGAAGCCGTATTCTCCACAAAATGTACTATCGCTGTTGGGGGCATTATCTATGGATATAAAAAGCGGTGATTGCTTCTGGGTCTTCCCCACGCCTGATGGAAATTCCTGGACTTACTGAAACCGACACTCTGACCAACCAAAATGTATTCAATCTCCAGGACGTACCCGAAAAACTTCTCATTATCGGATCTGGACCAATTGGTATGGAGATGGCGCAAGCTTTTGCAATGCTTGGAAGCCAGGTAACTATCGCAAGTATCGATAGCCGATTTGCCAAATCTGAAGATGCCTCAATTTCAGTAATTATGCAAAAGGAATTTGAAGATATGGGAATCACCATCCGTCTGAATGCATATATACAAAAGGTCGAACGTGGCACAGCCATTTTCAATATACAAGCAGGAGGCAAAGTCATAGCTGAAACAGCGGTACCTTTTGACAAAGTACTCATTGCCATTGGCCGGGTACCAAACCTGCCACAAGGTCTGGAGATTGCGGGTATCAAGCATGACACCAACGGGATTGTCGTCGATACACAGCACCGCACCAGCAACAAATATGTGCATGCCCTAGGGGACTCGCTGAGAAACATAAGTTTACTCATACCGCTGATGATAGTGCTCGCCAAGTGGTGGTGCACGTAGCAAGTAAAGGGCTTATCCGCCTAAATACCAACAAGGCAGTCCCGAAAGGTCACCTACACCCAACCAGAAATGGCCCAGGTAGGAATATTATGGTCAGAAGCTGTTGCAACATACTCAGCGGATAGAGTCATGCGGATTGAAGTTCCATTCACAGATAATGATCGAGCAAATACTGATGATGCTACTGCAGGTGTACTCGTAGTAATTGCCAGGCGACTGAATGGAAATATTCTTGGTGCACACATCATTGGACCAGCAGCAGGAGAAATTCTGACCATCTTCACACTTGCAATCGATCAAAATATTTCTCTGTGGAAACTTCAGAAACTAATTTTTGCCTACCCAACGTATTCACTGATTGTTAAAAAAGCGGCTGATCAATTTGTTGGTCGTCAGCTCAATGAGCTTGTTTCTGATAGTAAAAAAAGTATTAGGCGGCACGGACTAAAGATTGTTGCAGCTGGTATCTGGATTACTGCAATCATCGCGCTCAACTCATACCAAACAACCCAAGGACTCACGACCACACAAAGTGCTATCAATCTGTTTAACGTCATCACAATGACTCTTTGGGGGCCGTTGCTGTATGTGTTGCTGTACGCGATTCGCCCAGTTACCTTTTTTCCAGCGACAGCACTAACAATCTTGTCGGGAATATTTTTTGGCTTTCTTTGGGGCATAATCTTAACAGTGATTGCAGCAACCCTCGCAGCGGGAGTGGCGTACTGGGTTGGAAGATTTTTTGGAGCCAACCTGAGGCTGGAAGATTCTGCACTCGGGAACTCTATCAGTACAGTGCGCGAACACACTTTTTCAGCGGTCCTAACTATGCGACTCATCTTTGCTCCATTTGATCTCGTGAGCTATGCAGCAGGAGTACTACGGACAAAATTTACACCATTTATTAGTGCCACGTTTTTAGGGATTATTCTTGGAACTGCAACCTTTGTATCTATTGGTGCATCACTCGACCTCCAGGAGTTTGCCACTACCGGTTTTAGCCTTAATCTGTTTGAACCAAAATTCCTAACCCTCTCGGGAGGTATATTCATAGCTTCACTACTACTGTCAAAATTCCTTACGCGCTGGAAGGCAGCAGTGTAGTCGAACATATAAAATAAAAACCTTAACTTACCCGTTCAGATTTTTATTGCTCTACACAATCTCCCAGTTCCATAATGCTTTTTGTATGTCTCTAGTTGTTTCATCAGTAATGTCTTCTGGTTGGATACTAGAATTTTTAAAAATATCATTCTCCATATCAATTAACCTTTCTTCTCGTAAATCTATATCATCAGAATTAAAACCTTTCATATTTCTTTCTATGTATCGATGACGTATATCATCCATACGCTCCTTCAGACTTATTACACCGTGTAGACCTATACGCATATCGCTATACGTTGCTATTTTTTCACCAAGTGTACCTTCTGAATGAACCCTGCCTGTATCATCACCCCCAATTGCACTAAAATAGAAAAGTGACTCTTTAGTCAAATTCATCTCTGTGACCATACGTATAGTAGCTACATGAACATCATTACCGTATTCCTCAATCATCTCTTCCTTAACTTTCGACCAATATGCAACTCCTTCAGGCCCAAACAGTTCAGGCATCATGTCCATTTTTGACTTTATTAAGTTACCCATGTCATGAACTAAACAGCCAACAACAATATTTCTAGTATCAAGTTTGGTATTCGAGTTGTCACAAATAACCTTAGCAACAGCAGCAACACGAATCATATGCTCCTGCAGTCCCTTATTAATTTTGTATTTATTGTATATTTCTAAAATAGTCATACTTACCCTTCCTTACAAGACCTGTTCAGGTTGTCATCATTTTCTAAAGAAAATAGTAGGCAACCTCTTGCCATAGTTCTACAACAACTATCCAACCCAATCTTCAATAATAATCCTCTTTCGTTTTTCATCAACCGTAATCTGCAACTTTTGCTTCGACTGCCACCGGAACAAACGGATTACACGCAGTGGCAACGTAATCCCATAACTCCTTCCTCCAGAAACTTTATGTAATGAACGAACATTTTCGTCCTCTAGTTTTCTTCTTGGCATGTGCACACATCATACACTACTCTAATAAAAAGAATCACTGCTTTAATAACGTTATTAAAGCAGTGATTCTTTTGTAATGGCTTCATACACAAAAGCACTATCGAAGTTATCTACGATAGTGCTTTTATTTACACCTTTACTTTTTTGTCCTTCTTTGGTTTCTTGACTTCTTTTTTTTGATCATTTCCTTTAGCCATAGTGTTGTACTATCTTTGTTTATTAATTAGTATCTCTATTCTACTACAGAATCTCTATTTTAGAACAACAAGGAATGCTTAGGTATAGAAGCATGACGGATGGTGTACGCTGTACTCCCTACCAATCCATATACTGGTGTGCACGATGAGAAGTAAGCAAAAAGGCCAAGACTCATGCCTTGACCCTGACCACGTATGATTTTCTAAATTTTAAATTTTATAAAATATGCGCAGTATGATGCTAAAATTGCATCATTAGTTTCGATAACCGTTTTCTGCCTCAATGCAGTTGGCAATGCTCATGTGCACCCCATTACGGCTGTCGACGTAGTATCTTGTGTTAGTAGCTTCATTTACCTTTATTGTCATTTGTTTATTCCTTATATAATTGACGATATAGAAAGTACACAGAATAATTCCTGTGCGCAAGAACTTCCTGCCAGCTACTATACACTGCCAAGGGTGTTTGTCTAGGCTAAGAAAAAAAGCGAGCTATCTAGCTCGCTTTTTTCTATAGGCAAAGTCGTTACTTTTTATCCAAGTCCAACGTCTCATCAATACGGATTTGCTCTACAAAATCTGGCACGTGGGATACAAGCAGCATTGCTCCTTCATAGTCATGCAGTGCTTTCGCAATCACCGGAATGTGGCGGAAGTTGATGTGGTTAGTTGGCTCATCGAGAATCAAAAGTCCTGGCTTAAGCAGCACTAGTCGTGCAAACGCCACTAGCCCCTTCTGCCCTTCAGAAAGTAATCCAATCTTGGTTTTGATGATGTCTTGATTAATCAAGAAACCGGCAGCTACACCGCGCATGTCCTCCTCAATCTTCTTATCCATCACGTCGAGCAAACAATCAAACACCGTTTGGTCGAAATCAAGGTTTGAGAAGTCTTGTCGGTAGTATCCGATAGTGACTCCCTCTGCCACTGTTTCTCCGTCTGCGTGCCCTGATGCAAATGATTCTAGTAGGGTAGTTTTTCCGATTCCATTAGGACCAACAATCTGCATGTGCCGTCCACGCTTAAGTACGACGTCGCACTCCACATCTTTAGGGTTATGGTTTCGAATTACTTTATATGACGTCAGTGTCATCACCGTAGTAGGGATATCTGCCTGTACAGGAATAGTAAATGGTCGAATAGTTTTATCCTCTTTACGTACGTCAGCCTTATTCTCTTCAGCTTCTTCAATCTCAGTACGCATCTTCTTGGCAATCAAACGCATCTTGCCTCCCTTAGCAGCAAAGTAGTTCACCTTGTCTTTGTTTGCCTGTATCTCTTTACCAAGGCGTGCATTGAGCCGTTGCTCTTTCTCAACCTGTAGCTTAATGTCTTTTACTACATCATTGTAATCCCCGTTAAAAAGTTCTACCTGTCGATTCTGACTATTGAGATACAACACACCCTGGGTAAAGGCATTCAGAAAGTCAGAATCATGAGAAATCACAATTACCGTCTTCTTATACTCTCTTAGAAACTCAGTGAGGTGAGCAATCCCTTCAGTATCAAGATTGTTGGTTGGCTCATCAAGCAAAAGTACTTCTGGACTTTGAATCAAGGCGGAAGCCAGAAGAAGTCGGGCTTGCTGTCCACCAGAAAAACTACCAATGATACGCTCCTTAAATGAAGCTACCATTTCTGGATTATTTGGAGCCAGGTTTACCACCTCAAGAATTTCATCAATCCTTGGGTCGATGTCATAGATTTTTTCTGAAAAACACTTCTCAAAAAATGCTCGGAGTGTCAGCTCAAGTTCATCCCGAGGAATCACTTGGCGAGATACCGCAATACTCGTGCGCGGCATGATGTTAATATCTCCCTTGTCTGGCTGGTACTTTCCCGTAATCAGACCAAAGAGTGTGCTCTTCCCTGCACCGTTCTGACCCATAAGCGTGAATTTCGCCCCACGCCGAATAGAAAAATTCGACTCGATAAGAATCGGTTTAGTAACGTCGTGCTCATACGACACATCATTAAAAGATATAAGTCCTGCTTGTCGTGACATAGTGTTGCGTATCGTACCTTATTCTGCATAAAAAGAAAGGCGACCTGTGCTAATGAGCACAGGTCGTTATCTTCATCTATTCATCAGTAACCGGCTCAGCGTACCCTGCCGCCAAGAAAACAAATGGCTCTTCTTCAACCAAGAAGGAAATGTCAGCGCCTTCTGAAATAAAATCTTTGCATAATTGTACAAACCTACCCACTGGAACAAGAAAGTTTTCTGCACCGCCACGGGCATTATTTCCATGTGTCTGCACCTCATCGTCAGACAACGGGCAGACAATACGCCCTACCAAAGCCTTCTGTACTTCTGGAGGAAAATGCTCTGGAAGTTTAATGAGGCGAATTTTATCCCTTTTTTTCGCGGTAGGTTCACCTTTTCCTGTATTTGGTATCATGACGATCTCCTTCTACGCTGGTTGCACTACTTCTCTGCTACTAACTACCTAAAATGTACCACACCTGTGCGCATCGACAACTAATCTAATTCTGCAATCATCCTCCATGAAGTCTACAACGGTTCCATCGACTTCAAGGCTGATATCAATTTGTGCACAGTCATACTAAGGGCAATCCTCAAAAAGTACACACAAAATAGCGTCTACGGTATATACTACAAGTATGAAATGGATTCTTTCCTTTGCAATACTCTTTATACTCACAACGCCTGTGCTGGCAGAAGGATTTAACGCTGGAGTGGTACAAGGCTTATGGTACTCGCAAGAAACCATGTTCGCAAAACAGACAGTACGTATCTATGTTGCGGTGCGAAACAATACTGGAAGCGACTTAACCGGAACCGTAGAATTCTTTGATAATGAAAAAAGGATTGATAAGGTCAGTATCTCAGCCCTTGATGGTCGTATCATTGAGCGATGGGCAGACTGGACACCAAGCTATGGCGAGCACACCATCACTGCATCACTTACCAAAACCCAGCTCCATACAGCTGGAGGAGAGTCTAAAACAGTTACCGTTACGGCCACCCTTGCGGAAGATACCTTCTTTGTAGACTACGATACTGATGGTGATGGCGTTGGAAATGCAGCCGACATCGATGATGACGGCGATGGCATTAGCGATGAAGCTGAAGAAAAAAATGGTACCGACCCATTAGTATTTAATGAATCAACATCTGAACAAGCAGACCTGCAAAATACTGATGATGATTCTACTGAGCTTTCAGACGAAAACACGAACACCGGGTCACCTGAAGGTATCGAACAATACCTCACCCCTTCTCGGGCAGACACGTTGCTGGGTAATATCACTACGCTGGTAGCCAACTCAAAAGAAAAGCTCGATACCTACCGACAATCCCGGGCGGTAGAAAACGGGACAGCGGAGGTAGCATCATTTGAAGATATTACCGTAAATGCCGACGGCTTTGGTGAAATCAGCCGAAGCACGTTCCAAAAAGAACTAAATCTAGAAACACCAAAGCCAGCACCTCAAAAACCTGAAGGCTTTCTCGGCGACGCCTTCACTTTCATCGGAGTAATCCTCAGTGGTATATACACCGGCATACTGGCCACCCTTTCATTCATCCTCGGATACCCAATACTAATGCAACTATCACTACTACTAGGAATCCTCTTCACCCTCTTCAAAGTAGCCCAAAAAGTAGCCCGAAGACCCCAGTAAGACACACATCAGCAAAAACCTTACCTGTACGAACATCGTATAGAGGTATGTAAGAAAAATTTCATATATATATTATTGCAGAGCAAACAGATGTAATTACTAAATAGATTCGATCCTAAGCTCATCCTCATTTTCGCAAGATCCCTTCTCTAACAACAGACGAGATTCTTCAATATCCGACTCAAGAACCTTTTGATTAGTTTCACTAAACCGTTTTGTCTCAAGAGATAAAGCTATAATTTCTTTTTTCCGTTTTTCTCTATCCTTTTCGGATAAGTTTTCATCTATCTCAATATCAATCTCTGGGGGTTTAATTTCTAATGTAACACCTTCTTTATGTAGTTTAAAAATCGTACTTACCTGCCCTGATAATCTTGAAGTAGAATCATTTTTATCAGCTATGTCCTTGAATTTAACATCCTTGATAAGTTCTTTAGTCACTTTCTCCACAAATTTATTTTCAATCTGTTCTCTTTCAGTCTTCAGTTCAGCTTGTATTCTGTCATTCTTAAGAATCTTTAAATTTTCTTCCTGAGTGCGAATAAATGAAACTTGTGTGTACATCTTTATAAGCTCATCAAGGACAAGGTTAACTGCCATTGCTAAAGGCAGTGCAGCAAGTATATATAATTCAATACTCCCCTGACTAACTAATGATATATTGCTTGTTTTATCAATTTTTTTAATATCAGCTACAGTATTCAAAAATTTATTCCACTTAGAAAGAGCATCAATAGTCTTATTGAGACTTAAAAAACTCGAAGGAAGAATGATGCCAATTTCATAATCATTAGTTTGATGATGAGGTTCAAAATTAGTGATTTCAAGACCTGCTACTAATTGCCTCACTACAGAAATAAATTGCTTCCGTTCCTGCCGATACTTATCAAGATTTTCTTTTAGCTTAAACATGTCAAAGCTAAAAAAACTCTTTACTTCACGTACTGCATCTCTCCCATAATAACTAGCTCCTCCAATCTTATGCAAAATGGAGAACTCTGTAGGAGTGAATTTGTATGAGCTTCCAGACTCCAGAAGGTCAATCAATTCGTTTTTTCTTATTTCTATTTGTTCTGCATTATTTTCATTAATTGATGTAGTAAGCTCATGAAGAATGCTCTGTATTCCATGTTCGCGTTCATCATTTTCAAGCATTACAGCTACTGCAAGAAGTTTTTCAGTATTCATATTTAGATATTATGCCCTTCCTAAAATAGATTGCAACTCTGGGAACTGAGATTTTCAAAAGCAGACAAGGCAAAAGGCCCAAAAATTTGTGAGCCGTACGTTTTGGTACGGTGAACAAATTTTTGGGCCTTTTAACGCCGTCTGGTGCAGAAAATGTCTGTTACCAGGCGAAGTGGGCGAATGCTCGGTTAGCCTCCGCCATCTTATGCGTATCCTCCTTCTTCTTCACGGCTGCTCCTTCTTCTCGAGCTGCGAGCATAAGTTCTGATGCTAATGCCTTGTGCATTGCTAGTCCTTTCTGCCCCCGTGATGCTTTGATAAGCGCACGTAGTGCTAGTGCCAGACGTCGTTCTGGACGAACTTCACGAGGTACCTGGTAGTTTGCACCACCAACCCGTCGAGAACGAACTTCCATCTGAGGTCCGGCGTTTCGCACTGCTGAGTTAAAGATCTCAATTGGATCTCCTCCCCCTTCTTTAGCATCTTTGATTACCGCAAATGCTCCGTACACGATTTTTCGTGCCGTTTCTTTTTGACCGTTGAGCATCACGTAGTTGATGAGTCGTTCAACTTCTACGCTTCCAAACTTCATGTCTGGATTGATGACCGGACGCTTTTTGATTGGTCGTCGCATATTGTTATTAATTAATGCGAATGAGAAATTGGCATAAACCTATTTTCATTCTTCGCATAGTTTGGCTCCGAACCCTTGAGAAAGTATTTGCATACTTTTCAAAGGTTGAACCGCGTCTACTATCTGTAGCGAATATAAACTATTTGTAATTGGTCTTGGGAACACCGTCCCCCTTCCAAATCTGAAAGAAATTGCTCTCTGGCGAGGCGGGCAAGAAAAATAATTGGAGGTGTGGTCAACCCACGTTGACAATTATTTTATCGAAGCCCAACGAAGCTAGGGAGTGATTTATTCTGATTTAGGTCGTTTAGCTCCATACCGTGATCGCCCCCGTCGTCGCGCGTCCACACCAGTTGCATCGTACTTTCCACGTACAACTGTGTAGTTCACACCAATGTCCTTCACTCGTCCACCTCGTACAAGTACAACCGAGTGTTCTTGTAGGGTGTGGCCGATACCTGGGATGTACGCAGTAATTTCCTGACCGTTTGAAAGGCGTACTCGGGCAATCTTTCGAATCGCAGAGTTCGGCTTTCGCGGAGTCTTGGTAGTTACACGTGTACATACCCCTCGCTTAAATGGCGAGTCGTACTTAGTTGGTTTGTTCTCAATAGAGTTGAAACCAGTTTGAAGAGCACCAGTATTTGACTTGGTTACTTTATCACGTCGTCGCTTTCGCGTTAATTGATTTATTGTTGCCATAATAGCCCCGATACAATACTACATATAGGATATATTGCAATCATCAGGTATTAAAAAACTGACCTCTAATGTCCGGGCAGCGCACTTAGCTTGCCCAGACAGTAGGTCAGTATTGACACACCCATGCGCCGTAAGCTCATAAGAAGGTGTGTGTCATTTAGAGAGGACTGAACCTCTTGGTACTGGGCTTTCACCCCATGACTGCCTTCCTCGAGCTAACTTACTAAAATGAGTATACCATAATTAAAATGAACGTAGCCCTGTCATCAACTCAAAGATACTTCCAATGATGACAGAAAATGGTCCCCAGAAGATATTAATGAAGATAAAAATAACCAAGAATGTCACAATGAAACCATACCGCTCGATTGAGGCAATCATGGCGCGATACTTCTGCTGGGCAGCAAATGGCAAAAATGCCATAAGAATCTTAGAACCATCTAATGGTGGGAATGGAATCATATTAAAACACGCCAATAGAATGTTGATGTACACAACATATGAAGCAATTTCTACAAAAGAACTTGAGAGACTCAATATATCGGCTGCTCGAATAATCATGGCAAAAATAAACGCCAGAAGTATGTTTACTGCGGGCCCGGCTGCAGCCACCAGTGCCTCTCCATATTTTTTATTATTTAAGTTATAGGGATTGTATGGAACTGGTTTTGCCCAGCCAAACAGAATACCCGCATTACCAAAGAATAGTAGCGCCGGGATAATGACTGAACCTAAGGGGTCCAGGTGTACCAACGGATTTCCAGAAAGACGACCGGCCAAGCGCGCCGTTGGGTCACCTAAGGCGTTGGCCGCGTAGCCGTGGGCCATTTCGTGTAGCACGATTGAAATTATGAGTACCGCTATGATTGCAATTTGTTCCATATATACGTATTAATTTATCTTATAGTACGATAGTTAGTCTCAAAATAAAAGTATTGCCGTACTAAGCTGTTCCTCCATAGGCAAGAGGACTTACTATATACCCAATATATCTCCTCCTGTCATTTGCGTGTTCTGTGCAGCGGTTGCGTATTTAAACCATTGTGGTACGATAGCCCCACTAAACAACGATATATATGGCAAAAGTATGCGCAATCACAGGAAAGAAAACCCAGATCGGGGGACGATACAGTAACCGCACTCGTGCGACGCAGTTTAACCCGTGTGGAAAGGTAAAACGTTCGCCTAACCTCCAGAAGAAGCGAGTATTTGTAGCAGAGCTTGATACACATGTAGTAGTGAAAGTATCTGCAAAAGCACTACGAATTATCGCGAAGAATGGAGCCTACCAAACATTGAAGAAAGCCCGACTAATCTAACTACACTACTTCACTTACTTCGTTGAGCTGCAAAAAAAGAGCCTCTAGGTACAAATACGTACCTGTCGGCTCTTTTTTCTTGCTCACCTCGTCATTAAAGCAGTGTCCTTACATTAGTAGTCCTGCAATACAAATCAGTAGGTCGCGGGTATTTTTTCTTGCGTACTTCGTATCTCAAGCACTGTACTCTAATCAAGTGGGTACCTATTTCAACCAGACTGTCTGTCCATCACTCTCGAACGTGATCGTCCCCTCTTGTGCAGTTCTGTATGTTTCTATCTGATGATTAAAAAGTAGGTCAGTCACCTCTACGTGTGGGTGCCCATAGCGACTATCTTTCTCGGCAGAGATGACCGCAAACTGTGGGTCTACTGCCTCTAGGAACATTTCTGACGTCGAAGTGCGGGAGCCATGATGCCCCACTTTAAGGACATCACTTTCTAAGTCAATACCTTGCTGTACCAGATACTCTTCAATCCTCTTTGGTGAATCGCCAGTAAGCAAGAATTCTGTTTCACCGTATACCAACTGCATGATGATAGACGACGCGTTACTCTCCATCTGCGTAGCGTCATACACTGGGAATAAGACTCGTAGAGTAACTGCCTCATCGAGCTGAAACTCTTGCCCAGCTTTTGCATACACAATCTGTGCTCCTTCATCTGCTGTTGCTTGCACATATGCAGAAGCCGTACTGGTGTCACTTTGATTTTCAGTTGTGAGGATAGTTGCTACCCTATAGCGTTGCAACACGTCTATTAAACCACCAATATGATCACTGTCAGGGTGTGTCCCAATAACCATATCGATTTCTCTATCGAAAAACGACATCTGGGTAGACAGCTCTCGCAACACACTATTATTTGGCCCACCATCTATCAAAACCTCCACCCCGCCTGGGGTTTGGATAAAAATTGCGTCACCTTGCCCTACATCGAGGAAGCTCACAGACAGATACTGCTCTGCCTGGGTACTACGCAAGCTTGCTAGTGACCAGACAATGATTACACCACATACCAGCAGGAACAGTGTCATCAAACGAATCCTAAAGGGGGTGTCAGACATTAGCATCATGATACACTAGAGTCATATTAGGCAGCGGTAATTTTTATTTATGTACCAAGCAAAAACATTTACGATTCCTGCACTGGAAGGAATCTCAGAACGAACTATTACTGAACATCTTGGACTGTATGCTGGGTATGTAAAACACGTGAACCATATCCATACTGAAATGGCGAATGTTACAGACGGATACGCAAAAGCAGAAATGCAACGACGGCTCGGGTTTGAGTTTGGCGGTATGCGAAACCATGAGTACTACTTTACCCAGTTTGAAGTGGGAGCTACGGATATTCCTGAAGGCACTTTTAAGGAAATGGTTGAAAGGCAGTTTGGTACAACCGATGACTTTATTACACACGTGCGAAACATCACCATGACGCGAGGAGTTGGATGGGCAATGGTATACATCGACCGTCAGACAAACCAATTAGTATGCACCTGGGTAGACGAACAGCATTTAGGACAGCTGGTGGACCTCGACTTGGTTCTAGCAATCGACATGTGGGAACATGCATACATGCTCGACCATGCACCCTCAGAAAAGAAACAGTATGTAGACGCAGTGTTTGCAAACCTAAACTGGGAGGTAGTTTCCAACCGAGTCTAAGCTAGCGAAAGAACTTAGGAATTTCCTCCGTTACACCATCTGCGCGTGTAACGGAGTTTTCTTGTAGTCGTGCCAAGAGAACCGATTCATCCTCCAGAGTCCACCCTGCAAGGGCCGTTTCTGCAGGTGCTTTTATGCGTTGCATCCAGTACAGCCCATATCCCATCACTCCATAGCACACTAGCACAATCCAAAATGGAAACGCTTGTACGGTAAACGAAGCAAATGGAACCTGTGCAAAAAACTCTGCCGCGATTAAGATATAGGAAAGCGACAGAGTAGTGACAAACCCAAGCAGGAGTGCCAGATTAAGTGAAACCAGTCCCACTATCCCAGTTATAAAGGTAAGCAACATCGCAATGGGCACCATTGGCAACACCAACACATTAACCACCACTGACACCACTGAAAATTCCCCAATGCTGTAGAGTAAAATTGGCATCACAAAAATCTGGGTAGCAACGGTTGCAGTCAGAAACTCCCGTGCCTGCAGAAAGTTTGGCACCTGTTGTAATGTATGTTCAATATACGGAGCCAGAAAAATTAGTCCCAAAGTAGCCAAGAACGAAAGTTGAAATCCAACATCGTATACCAGCAGATAGGGATTAATGAGTACCATAATGACCCCTGCAAAACATAACGCTCGCATGACTGCATAGGTGCGCCCTGTAGCCCGAGCAAATAAAATAAGCGACGCCATAATACTCGCACGCACCACTGTGGCAGACAGACCCACTAGTACCGCGAAACAAACAATCGCCAGGATACCAAACGGTACCCGGGCGCGATACGGCAACACATAGGAAAGTACATAGGTTATAAAAATAACCACGAGCATTACGTTGTATCCAGATAGGACTACAATATGAATAATGCCTGTTTTTCGAAACACCACTTCTAGCTCATCTCCCAAAGCTTGTTTCACACCCAGTAACAATCCTTCAGCCAGACCTACTTGAGGTTCAGGGATCACCGCTTCTATGCTGCGCATAAATAATTGCTTAGTCTCTAGGATTTTGGTTATAAAAATATTTCCCTGACCAGACGCAAGCACAGACACGTCTGCAAATGAAACCGTGTACGAAACACCACGGGCATGAAGATACTCAGGATACTTAAACGTCCGTCCGAGGTCAGTAGCAAACGATTCAGGTTTAGAGAGCTCCCCTGTAATGACCACCAAGTCCCCATAGGAAACAGCAGCATACCGGTCAGTCTTTACCAGCAACAACTCATCGTCCACCCGGACATACAAGTGAGTTACTTTCTCACGCACATCTGGCTCACGTGCCACCACTCCTTGTAGTACAACTTCACTATCAATGAGCGACTCATACGTTTCATGCACCTCACCAAATGCAGCCAGCTCAAAACGAATGATACCTAAGCTACAGGCCAGAAGAAACAAAGCAACCAATACCAGGTTGCTCGACGAACTAGACTCACTACTTTGGCGGGCAATTAACCCTACCACCCCGGCTATCAGTACCAGCCAGAGAATATACACCAAACCAACCTCAAACAGGGATGCCCCTGCCACCCCACCTGCAAACCCTGCTACCACTATATAAAAATAAAACCTGCTCACTTTTGTAGTGTAGCAGAATAGTTCAGACCCAAGGTTTGCCAATACATCCCTTGGGCCGTCGTGTGCACCGGGTTTTAACCGGGTCTTATTGCAGGGCCGTTGTCTCTCTCCGCGACTACACAGAAGCTCTACCAATCGAAGATTGGGAAAGGCTAGACGGCCTAGATCTTGGGCTGGTGAAGGAAACGCGACAAAACAATTTTGGCGGTTAATTCTTGGCTCGGCATTTTCATGGCGATTCCTCTCTAAAAGTTACAGTGTGACCAGAACGGTCAAAGACCAGCTCTTCAACGTGAGGAACTAGTCTACTTAAAATAAGCATTAGTCAAACTACTTTTACACAAACAAAAAACCAGCGCTACTTGCGATGGTCATCTTCAGATGTGTGGGCCGCTGGCCCACACAGGAAATTCATCTGCTTGTTGGAGGATTTGCTGTCGCATCCTTAGGTCCACTATAGGAACCTACTTGCGGGCCTCTTACCCCTCCGTGTACTGGTGTAGTTTTAGCCAAAACGTTTCTCCCTAATAACTACGGACCCTCCATGTATATACATGGAGTTCACCTAAAACAAAATACCGTATTAACGGTAGTTAGTCAAGAAAAATATAGAGTGAGCTGCCAGGCAGGCAGATTTTGTAATGCGTTTGAGCATCCCTTAATTGCTGCTCAGGTAGAAATCAGGCTCACCGTGTTGTAAATTACTGAGAATCAAGCGCTTCATTAACTAACCGGTCTGCTTCTTTATTGTCTTCTCGCATGACGTGTGTGAAGGTCACTGATGCGAATTCATTCATCAGGGTTTTGATAGTATTAAAATAAGTCTGCAACTCTGGTTCCTTTACCTTGTATACACCATTAAGCTGTCTCTCTACCAGCTGACTATCAAGATTAAGAGCAACCTGCATCGCTTTGGAGTCATCGAAAAATTCTTGCATGTGCTCAAGAGCGCGTTGCACCGCAGTGTACTCAGCAACATTATTAGTTGCTTGCCCAATATACTCAGAGAGTTCACTCAGCACCTCGTTCTTCTCATCGAGAATCTGCACCCCAATACCAGCAGGTCCTGGATTCCCTCTCGCCCCTCCATCTGTAAATACAGTTACTTTAATCATATACTTTTCTGATTCTTATACATTTGCGGCTACTATAGCACACCTACATTATTAGAGAACATCTACAATCCGTAACCGTGTCTGGAGACGACCCATGAAGTGAGATTGTTCCAGGTGTGCCAAAATTGTATGTGCCACTCCTACTTCAGGGGTCACGGTGAAATCTTCCGGTTTTTTAAAAAAGGCAATTGCTTCTCGGGCGTATCCAGTGGTAGCAAACTGTAGTTTTGTATGTTCTTTAGTCTTACCAAAAATTACTACATCTGTAGCAACCACTCCAGTAAGTTTATATAGTGGTTTTGCGTTATCTACCCCAAACGGGGCCAACATCTTCTGTTCGTCTATCACAACGCTCGTGATGTCATCAAGTGATAGCTCCATATCTACAGTGAGTACCGTATCAATATCAGCCGTATCACCCAGTGCAGCAAACGCATCGTTCATCGCCTGTGGGAGGGTATGAATCTGCTCTTCATCCACTTCAAACCCTCCTGCCATGTGGTGCCCCCCAAAGCCATGTAAGTGATTGGCAACTCCTTCCATAATAGTAATGACACTACTGACCCCATTGGAACGACATGAACCCTTTATCTTGCCGTTACCATCCCTGCCCCAGACAAAGGCGGGGCGATTGTATTCTTCAGCCAGCTTGTTTGCAGTCAGGCCCACTAATGATGGTCGCCACTCAGGATTACCAAGCACAATTACCCTCGGTACTTCCTCCAGCAGCTTCATTTTCTTGTGCACCTCTTTGGTCATAGCTGCAACCATACCCTTTCGCTCATTATTCAGCTTCTCCAGTCGATCGACAAACATTCCAGCCTCAGTCTCATCTGTGGTAGACAGCATACCAAAGGCATCTTCGGGAGTACCCATGCGTGAAGATGCATTAATCCGCGGACCAATGGTAAATCCAATATCGTCTTCAGTGAGGTAGCGCTGATCAGCTTTCTGCTTACGCAGTAACTGTTGCAACCCAGGACGCCGCGACTTTCGCAATACCTGCAAACCATACGTGGCCAGTACCCGGTTCTCACCACGCAACGGCACCATGTCTGCAATAGTTGCCACCGCAACCATATCCAGCCACCACTTCTCCCAGCCTTCTTTTAAATCAAAATCTCCCTTTGCAATCAGGGCCTGAATCACTTTAAAAATAACCCCCGTTCCACACAACCCCTTAAAGGGATATGTGTCACCGATTTGTGGATTTACAACTGCAATAGCTTTTGGTAAAAATTCTTTTGCCTGGTGATGGTCAGTGACTATCACATCTACACCAAGCTCATTTGCTGTTGTAACCGCTTCCACATCAGTAACACCACAGTCAATAGTAATAATAAGGGCTGCCCCCTCTGCCGCCAGCTTTTCCACTGCAGTACTACTCAATCCAAACCCCTCATAGTGCCGATGTGGGATATAGTTTATAAAATTTGTGTAGCCAACTGCCTGCAAAAAGTCATGCAGGACAACTCCTCCAGGAATTCCATCGCAGTCGTAGTCACTATACACAACAATTTTTTCTTCAGCTGCCATTGCTCGTATAATACGCTCTACAGCCACCTCCATGTCATGTAACAAAAACGGATCATGCAAACCTTCTGCATACAAGGGTTTCAAAAACGTCTCGGCATCAGCTGCAGTTTCTATACCCCGAGTGTACAACAACTGCTGTAGGAAAGATGAATAGCTTTCGAGCTCTTTTTGGGCTTTTGCTGGTGCAGCTCCTGCCATCTGGTAGGTAGTCATAATTTATTCATGATACCATTATGGTTAGCGTAATAATATACACTCATATACAAGCTATGTCAGTTTCAATTTTTGCAAAAATTATCAAGCGGGAACTCCCAGCACACTTCATTTATGAAGATGATTTCTGTGTAGTGATTCTTGATAGATTTCCAGCTGTAAAAGGTCAGACTATTGTCATTCCAAAAAAAGAAGTCGATTATGCCTTTGACCTTGATGACGATATCTATATCCACCTTTTCAAAACAGCCAAGATGATAGCCCAAGCATCAGATAAAGCCCTTAATGCAGAACGTACTTGCCTGGTAGTTGAAGGATTCGATGTGCCACACGTTCATATTAAAATGTACCCAATGCAGGACACAAAAAAAGCGCTTGGTTCTATCATGCACACAGGAGTAGAAGCTACCGACGAAGAACTCTCAATTGTTGCAACGCAATTGATTGCAGCTATTGACCAAGGCATAGAGTAGTTTTTATATATCCTTATGCATTTGGTGCATTCTTCATTGCTTCAATAGCAGGAAGTGTCCCTAGCTCAAGAAACGTCAGCATCGCACCTCCAGCAGTAGACAGGAAATTGTACTTTTCTTGGCAACAAAGGCTTTCAATGGCTGCTACTGTGTCTCCACCACCAATGACTGAATATCCATCAGCTGCTGCGATTAGTTTTGCAGTGGCCAAAGTCTGCTCTTCAAATCCTTGTTCATAATCTCCAAAGGGTCCATTCCATAACACCATTTTTGCTTGTGCGATGTATCCATCAAGCATAGTCACTGTGGCAGGGCCAGCATCTAGTATTGTTTCATCTACACGTACCTCTTCAGGCGAAGTTATCCGTGATACACCATCTTTTTCTACCACCACATCAATTGGTAGTACTATTTTTTTATTATTCAATAGTGAACTGCCTGCCAGACTGACGTCTGACACCAGAGAAGTACCCACCTCAAATCCTTTTGCTTTAAAAAAGTCATTTGCCAATGCTCCCCCAATAAATATAGTGTCGTAGATATCCAGGAATTTCTCTACTAGTGGCAGCTTGGTATTAAATTTTGCACCTCCAAGCAAAAATAGTGCTGGGTGTAGAGGGGTACGCGCTTTTGTAAGTTCTTCATATTCGTGGACAAAGTTAAAACCAACGTACGATGGAAGGAACTGTGTAATCGCAGACAAGGAAGCATGTTCTCTATGTGAGGCTGGAAATGCATCGTTTACATATACATCCGCCAGGCTCGCAAGCGCTTGCGCAAAGTCAGAATCATTTTTCTTTTCACCAGGATTACTCCGTAGATTTTCTAAAACCAGTACCTCACCATCTGCAAGCTCATCTCTGAGCTTAGTTGTCTTTGTCCCCAGTACTTCACCTGAGAATACTACTGGTACCTGCTGCGCAAAAATATCAGCAACAGGCTGCATTGAAGCACTGCCATCACTACCAACATGCCCAGCAATAATAACTCGAGCCCCCTGATTTACAAGATGTTGCACAGTTGCCATCCCCCGAGTAATACGAAATTGATTATGTACTTCTCCATCAACAATGGGTACATTCAAAGAAGCCCGTAAGAATACGTACTTCCCTTTGAGGTCTTTGCACTCTAAGAGAGATTTAAACGGTTTCTTTTGCATACGCATCAGCAATATGAATTATTCCTGCAAATTCTTTAGGTTTCAAACTTGCACCACCTACTAAGAACCCATCCACTTGCCCAACTTGGAATAACTCCAATGCATTTTCCTTCTGTACCGATCCTCCATACAGCACTCGTACCTTCTTGATAGCGTTGCGACCAAACTGATCAGCAATAATTTTTTGAATAAAGAGCTTCATCTCGTGCACATCTTCAGCTGTTGCATGTATACCCGTTCCAATTGCCCAGACTGGCTCATACGCAACAACCAGCTGTGCTAACTTTGACTTAGGAACATCCCGCAGGGCTGAGCGTAATTGTGCTTCAACGATTCCAAAATAGTTACCATGCTCATCACGGGCTTTTTCACCAACACAAATAATGGCAGTAACACCGGTTTTAAATACTGACTGAATATCTTTATAAATCTCCTCATCACTCTCACCAGATGCACGGCGTTCTGAGTGCCCAATAATGACAGAAGTAACTCCAACACTCTTAAGCATTGGAATAGAAACTTCTCCTGTATGCGCACCAATACTCTCAAAAAAGACATCCTGTGCTGACAGGCCGATTCTTTGTGATGGTGACAATCGTTGCATTTCTGAAAGAAATGGAAATGGTGGAGCAACGGCAATCTGAGCCACTAACTTCTTCCGACCAATCTCTTTCCGGGTATCTAAAAATAATTTTCTTGCCTGCCCGAGTGTCGCTGGATTCATTTTCCAGTTACCAACCACCAATGGTGTATGTTTTTTAGTAGCCATGATATAAGAATTGTAGCACAAGAAAAAGTACACAGGAATTACCGAATCTTGTACTGTTTTTTAAATTAGGTCCGTAATGATGGACATTAGTCGAATATATATAGTTATATGATGTACTGTAACTCCTTCCCTCCTATCGTCTCATGAATATCGACGATTTTTTACTGGTGTAAAAATCAGAACAAAAGCAAAACTGTTTGCTTTTGTTCCACCTTACTCTGTTCGTCATACTTCCTCACAACGAGTACCCTCGGCTCTCGCTCGGGACGGAGGGAAGTGGACATTAGTCGATGATATAAGATATTTGGTGTATGTGGCACAGGGTATGGAAAAGCTGAGTGCGACCCACCTTACTCTGTTCGTCATACTTCCTCACAACGAGTACCCTCGGCTCTCGCTCGGGACGGAGGGAAGTGGACATTAGTCGATGATATAAGATATTTGGTGTATGTGGCACAGGGTATGGAAAAGCTGAGTGCGACCCACCTTACTCTGTTCGTCATACTTCCTCACAACGAGTACCCTCGGCTCTCGTGGGGACGGAGGGAAGTGGACATTAGTCGATGATATAAGATATTTGGTGTATGTGGCACAGGGTATGGAAAAGCTGAGTGCGACCCACCTTACTCTGTTCGTCATACTTCCTCACAACGAGTACCCTCGGCTCTCGCTCGGGACGGAGGGAAGTGGACATTAGTCCACTTCCCTCCATTCTACGAACTTGAAGTCGTCGGAGGTGTTTGGGGCTAGAGGTGGGGGGTTTGTTACTAGGTCTCTATCGTATGCGTTATACCTTGTCTGAAAACCTGAACTGAAGGAACCTCCTGAAGACCATTTCGTTCCAACTCTTCCATTGGAGACAATGGTCCCATTCACACTTAGCGAATCTTGTTGCACATATTGACGCATCCAGCTATCTACGTACCAGGTGTCATAATGATTTCTCCCAAAACGGCCATTTTGGGCTATAAAAATACCGTTCAGGGTCATGTCATCAGGAACCACTAAACCAACTAACACATCATTCTCAGCTACTGCCAGCAAGCCAGAAGAGGTACTCGTGTAGGTAATGTTGTCATTTAGAATAATAGAAGGGTCAACTCCTGGAGTATCAGTATCAGCTGCAGCCAGCGTCACCTTAGTTGATATATCTCCCTCAAGCCATACTTTATCCTCTACAAAAATTAGTGGGCAGAGTGGGTCGATGCTGTATGTCCCATAAGGGTCATCATCATCAATAACATGTCGCTCTTGCTGCCAACTATCTTCAGTTGAATAGCCCCAGTAACTGTACGTTGAATCAACAGTGTATATAGACAATGTATCATCGCTGTTAAATCTAATCCGATACCCATACTCACCTGAGGGTGGTATATAAATACCCCCAGCATTTTCGGCCTTATCCCGCATTATCGCCAGATCTACAGTCAGACCAGTGAAGTTAATAGGCGTCGATGGGAACGTCCATAGCTGATTATCTGGACCATCTCCATACACCCCATCAACCGTTGCGCCAGTACCTCCAGGAGAGCAGGACATAGAGCCGTCACACGTCCAACTCTCTTGTCCACTGGTCACTGTAGAATTATTTGTACCATCCATTCGAATGACACCATTAGAGTGATATGGTCCAACAATTGTACGGTCACTACCTGCCCACACGTTTGAGTTAATAATATATGCATACTCAGCAACAGTTGGTCGGGCATATCGACCAAACACTTCACGAGTTAACGAAGGCTCTGCATATGTATGTCCAGTGGAATTAATTTCTATTGCTGTAATATCCCCACAAAAAGCACTACTGGTTATTTCAAGTGAAAATTCACCAATAGCTCCTAATTCAGGATCTTGGTACGGCAGTATGTAGGGCCCGGGTGCACCCGTGCCATTTGTGATGTCGTCAGGATTGTGTGCGAGATACCACTTATAGTAATTCAGTCCTGCTTCGGCTATTTCGCGTGCTTGCTCATAGTTATACTTTTTAACCTGCACTTGCGATTGTGTTATCACAAAACCCATAAAGCTCGATATGATGACAAAAAATATAGAACCAAAGATAAGTACTAGGATGAGCAATGCTCCCATGTGTCGAGTCTTTTTTTGAATCATATATTATCAATTATGTTTCGTAATGCTGCACTGGCCCGCAACTGGAACTGCCCAGGACTCCGAATAGGATCAATATTTACCACTAGCTCCGCGGAAATATATCGAATATCAGTCACCGTCGTAGTCGCCGTCGCGAGATTTCCATATGTATCGTAGTAGAAAAATGTTGGGTTTCCATCTACAATATTTTGCACATACTCAGACAATGTATATGTCTCCTGCGGAGCACTTTTGTCATATGTAACAGGTGTTTCTGTAGCATTATAAACCCGTTTGATAAAAACTGTTGAGGTAGAAAGCTCATACTCAACATACTCCACACTGTTATCTTTATCTATATCACTATAAAAACCTATAATATGATCCTCCATACGGGCCAGTGGAAATGTTCCATCATCAGCAAAGGTCATTTCTCGCATATCACGAGAAAGCGTCTGCACACCCCTTCGGGCATGTGACACCTCATATGACTGAGCAATGTTATAGGCATTTGCTTTATATAAATTTGCAGTAGTAGTACCTAACGCAATCATCAGCATCGAGAAAATAGCAGTCACAATTATCATCTCGACTAAGGTCATTCCTTTACTTGCAAAATGAGTGTGTATCATACTAATTTAGTATTACGGTAACGACACTAGTACCACTTATTGCAGTATTTGAAGTAACTTCAGTAGTGAATCCAGCTGCAGTTACCGTCAGCACATATTCAGTATCATTATAGAGTCCTGTATCAAAATACGACTGACCACACAACGATGTTGTTCTCGATTGATCGACCCCCGTATTTTCAAGCCGGACCGTGGCACCAGGGACAGGAGTCCCGTCTACTTGATTTACGATTACATGCAATAGCTGTGGGGAAGCAGCCCCAAGAGTCAGTTTCATCTCCTGCGTGACTCCTGGACTCAGGGCATATGGTGATGCAGGACACGCCTCATGCACACTATACTCTGGTGACGTCACAGCAATCGTATATATATCCCACTCAATAGCATCAAAATCAACCGCCCCACTACTGTCACTTACGCCACTATCTTCATACTTTAGAATTGGCTGAGCGTCATTGTCTGCACCGATTGATTTAGCCCCCTTGATTGATACTGCCGCGCCCGAGATTGGGGACTGGGAAGTAACATGGGTAAGATCCCAGTCATAGAGTAGTGGTGTCTGCGAAGCATCAGTAGTTCGGAACAATCCATAGAGTGCTAGCTCTGGATACGACGTTACATCAAGACCGGTAATATCTATGGGTGTACTTTGAAAACCACTGCTGTTACCAGGCAAATCTTCATCGGGGACAAGTGTCAGTACCCCCGCGTTGTCATACATGACGGAGACCTGTACCCAGGCCTGGGCAGAAGTAGAGGCATTAAATGCTACCGAGTACCAAGAATCTAGCAAGCTAGGTACGGTACTCGTGCTCTGAATACTTCCTGACGTGTCATATGTCCCAGCGGTATCAGTCAGCTGGAAAGCTCCAGTAGTAATACTTGTATTTGAATTCGCAACAATCAGTGAATAATCTGCAAAGGTATCAAAAAAGGTATCGTACGTTGCAGCACTAGCAACTGTCAGACGTATATCACTAAGCTGATCAATCTGAAAGTTCATAGTTGAAACCTGGCTTTCTAGCACAGCAACAGGTGGTGTTGCAGGATTAGGGTTTGAAGTAGTTGCCACATATGTACGGTCAGTAGAGTATCCAGTATCAGTAGCAATAATCTGATAATTCGATGCTGCTGGTGCTCCCGACAGATATGCGACACCACTAAGATCTGTATACCGGATTGTATCAATTGCTGGGCTGGTTTCATTATTTATAAACCGAACCTCTGCACCAGGCAGTGGTGTCGCAGTGGCGTCAAATACATTCACCCGAATCGTTCCACCACCAAGAGTAGATTCAATACCTGGTGGGACAATATTTGAAACCAGAAACATGGAGTCAGTCACACCACGATGCGTCCAGGTGTATTCGACCTTCATTTGTATATAGTCTGAAAGTATTCCATTACTGTCATCCCCACCAGATCCGTCAGCTGCGTCGTCAACATACTGTACAAGTATACGCTCTGCATACAAAATACCATTAAACGTTGTGGTGCTATTTTGAGGAAGGATACCGGTAGGAACACCCCCATCAGTACCAACACTATTGTATGGTAACGATCTAATATATTCCATCCGTTCTGAGATAAGGGACAAGGCTCCAGCCTTCGCTTTAGAGGTGGCCATAACATTTGTCATTACCTGCAACGCCTGAAACAGACCTCCAAAAACCAACGACATAATTGCCGCCGTCACAATCATTTCAACAAATGAAAATCCGCGCTGTGATGCATACACAGAAGCACCACCTTTTGCATGTTGCTGCGCAATGTGTCTGTGTCTGTGTCTATAGAACATATATTAAATACTGTCACCAATTGAGTAAATAGGAGCAATCACTGCCAAAGCAAAGAACCCGACGATTACCCCAATAAACACCATAAGGACAGGCTCGATGATAGTTGAGAGATCTTTTGTTTTTTGCTCAACTTCAGTTTCATAAAAGATTGCTAGCTCTTTAAGCATGTTTGATATTCCCCCTGTTTCTTCACCTACTAAAATCATCTCGCCCACCAATATTGGATATAAATCCTCACGTTCAATAAACACTTCAGATAGTGAAGTCCCTTTCTCAACTCGAACTGCCGCTTCTCTAATCACTTCTTTATAATAATAATTCTGAACCACCTGTTCAGTAATCTCTAAGGCGCGAATAACGTCTACTCCAGCTGCCAACAATGAAGACAACGTACGTGCAGTTCGCGCTGCGTTTGTTTCCTTAGCCATAGTTCCAATAACTGGTAGTTTTGGTACAACCCATGAAGCTATTTTCTTCCCAATAGCAGTTCTGAAAAAGGCAATAAGACCTCCAATAGTGCCCAAGAATAAGGCAAACGTGAGAATGATGTTGTTGCTCATAAAATTACTAATTGCCATCAGCGCCTCTGTTGTTGCAGGTAAATCAGCATCGAGCCCTTCGAAGGTTGCAGTAATTGCAGGCATTACATAAATCATCATCAGTATCCCAATGATAAGCAAAATAACAATCACGATTGATGGGTACATCATGGCCCCTTTAATCTTCTTTTTAAGCGAGGAAGATTTTTCCATCTGAATACTTAGCGTCTGAAACGTTTCTGCCATACCTCCACTCTCTTCACCAGCCTGCATCATCGCCACATACAAATCATTAAATACCTTTGGGTGCTGACCAAGAGCTTGGTAAAATTGTTCTCCTTTATTAATACGCTCAAGCACATCTTTGATTATTCCTTTCAGACGAGGGTTTTTACTCTGTCGCTGGATTACACTCAATGCCCGCATCAAAGACAATCCGGCTGTAAGCATGGAACCTAAGTTACGAGTAATCATAACCAACTCATCGTCCTTGACCCGACTGATTGCATACTCAAGTTTCTCAATACTAAAGAGCGTCTTAAGGTGTATCATCTTTTGTGTATCTATGGATGTTACGGTATGTCCCGAAACCCGCGCAATTTCATACACCACAAATCTATCAGCAGCCTCAACGGTTTCACGCACAGTTGCACCGTCTTTGTCCTGACCTATGTAGGTAAATTTTGGCATACTATACAAATACAATTACTCATTGACTACCCGAAGCACTTCCTCGATAGTAGTAACACCCCGGGCTGATTGATAAATACCGTCTTCTAGCATCGTAAGCATTCCCTCTTTGCGTCCCTGCTCCTCAATCTGGTCAGCAGTACTGCTCGCCATAACCATCTCTTTAATGGCGGGTGAAAATGGCAGTATTTCATGAATGCCTACTCGTCCTTTATACCCCGCTTCACCATCAGAACTCTCACCAGGATGATAAAAAGGAATGCTATTCCAGCTAGCATTGGATCTGACAATCTTTTCCTCTTTGAGAGTATCAAGTACCTTATCAAGATCTACATGCTTTGAGAGTTTTGATTTTTCATTTGAAGACAAAGTATATGGCACCCTAGACTCTTCAGTTATCTTTCGCACCAGTCGCTGGCCAATGGCAACCTTTAAGGTTGAAACCATTAAAAATGATTCAATTCCCATATCAACCAGTCGTGCCACCGTACCGGCTGCCGAGTTGGTGTGCACGGTAGCCAGCACCAAGTGACCAGTAAGGGCTGCATTAATAGCCAAGCTCGCAGTCTCTTTATCACGAATCTCCCCCACCATAATAATGTCCGGGTCTTGACGCATAAGAGAACGCAATCCATTAGAAAATGTGAAACCAATATCTGACTTTACTTGGGTCTGGTTAATACGAGGCATCTGGTATTCAATCGGGTCTTCAATGGTTGAAATGTTTACATCGGGGGTGTTTAAAAGGTCAAGCACGGTGTACAGGGTGGTTGTTTTACCAGAACCAGTTGGGCCAGTAACTAGAATAATTCCCGTTGTGGCACGCATAGCTCCCTGCAAACGCTCAAGAGTCGTTCCATGGAAACCAGCACCCTCTAGTGAGAAGCCAGAACGATTTTCACGAAGCAGACGCATCACAATCTTCTCTCCATAAAAAATCGGTAGTACCGACACCCGAAATGAAACCTTCTGGCCATCCATCTCCATCTTGAAACGACCATCTTGTGGAAGTCGCTTCTCATCAAGCTTCAGGCTTGAAAGCACCTTAATGCGGGCAGCAATAGTTGGCGCAGCATGCTTTGGGAGTGTCATTGCATCATGCAAAATACCATCAATACGGTACCGTACAAGCACCTGCTCTTCCATTGGCTCAATATGGATGTCAGATGCATTTTGAATAATGGCGTGGCGCAACAGTGTATCGACGATACGAACTACCGGAAGATCTTCAGCCATCTTTGCTAGATCAGCTTCACTTACATCATCACCACCCTCTTGAGCGATTATTTTCAAGGCTGCAGACTCTTTTGCAATAATGTCACCAAATTCATCCTTCAACGTTTTCTGATACTGTTGCAGTGCATACCGCATTGATTCAGTATCAGTCAGGCGAGGAAGAATCTTTAACCCTACTTTTTTCTTTATAAAATCGATAGCCGGAAGATCAGCAGTATCAAGCATTGCCACCTCTAAAGATTCATCAGATTTCTTAAACGCAATAATGTTGTGGTTACGAGCAACTGGCTCAGGAATCATTGAAAGAATTGAAAAATCAATCTTTAAATCCGTGAGTGAAACAAACGGAATACCAAGTACATACGACTCCACTCGACGCATGTCGTCTTCAGTCATATACCCACCAGCAATAAGCGCCTCTGCCAGAGTACGCTTCTCCTCCGTTGCCACCTTCTGTGCAGACACAATATCCTTTTTAGGAACTAAGCCAGCATCAATGACAAAACGTTTCAATTGATCATCTTGTATACGCATATATGCACCGTTATAAAAAGAACCTTCAATACATCCCGTTCTTACTGCTAAGTATAACCTATCACCCCCCAATACAGAGGTATGCCCATACACAGTAGCTGTAGCTACCTGCTACAGGTCAACTTTTATTAAAACAGTACATATAGTCTCAGACACAGGTGAGCGACATTGGTATACAGACTTTTAATTATAGTGCTCATACCTTCTCCTAGATAGTTTGTTAGTACCGATAGTGCGTATACTCCTTTTACAGATTATAGTAAAATATGGCTTACATACAATGTATTCATACCTCTATTGACACTTTTTATAGTATCCGTATACTGTATATGACTGACGCGCGCGCCTCCTCTGGAGAGCGCGCGTTCTCCGTCAAGATTAAAAACAACGGGGCGTAGACCCTGTTCATAAATACAATTAAATAAATATACATATGTTTGATCTTAAAGTAATTCACTCCGTACTTGGAGAAATGGAAGAAGAGCGTGGAGTAAGCCGAGAGAAAATGATGGACGCTATCGAGCAAGCGCTTGCTACTGCCTACAAAAAAGAATACGGGAAGCGTGGACAAGTGATCCGGGCTGCTTTTGACCTAGATACAGGAACGACAAATTTTGAACAACTAAAGACAGTGGTTGATGACACAATGCTCAAGGCCGAGCTAGCGGAGGGTGAAGAAGCTGAATCAGAAGAAGAATCAGCTCCAGTACTGGAAAATGGTGAGGTGCGTAAAGTTCGATTTGATGCTGAAAAGCACATCATGATTGATAATGCCCGACTGATTAAGAAAGACGTTGCACTGGGAGAAGAACTTATCTTCCCTTTAGAAGGAAAAGATGACTTTGGTCGAATTGCAGCCCAAACTGCAAAGCAAGTAATCATCCAGAAAATTCGGGAAGCTGAAAAAGATTCAGCCATGGCTGAATATGGTCAAAAGGAGGGGGAAATTATCGTGGGCCAGGCCCAGCGATTTGAACGAGGTAATCTGTATGTAGACCTTGGACGTGTAACTGGTGTGATGCCATACGACGAACAAATTCCTGGCGAACGATTCCGACCAGGAGAAAGGATTCGTGCCACCCTACTGAAGGTAGATGAAACATCACGGGGTATCTTTCTGAAACTTTCACGAGCCCACAGTGACTTCCTAGAAGCACTCTTCACCATAGAAACACCTGAGCTTCAAACTGGTGTAGTTGAAATCAAAGCCATTGCTCGAGAAGCAGGAGCACGCTCTAAGGTGGCAGTATACGCACATGATGAACACATTGACCCAGTTGGATCACTGGTTGGACAGCGTGGGGTTCGAGTATCTACGGTGATGAGCGAGCTTGGTGGAGAAAAAATCGATATTATTGAATGGTCAGATGACATCATTACCTTTATCGAAGATGCACTCTCGCCTGCTCAAGTTCTATCGGTAACTATCGACAAAGAACCAACCAATGACGAACATTCAGACGACAACCGTGGGCATGCGATTGTAGAAGTAGCACCTGACCAACAGTCACTTGCTATTGGCCGAGGCGGTCAAAACGTACGCCTAGCAGCAAAACTTACTGGCTGGAAGCTCGACATCATCTCAAACCAGGGTGAAGAACTGGCTGCAGCCGGCGAAGGCTCGGTAGACATCAAAGCGCCACTGACTACTGAAGTTGGTGCAGACATCGATGCTCTGGAAAATGAAGATGCTACAACCACAAAGCCAGAACTTCCTGAAGAAGATGAAGCAACTGGCGATCGGGATGTAACTGACAAAGACCAAACACAAGAAATTGACGAAGTTGACACCCCAGAAGAAGCTGAGGAGCTAGTCGTCGAAGCTGAAGAAGCAGCCGAGAAAGAAGTTGTAGAAGCATCTACAGAAGAAAAAGTAAAATAGTAGTTACCTACTTACTATAGACAAAACCAAAGACCAACAAGCAAATCTTGTTGGTCTTTGGTTTTTCTTGCAAAGAATATTAAATTTTGTTACTATATATAAGTATTAAAAAATAATACTATTTTATGACTACTATATCCGTTCCCCTAAACCCAGAAATCGAGAAGGCTCTAAATGAGCTAGTGGACATTACTGGTGCTAACCGTTCTGCTGTTATACGAAAAGCCATCAGTTACTACCGGGAAGAAGAGGCTGTGCAGGCGGTACTTAAAGCAGAGACTGAGTACAACTCAGGAAAAGGCCTGACTGGAGATTTGGACAAACTACTTACTGCAGTCTAAATATGGATAGTATTAAACTTATTTATACCCCTACTTTCTTGCGTAAGTTAAAAAAATGCGAACCGGAACTTCAAGAGGAAATAAAAGAAAGAATCACGTTATTCAAAAATCGAAGTAACCACAAGCAACTCAAAGTACATAAACTCAAAGGAAACCTCAAAAATCGATACAGTTTTTCAGCTACATACGCCCATCGAATTGTATTTATTTGGGAAGATACACAAACAGCAGTACTACTTTCTGTTGGTGACCATAACGTATATAAGTAACACAAGAAATTAACGAAATTGATACTCCTAAAGAAGATTCGAAGAAATAGCTACCTATATGGTGAGCATATGTAAAACCAGCATACCCACAGGTGTGCTGGTTTTGTGCATGCCACTTGCGAGCACTACCTTCTTCTACTACACTACTGCTATTAATCCCCAATATATATGATTAACGTTTTTGGACACACGTCACCCGACACCGATGCAACTTGCTCAGCAATTATCTGGGCATGGTACTTAAATGAGCACACCAGTATGGAAGCTACCCCGCGTGTACTTGGTGAACTCAACACCGAAACACAATTTGTACTGGCAAAGTGGGACACCAAAGCTCCTGCACTCCTTGAAGAAATTGTAGCTGGAGAAGAGGTGGTGATTGTAGATACAAACAATCCACAAGAACTACCAGAAGGAATTAACCAAGCAACAATCCTGCAAATTATTGACCACCATAAACTTGTTGGAGGCATTGAAACTAACGGACCAATAGACATCACGATGCGTCCGGTGGCCTGTACCGCCACAGTCTTGCATGACCTCATTGGTGAACCAATTGAAGACCTTCCAAAAGACATCGCTGGTCTGATGCTTTCATGTATTCTCTCAGACACACTCGGGTTTCGATCTCCAACGACCACCCCTCATGATAAAGACGTAGCTGAGTCACTAGCTGAGCACCTAGCAATCGACATCGAAATTTACGCAAACGAAATGTTTGCAGCAAAATCTGATGTATCAGCCTTTTCAGACAAAGGCCTGCTTATACTCGACAGTAAGAAGTACGACGTTGGTGGTACAAACTTCCGGGTATCTGTACTTGAAACAACAACTCCTGAGACTATACTCTCTCGAAAAGACGCACTGGTAGAAGCAATGACTACCCTCAAAGAAGAAGAGGCTGACGTTGATGAAATACTACTGTTTGTCATCGACATCTTCAACGAAGAAGCGACTGTGTTCACACCCAACACGCTTACAAAAGAAGTTATTGCAAAATCGTTTGGAGTGAAAGTAGAAAGTGATACTGAGATACTGCCCGGAATCATCTCGCGAAAGAAACAAATTCTTCCGAGTCTCACACTGTAAACGTACAAGAACATACACAGTCCTACACAGAGGCTTAGAAATTACCATATTTTCTAAGCCTCTGTTGTGTATAGTTTGGCTTCTGGGCTTAGAAAGAGGCTATACTGTAGTCATGAAGGCATTGCCTCTACAGCACAAACAATTTTAATTACATATTTTATGACCATTACACGCACATCACTATCACTGACTAGTCTGGCTGTTATTTTAACGCTTGCTGGTTTCGTATATATCGCACAAGCTGAAGAAGAACTCACACCACGAGAACGTTTCTTGCAAATGCAAGAAAACAACCAAGAAAGAAAGGGGGAGTTTGAGGAAGCTCAACAAGAGCGTAAGGACACTTTTGAAGAAAATAAAGAAGAGCGACAGGGACAAATGGAAGCAAAGCGAGAGGAGTTTAGTACAGCTACAGAAGCACAAAAAGAAGAGATGGCAGAAAAACGAGAGGAACGAAAAGGAGAATTGCAAGCACGAACACAAGAACGAATCAAAAATCTCGCAGCAAATGTTTCCAACCGAATGGAAGCTGCTATCGACAGAATCCGACAGATTATCGACCGATTCCAAGTACGTATGGACACACTAGCAGAACGAGGGGTTGATGTGTCTGAAGCGCAACGAGCACTTACCGCTTCGTCAGGTCACCTAAACGATGCAGAAACAGCGATCAGAAATATTGACACCATGGTAGCTGTAGTAGTTACGTCAGAATCACCCAGAGAAGCTTGGACAGAAGCTCGTGCAACCTACGCAGGCATCAAAGCTGATATCAAAGAAGCCCACGCATCACTCCGGTTGGCACTGTCTCTTCTCAAGACAGCAGTAGCTGAGACAGAACTGGGACAGAGAACAAACAACGCCGTTTCTAACCAAGAAGACACAGACTCTGATACTGAAGTCATAGCAGCACCTGAAGAAGGAGCAAGCGAAGCAACTCTAGTAGAGTAATTACTTATATAACACATCAGTATGGAACAAGAAAATAAAAATACCCAAGAACCTGTAGTGCCAGATGTAGAAATGAAGATGCCTGAAGACAATTTTATAGAATCTGATTCAGATTCCAATACAAAACAATTAGGAATTATTTTAGGCGTTCTGATTGTACTACTGGTCCTCATTCTTGGTGGACTCTACCTTTGGGGCTCAACCATGAACCCGGAAGGGCTCGAATCGGCTCCTGAAGCAGTACAGCCAGCTCCAGCTGAAAACAATGAGCCAGAAAGCACCACTGCTGACGCGCAAGTACAAGCCCTTGATATTGTGAGTACTTCAGATGAAATTTCAGCAATTGAAGCTGACATAGAAAACACAGACTTAGACGAACTTGACGCAGAACTTGATGCTATAGACGCAGAATTCCAGGAGGCACCACAATCAAACTAATGCCCCACTATACAAAACAACGGTGGCTTTCAGCCACCGTTGTTTTGTATATAGAGATAAGGTGGAAAAAAGTGTCTCAATATGGTTTAATGCGCGAACTTTGATGTGGGGTATCTCAATAGAAATATCTCCCCTCATTTATAATTCACACACTTGGATACAGTTCGAGGAACCAGTGAAAAATGGAGTGAGCCATACGTATTGTATGGTGAATGACATTTTTCATGCAGTGACAAAGAAATGTGCCGAGTGCGTGAATTCTAATGATTATTAATTTGAATATATACATATGGATTTTGTAAAAGACTTTAAGATAACTAAAGAAGAAGATTCTCAGGTAAAAATCGAGGGAGAAATTCCTTTTGCCATGCTCGAGAAACACCGAACGAAAGCTATTAAAAAATATGGCAAAGACATGGAAATTGATGGTTTCCGAAAAGGGCACGTGCCTGATGCAGAAGTAGTAAAACGAGTAGGGGAAATGGGAATTCTTTCAGAAATGGCTGAACGAGCAATTTCAGAAGCATACCCAGAAGCGTGTAAGCATCACGAAATTGATGCCATTGGATACCCACAGATTAGTATTACAAAAATTGCTCAAGATAATCCACTTGGATTTACAGCACTAGTAGCAGTAATGCCAGACATCACCCTTGGTGACTACAAAGCTATTGCTACTGAAGAAAACAAAGACAAGGCTTCGGCTGAAGTAACTGACGAAGAT
>FUWD013172577.1_pt1 | contig 38143 bp, 27 predicted proteins | sample 1063281 | NCBI WGS metagenome assembly FUWD01 (sample SAMEA79048168, study PRJEB19326) | metagenome | biome: marine | reverse complement strand
GCTGGGGCAGGCGGTCACGCAGGAAGTATCACCATCACACAGATCACAGAAAAGGGGTAGGTCATTGTAAAATCCAATGGCACCCACTGGACATTCTTCCACACAGATTTCACAGGACGTACATAAATCTTCATCAAGAATTATCTCTCCATTGTTTCCTACAGTGAGTGCCAATGTGGGGCACTCGAGGCACGGTTTTTCCAGGCAGCTGAGACAGGCGATGGCCATCTCCACACCCACACTTTCCAGCTTTGCAACACGAATTCGGGACATGGTCCGGGTGACACCATCGAAGTGAAACGCACTACACGCAACTTCGCACATGCGGCAACCCACACAAATCTTAAGTTCGCAGTGGATCATGGTTCTGTTATCACTTTTGCCGAATGATCACCGTTGTAAGCACAAATAAATATCTGCCCATTAATCTCATCCGATTCTCTATTACTGAAGATGAATATTCCCCAAGAGCCGGATGTTTCCACAATAAATCCCGTTTCTCTTTTGCGTGAACATTGTTTCCCCGTTTTCTATTCATTGAAAAGATACTGAATTTTCACGAGATATGGGTGTTTGTTGTGAATTCACCGCTCACCTCCCGTAACAGTTCGGCGAATTTCACTCTGGTCCAGTCCTACACTTCAGAATATGAAAATATCATCCCCTACGGCCGGAACGGAAAAATCAAGGGCAAAATACTCTTAAGCAACTCCGTCAACCTCCAGAGGCTGAAAGCTGACATTTAAAAAGATAGAAACATCACATCATTCTTTTTTAGCATGCCATTCTGCTAGAACTTCAAACTCCCGTTTAGCGGAAATCCCAGCCTTCAGTTCCGCTGTTCTTTCGCCTGGTAGAGATTTATACCATTCTAAAGTGTCGAATGCCGTAACTGCAAGGGGTCGGTAGGTAAGTCCCGCAGCAAGTGGTTTGGAAAGATCAAATCTCTGAAAGCCTAAGCGATCACCTTCAGCGGGCATCCAGCACGGAAATTCGCGATAAGGGCGAAGTTCCCTATCCAAAAGAAAATTTGTATCAACCCAGGTAAAAGAGACATTGGCATTGGTTACAGCCCGACACCCATAGAGAAATTCGGCAAAAGAGAGGGGTGCCTGAGGTCCAAGAGCATTGTAGCTCCCCGTATTACCATTCTCTATAAGACGGATATACCACTCCGCCAAATCTCTCACATCTATAAACATAACACCATTTTCAGGATCCCCTGGTGCCAGCACCTCACCTCCCCTGTCGATTCGCACAGGCCAGTAAGTGAAACGGTCTGTGTTATCTCCGGGACCTACTATGAGACCCGGCCGAACGATGAGGGTATGATCGCCAAACGCTTTTCGGGCTTCACGTTCACATAAAACTTTATCCTGACCGTAGCCAAGTCGGCGACGTTCATCTACAGCGGTCGGATCAGGGTCGTATTGAGGACTGTTTTCGTCCATCCCAATCTCTGAAAAATCTGCATAAGTGGAACGGGTAGAGGTAAACAGGTAGCGATCCACAGAATGTTTCAGCAGTTGAGCTGAATCACGGACCCACCAAGGTCGGATGGCTGAATTATCGATGACAACATCCCACTTTCGTCCTTTCAACGATTCCAGATCATTCTCCCGATCACCCTTCAACTTTTCAACTTCAGGAAAAAGGTGAGTATTTGTTTTCCCACGATTAAAAAGGGTAATAACATGACCGCGGGCCTGTGCGCTTCTCACCATATGAGGTCCGATAAATCCGGTACCTCCCAAGATGAGAATAGAGATGGGTTTCCCAGCTCCGTAGTGAATAGTTTTAGTTTTCCCTTTAGACAGATTAAGTCCCAAGGCTGTTGCTGCAAAGGTTGCTGCTTTTAGAAATTCTCTTCTGGACTTTTTCATTTCTTACCTATCATTTTATTAAAGACTGTTTGAACTGGTTCAACAGAGCCATGTTGACAACACTTTCAATTAATTTTGGTTGGCTGATTGAAACCGCCACATACCTTTTCAAGCAGTTCCGCGAATTTCACTGTGGTCCGGTCCTCCAAGTAAGGACCTATAATCTGTATTCCCACAGGCATGCCGTCATCAGATAACGCTACAGGTGCTACTGTGGCAGGAAGCTGGGCGTTGATAGCCAGTCCTGCCCACACCATCAGATCAAAATAAGGTCGTGGCTCGCCATTCACTATCAGTTTCCTCTGGAAAAAGTTGGGCCTGTGGTCATGTTCAAACGCGGAAGTAACAGTTGGGGGACATAAGAGCACATCGTAGTCGCGGAACAACTCGTGCCACTTCGCCCGGACACGGTGTCGCCGCTCATTGGCTGACAGCCAATCCTTATGAGGAATCAGCGCACCCCGGGCCTGCCGAACAGGCAGAGAATCATCATCTGGCTCGCTGGAATCTAATAGTTTTCTCATGCCATCAATCACATCTGGAGGGAAACCTGTGGCTATAACGGGAGGGACGAGATCCCAGAAGATCCGATCATTCATCTCAAGAGAAATGTCGGGATGCGTTTCTACAATTTTCACACCACACTTTGCCAGCTTCTCTACCACCCCTTGAATGGCGTCAGCAATGGCCCTCTCCACAGGACAGTATGGATCATCCAGCCAGACGGCCACACGATAATCATTCAGCGTTTCATGTCTTGGTGGGGGCAGTTCCAGTTCCCACGCTACGCCGTCCATCATTTTTGGGGCTGTCAGTAATGAAAGAGCAAGTTCAAGGTCCTCTGGTGAACGGGCCAGTGGGCCCGCTACGGAAAGGGTGTCACCATCATTCACACACCCCGGTGGTGGCGGGATGTGTCCCCGCATGGAGACGATTCCGTAGCTCGGTTTGTGGCCGTATACGCCGCAAAAATGGGCCGGCGTCCGGATAGAACCACCAATGTCACTGCCAATTTCCAACGGTGTCATTCCTGCAGCCAGCGCTGCCGCTGCGCCTCCCGAAGAACCACCCGGTGTTTTGGTGACGTCCCACGGATTGTTTGTAATCCCGTAAATATCGTTAAAAGTTTGAAAATCGCCCGACAGCATCGGCACATTTGTCTTCCCAAATACAATAGCACCAGCATCCACGAGGCGCTGAACGACGTCTGCATTTCTCTTTGGGACATGACCCTTCCATTTAGGTGACCCACCGGTAGAGGCTAACCCTTCTACCTCAAAGGCATCCTTAACGGTCATGGGTAGACCGTGTAGAGGACCCCACGATTCACCACGGGTGAGTGCTTCATCAGCTCCCTTGGCTCGCTCCGTGGCCCGTTCAGCATCAGTTATTACAACAGCATTGATCTCCGGATTTCTCTCCTCAATTTGTTGTAGATGATCTTCAAGCAGTTCCAGAGCGGATATATCCTTCCTCCGGATTTTTTCAAGCAGCCCAGTAGCAGTTTGATACAGATCGATGTTCAAAAGATCAGTTTTCTATGGTGAAGTCTCTGACCAGCCGGGCATTATAATCAAATCCTTCGGCTTTCCCCTGCCGACGGCCCACGAAAAAGAGGATGCTCCCCACACCCAGCCATAAGATTGTCCAGATAAAGACTGCTTTCAAAATAGACATCATGAATATGAGCATGACGACCGCTGTGAAAAGTCCAATGCAGCTAACAATCAAAGGTGCTGGCTTGAATTGGGCCGACTCATAAAGCGGCCGGTTGACTTTCGGCAACACCATGAGCGACACCCCCTGGAGAAAATAGACGATAAAAATTCCGATGAGTCCTGTATTCAAAAGAAATTGTGATGATTGCGTCCATATAAGAACAATACAAATGGCAGCACTGATGATGAGGCTAACGTGGGGTGTTCGCCATTTGGGGTGGACCGCCGAGAGAAAACTTGGCATGAGACGGTCTTCACTGAAGACAAAGAACATCCGTGATGGGACAAGAATCGAACCGTTAATACTGGTCAAAAAAGCACTCATGGCTCCGAGAGCCACTATGCCAGCGCCCCAGGGCGGAAGATACACCGCTGCTGCATCGGCCATGGCAGATTTGGATTGAGCCAATACTTCAGCGGGAAGAACCCCAAACGCCACAAAAGACATGAGAAAAAAGATGACCACTGACGCAAGAACACCTCTCACAAATATGACAGGCAACGTCCGTGTGGCGTCCTTGGTTTCTCCCGCCGTCTGGGCCAGCGTCTCAAAGCCGGCATAGCTGAAAAAGAGAACGGGCATGGCTGACAGTAGGCCACTCCACCCTTTTGGCAGAATCGGGTCGTAATAGCTGAGGTCAACAGCTGCCAGTCCCGGTATAACAAGCAGTACAATGCTGATTATGAGTACAATTAACATTCCTATCTGAACCCTGCCATAATGCTTGATACCAAAGATATTTACCCCGTAAAACACTACCAATACAATGACTCCCCAGAAACGGGGATCCTGACCGGGAATGAAGAAATTCATATATTCACCGAAACTGGTCGACATGAAAGAAATAGCTCCAACAAACGCCACCAGCTTCATCCACATGGCCACAAATCCGATATAATAGTTCCCGAACGTTCTAGAAATATGTAGATACGCACCACCGGGGCGGTTCCCGAGAGGTGTTGATGAAAAAACACTGTATGCAAGAGCTGTGGCGAGAATAATAGGCGCAAACAGGAGATAGGCAAAGGGAACTGAACTCCCCGCCACGGCGCCAGCTTCTCCTGTCACACGAAAGATGCCGGCCCCCACCAGAATACCAACGATGGTGGCGTAGCCAGAGAGAGGACCGAGATCACGACGGAGGGTTGAATCACTCATAGGGAAAATAAGTGTGGAAACTACCTTCCCGTCAGCCGAAAGTCAAGACAGGGAGACAGATTGGAGCGGAAAGGTCGTATATCTAATTTATGCTTATCATGTTCAGATATCCTGGCAATCTGTTATTAAGGAGTCACCGGATATGAAAGTTCTTATTCTCAACCGTCAACAAGTAAAAGAACTCCTGCCCATGCGGGCCTGTATGGAGGTGCTGGCGAACACATTTCGGGCCTATTCCCGCGGAGAGGCCGTCCAGCCCCTTAGAACCATGATGAAGGTGCCTGGCGGCGGCGGAATCTTGGCCCCTATGCCAGGCTACGATGGTGCTTCAAAAGCACTGGCTGTAAAACTTATCACCGTTTTTCACAATGAAAGTGAAACAAAGTTTGATTCTCATCAAGGGTTGGTGGTTCTTTTTTCTGCCAAACACGGCAACCCACTGGCCATCATGGACGCCATAGAGATAACAGCCATCCGGACAGCTGCTGCCAGTGGCGTTGCAACGGAAGCGTTGGCCAGGAAAGAAGCTGCCACACTGGCCATCCTCGGCTCCGGCGTTCAGGCCCGATCTCATTTTACTGCCATGACAGAAGCGAGAAATATTCAGTCTGTCCGTATTTGGAGCCAGACACGCAAAAATGCCCAGAAACTTGCAGAAGAACTTTCAGACCTGTCTTCAACAGATATAACTGTGTCAAATGATGTTCAAACCGCTGTGGACAATGCTCATATCGTTTGCACCGTTACCGCAGCCGCTGAGCCGATCCTGGAAGGAGCGTGGCTATCTCCGGGCGCCCACATCAACGCTGTGGGCTCCAGCATGGCAAAGAGACGAGAGCTTGATAGTGAGGCGGTGGTTAATTCAAAGCTCTATGTGGACAGTCGTGAATCGGCCACCAATGAGGCTGGCGACTTTCTCATCCCTCTTTCCGAGGGTGCAGTTTCTCATGATCATATTCTGGGAGAAATAGGAGAGGTACTAGAAGGGAGTGCTGACGGACGGCAGTCAGCTGACGAGATTACCCTGTTCAAATCGCTGGGAATGGCCGTTGAAGATGTGGCGGCGGCACAATATATCTACTGTCAAGCACAGGAAAAAGGGGGCGGTGTTTGGGTCGATATATGAAGACCTAAATCTAGGACTTCACCGCTACCATCATAATTTCAACGAGAGCATCCCGTGGAATCCGGGCCGCCTCTACTACGGCACGGGCAGGCTTGCTTTCATTAAAGTAGGTGGCATAGATATCATTCATGGCTTTATAATCATTCAGATCCGCCAGATACGCCTGGACCTGCACCACATCTGAATAGTCAAAACTAGCTGCCTTAAGCACCGCACCGAGGTTCTTCAGCACCCGGTGGGTCTGGGCTTCGATATCCCCTTCCACCAATTTCCCCGTAGCGGGATCAAGAGCAATCTGGCCCGCAAGATAGAGTGTGTTCCCTACACGTATACCCTGGGAATAAGGACCAATGGCTGCCGGGGCGTCAGGTGTGGAAATAACCTCCCTGTTTCCACCTCCGCCAGCACAGGCCGAAAAGACCAATACGGTAATCAGTACAGCTGTCTGTCGCACTAAGACTTACTGACGCCGTTCTTCACAATATCTGTCATGGCATCTGTAAAGCGGTCAATCTCTTCAATTGTGGTATAGACGTGAGGTGTTACCCTACACCCCTCAAATTCAGCGTGTTTGATGGGAACAACAAAAATCCGGTACTTGTCCCAAAGATGGGATGCCACATCTGAAGTATCAATCCCTTCAATCTGCACTGTGGCAATGCCGCACGCTTTCCCAGGTTTAAGGCTGGTATGTAGTTTAACCCTATCATTTTCCAGCAACGGTTTTGCCCATCTGTTTCTAAGATAAACCATCCTGGCTTCTTTGTTTTTACTACCGATTCCCTGATGAAAAGTGAGGGCGTCACCTATGGCCAGATAGTTTGCCGCCGGGTGGGTTCCTATCTCTTCAAACTTGCGGATATCATTGTGTTCACACTGCCCAGGCGCCTGCATTGGCCAAAGATCAGCGATCTTGTCTTTCTTAACATAGAGCAAGCCGGTACCGTGAGGAGCACAAAGCCACTTATGAAGACTGGTAGCATAATAATCACAGTCCAAGTCCGCGGCATTAAAGTCGAAATGGGCAAAAGTGTGGGCACCATCTACAATTACCGGGATTCCTTTCTTCCTGGCCATCCTCGTAATCTTCTTAACAGGAAGAATCTGCCCCGTAATGTTGATCATATGGCACATGAGAATCAGTTTGGTTTTGGAAGTGATTCCCTTTTTAAAAAGTCGAACAACTTCATCGTCATCTTCCGCCGGAATAGGAATCTGGAACTGTTTCATAACAATGCCATCTCGACATTCCCTCTGTTTGAAAGTATTGATCATTCGACCATAATCCTGGGTCGTGGTGAGCACTTCATCACCGGGCTCAAAGTCAAAGCCGTTCTGACAGATCTGAAGGCCTTCTGAGGAGTTCCGGGTGAGAGCAATCTCTTCCGTGTCGCAGCCGTGAAAACGAGCCAGACGTCGTCGAACAGGTTCACGCTGAGGTTCCAGAATGCGCCACATGGAATAAGCCGGTGATGTGTTGGAAAAATCGAGGTGGCGCTTCATCGCTTCCTGAACAACAGCCGGAGATGGGCTGACGCCACCATTGTTGAGATTGATCATACCGCGATCAGCGGTATACGCCTGCTGAATATCAAACCAGAATGATTCATCCTTTGCAATGTCAGATGGGTCTCCTTTAATCCCCCTTACAGACGCCAGAGCCCGGTTCATGAGGGCCGGCTCTATGGCAGCAACCGCAGCTGCTGCAGCCATCGGTTTCCCAATCGTTCCCATAAATGATCTTCGATCCATCGTTTTCATAAGAATCTCCTATAAAATTAATTTCCCTTAAGTGTACAACTGACAAACCACTTTTTCAAGAACATCAAATCCGATTACATGGGACTATCCGGCTTCAGATATTTAGCCAGAAATTTCCAGATCTTCAGTCTTATCTCCCTCGCTTGGCCAAAATCCATTCTATCGAAGGAGTGCCCCCCGGGAATGTCTTGAAAAATTTCGTACTCAAAACCTTTTTTCCCGTTTGCCTCAAGAGCCTGAATAAGACGTTCGACCTCAAGAACATTTACGTCGGCGTCGTTAGTGTTGGTGTGGATAAGTAACGGTGTACCATCATATTTCTCCGTGTTCCAGGAAGGTGACCGCTTTTTATACTCCTCCACATCCTCATAGGCTGATTTCCCGATATGGTAATCCACAGAGTAGAGATCGCGATACCGTTGTGTCTTATATCCCATGCGGGCAATGAGGTCGCTCACAGGTACACCTGCATAAGCAACGGTATAATCATTGCCATGTTCGAAAATATTCATCAAAGCGTGGAGGCCACCATGACTCCAACCGACAATGCCGACCCGTTTCGGATCGAGAAAATTGTAGCGCTCAAGCATATAATTCCTTGCAGCGTAGGTGTCTTCTATCTCCAGTCCGCCGTAATCAATAGCTTCGTATGTTCCACGGCCGTAACCTGTACTCCCCCGGTACTCCGGTGCCACGATGGTATAACCTTGTGTCAGCAGTTCACGCAAGATATTGGTGAACCCTGATGAGAAATTGCTATGAACACCGCCATGAGGCAGAACAACGAGAGGCTGTTTTTTTCTTTTGTTCAGGTTTTTTGGAATAAAAACATAAGCGCGAAACCTCCATGGATTGTTAGCCCCCTGTGCTGTAGGGTTAGGCTGATGCTTCAAAGGTGGGCCAGTAATACTGGCCATATCAATCTCAGAAATATCTCCCAGCCGATGGAAAAACATGAGATCATCTACCTGGCGGGAGATTTGATCAAGTTTGTGGTGAAGATATTCATTCTCTTTCTCAAGTTGAGATTTAATATCGTTAAGATTTAGAGGCGTCTCTTCCTGCGCCATCGTCGGAATTACACAAATCATTATGGCAACAGCAATCAGTAATCGAAAGAAATGGATGCTATAATTCATTTTCTCCTCCTTACTTTAATCGGTTTAACTCTGTATCCGATCAGCCATCCACCTGTTCAGCCACAAAAGAACGGCCAGGACAGTACCCCATTGAACAAGGCATGTCATAACACTATATGGCGACAAGGGATTATACCAATCATCCGGTGCATAGACTGTAGCTGAGAGAAATAGCCACCAAATAAGAAGTACTATGCCAAGCATTGGGACAACAAATTTTATGTTTTTATCCCACCACGCACCCAAATCCCAGTCATTTTTATTCTGCAACACCTCTTTTTCCCGGAGGACTGTAACTCCGTACCGCATAACTGCCACAGCAACAAAAATTCCGGATATCATGAGTGCCACTCCCCATACAAAATCCTGATTCCCGAACAAATCAAGATTTCGTGCAGAGGGGATACCCATGATATAACTGACACCCGCCACACAAGCGATAGCCATTTTCCTTTTCAAACCAAGATCAATAAGATTGCGGCTGGTGAGTTCCATCATGGAGATGAGTGAAGAAAAACCGGCAAATGAGAGCCCCAGAAAAAAGAGAATGGCCAGCAGTTTCCCCATGGGCATTTTGGCAAAAAGCTGTGGCATCCAGATGAAAGTGAGACCGGTAGCGGCGGGGCCGCTTTCTTTCATGATACCAAGTATTTCACCGCTGGTCTTTCCTTCCATTCCGAGAATGGAAAAGACAGTGCCGAACACCATAAGAGCTGCAAGGAGTGACACTATATTGTTACCGATAGCCGTGACAAATGCATTTTTTACGATGCCGTATCGGCGCCTGATATAGATGGCATAGGTGAGGAATAGTCCCCATCCGGCACCGGTGTCCCAAGCGTTTTGGGTCAAAGCTTCCAGCCATAGCTTGGGATTGCTAAGCTGGCTCCATTGGGGCGTAAAAAGGTAAGCCACCCCATTCCAAGCACCTGGCAAGGTTAAAGCACGAATTACGGAAAGAACAACAATCGCTAACAGTGTTGGAATAAGCACCTTGTTGACTTTTTCAATAGATGAAACACCCCGCCAGATGGCCAGCGCTCCTACTGCCATAGCCATGCCATGAAAAAACAAGGGTAAAGCGCTTGCTTGGTAATTATTCCACAGTGACCAGGATGCTTCGGTCGTTTCAGGGAGCGGCTGGGACAACATCTGAATGAAGTAGTAGATACACCATCCCACCACTACAGAATAGTAGAACGTGATGGCAGTGGTGACCAAACCAACAAATCCACCCATCCAGGCAAACTTTCCTCCCACAAGGGAAACAAAAGCACCCACTGTCCCTTTTCGGGATTTTCTCCCCATGATATACTCAGCTATGATGAGAGGAATACTCCAAAGGAAAAGGAAGATGACCCATGCCACAAGAAATGCACCAGCTCCTTCATCACCGCCGTTTGTGGCGGCAATCCGTGGGAACCGCCAAATATTGCCTGTTCCCACGGCGATCCCCAGTGCACTCATAAGAAATGCTAACCTTGACGAAAAACGTTGTTCAGATTCTCGCTGTTCCAAACTGCCCCCTCTCTATTTAGTTAGAATTCAACTGTCTGACGTGTACCAAATCCCGGCCCCAGGAGAATAGCATTAAGCAACATTCGCTCACCACCATAGAAATATGCCCTGAAGTTGGGGTCCGTGGCAAACAGGATCACTTGCCCCTTGCCCACGGATTCACGTGCACAGTAGACAGAATTTGCCCACCGTTCTCGCGCTTCTGGCCAGAGAATCCCGGAGATTTTAACATTATCATAATTAGCAAATCGACCAGCCACATCACTATTGTCTTTCGAAACATAACTGTATGAGTTGTCCACCATAATGGGGACATCGGATCCCAAACCGAACGAAAGCCAGTGTTCTTCATCTAGATCAATACGCATAATGACCCCTTGCGGTGACAGTTGTCTGGCCAGTTTGTCCGCCTTCTTGGCGGTCTTTGAATCAAACTTTCCTGTAGATTCTTCTTTTCTTTTTTCAGGTCGTTTCCCCTCCCACACGGCCAGGCTATCCACAGTAGGGGATGCGGCCTGTTGGTACATTGAAAGAGCACTGGTGTATTCATCCAGTTTGTTTAGAACCTGCCGTTTCTGTCGGACCGAGACTAGTGAAACAGAGCTGTCGGCCACAAAAGCGGCGGCAGCGCCGACGGCAATGAGGGTACCACCGTCTTCAACCCATTCCCGGAGATGTGTCACCCCACCTTCAGAAAGAAGCCTTTTGTAGGTTCTCGGTCCACCGTAGGTAGATGGAAGGATCAGCACATTATATTTATCTAGATCAGTCCCCGCTAATGATGTGGAACTTAGTGTCGATGTTTTCATCTTCATTCTGGCGTCCAGTGTGTGCCAGATGTTGCCAAAACTGTATGGTGATGTGGTCTCTCCACCCACCAGGGCGATCTTGGGACGGGTTAGCAATTCAAACTCGCCGCCGCCGAGGTCTGATCCCACTGAAGCCAGACCAAAATTGACCGCTGTCAAAGTAACTCCTGTCTCTTCAGCTATTCCTTGAAGTGTCCGCTCAGCAATGTGGCTGTTGGCGTTACTCCGGATAAGAAAACTTCCCCGTGGATAGCTTTCCCCCTCCACAGAGAACGGTTCTGTGGCAGACCACACTTTAGCACCGGCATCCAGCAACCTCGCCAAAGCTAACAAAGCTCTGTCATCAGCTCCCGAAAAAATGTAACCGACTTTAGGATTTCTACCGGTGAGTCGCCCATTTATGGAGCTGGACTCATGGGCTGTGGACTTGACAGCCGGTACGCTCCCAGAAAAATATGCGTCCATGTCATAGCCCAAAGCAAGAGACCACCCGGTAGCATCATAAAGCCGGGAGTCGTCATATTTCAACCTCTCTTTCCTCTGACTTTTCAAGAATTCATTATTATGTCTGATCTCAAAGGAGAGAATAGCCTCCACAAGATTTCGGTTTGGCTGATCAAGTGGTACCATGAGGGTTCCTTCAGGAAAATTTTTCTGTTTCACCGGTTTACCGTTTCTATCCGTGACGTTCCGAAGTTCAAAACCTTCCTGGGCTACTTCAACATCAATCCCCTGAAAAGTGAGCGCAGAAGCAAATTTTTCGAATCTGCTGACATTATCACTAGGTACAAACAAAAACGCCTCACGTCGCGCTTTTTTGCCGTTCCCGGCGGCGGCCTTCCTGTGTTTATAGTAATCCCGGAGAAGGGTCTCACGATTCGAAGCTGCTGTCAAGAGATTTGCCATGGAGCTGGTGAAATGGTGATGCACTGTTTCACGGTAAGTCATCACCGTTCCATCGGGCCGTTTCACGCGGGAACCGTCCACACCGGCCTGTTCATAAAGGACTCCGATTGCGCCCAGATACATTGGCCAGGAACTGCCGTAACCAGGATACATTTCTTCGTTCCACTCTCGAGTGTAGTAACTCCACCCTTGCTCATCAAACACCTTTGCCTGATCCTTGGCAAACTGACCCCACCATTTGAAAGTCTCCTTGGGAAGGAATGGATTAAAGGGCTCCCTTGGCGGTGAAAAGAGATATGTGTCATAGGGTCCCATCTCGTGACAATCAAGAACAAACTGTGGATTCCACTTCAGGATACCTTCCACCCGCCCTCGCGTCTCAGGATGCACCAGAAGAAACCAGTCCCTGTTGAGGTCAAACAGATAGTGATTACCTCTGCCATAGGGCCAGACACCTCTGTGGTGGAGGCTCTGGATATCGCCGCTGGGAACAACGCTGTTGTACTGCTCCATCTGTTTCACAAAACGCATACGCCCGTCAGGGTTCTGCATAGGGTCAATACAGACCACCATATTATCCAAAATGTTTCGTGTCGTTCTGTCTTGCCCGGCCAAAAGCTGGTAAGCAAGATAAACCGAAGCATCCACGCTGGAAACTTCATCTCCATGTATGCCGTATCCCATCCATGCAACAGTTGGAAGGGTTTTGATCAGTTTTTCCGCTTGAGCTTCGTTCACCTTGAGATGAGCCAAATCCGCCATTTGTGAGCGAATCTCATCCAAGCGGTCAAAGTTCTTCTCAGACGTCACCACCAGATAGACCAGTTCTCTGCCTTCAAATGAATGAGCATAGACATTTAGTTGAGCGTTCGCCGCAGTCTCTGACAAATAGGTGAAATAAGACATCACTTCCGAATGAGTAATAGACCGGCCTCCCAGTTCAAAACCGAGAAATTCAGTGGGCGACTGGATGTCGGCTCTGTACGACCCTCCCTTGAAGAAGGGTACATTGTAATCTCCTAGACCAGGCGACGGATGAGTCCGCGTGCTCTGGCCTGCCAAGGTTGTTATCAATATGAACAGCACCATTTTTTTCATAGTTCTTTCTCCACAAAGTAACATTTTGAAAACAGATCTTTACATTCACTTAAAATTGCTGCCGTGGCACCCCAAACCTTTAACTGTTCAAAATGGAAATAAGGAACGTCCACATCAAATTCCCTGATTTCCTTCTGTTCACTTTTTACCACCGAATCGTCCAGCAGAGCGTCTACATGAATTTTATGGAGTGCCGCCACTTCGATCTCATCAATTGTTGCCTCAGGTGTCGATTCACTCCATCCCACAAAGGGGTGTACCCGGAAACCGCTTACCGGAATAAATAAGGGTGTCATTGCACCCAGTATTTTCACGGATGCCGGTACAATTCCAATTTCTTCACTGGTTTCTCTAAGGGCCGTTTCTTCCAGAGATTCACCCTGTTCCTGCGCGCCGCCGGGCAGTGAAATCTGGCCACGGTGATACTCAACAGTATGGGAACGTTCCATGAGAAAGAATGACCATTCTTCATTTTCCTCAAAGAGAAGAATAAGCACTGCTGACGGCATTGCATCTCCCTCATTTCGTGCTAAAGGGGGAATATAAGGAGGACGAAGTGCCATCTTGATTTGCGCCATCACACCCGGGAGCGGTTCCGCGAGATGTGATCGCAATTCAGTGATGAAGGGAGGTTCTATGGTGACCACTCCATTTCCACCCAATTTTTTATCTGATCTTCCAGTACGAAAGGAGGGAATGGCCACTCCTCAGAAATAAATAATGGAACTTTCTCACAACAAAATATCTTTCTGTCAGCAAATGATCTGTCTCTGGACGAGAGATGTTAAGTTAATGTTTTCTGCCCGAAGAATCGAGCCTATTTGGCGTAAAGGTTCAGCGACGGGCGAGAAGTTTCTCTAGACGGTCCATCTCAGCCGACGCTTCTTCATCGCCCAGGTAGACAGCCTGACGGAGGTATTCCATCGCTTCCTCCAGTGCGCCGTTTTTCTCAAGGAGTGTTGCCAGATCACGCCTCAGTTCGGTACTGTTCGGTTTGCCCGAAAGTTTGTTCTCCAGAACGTTCCGCTCCTCTTCAAACTGCGATACATCCTTAAACAGTCGGTTATACTCTCTAGCTTTTTCTCGATCTCCCAATTTCTTGTTAACCTCAGACAGTCCGTAAAGTACTTCTGACTTCCTCGGGTTTAAATCATAAGCTTTTTCAAAACTGTCTTTTGCTCTGTTCCAATCTCCAAGACGCTGATTAGCCTGACCCAGGTGAAACCAGATATCAGGGTTGTTCACTTCCAGTTGTGAAGCTTCTTTCAGAAAGATTCTCGCTTCTTCCGGCCGATTCTGTGCCAGTGCCACAAGACCCTGAAAAAGCTTCGACGGAGCAGCTGACGGATTAAGTTTTGAAGCCTCATTCAGAGCTGTTCCCGCCTGTTCAAGCTGTGACAGATAGTAGAGGGCAACTCCTCGCTTATAGTTTCCGGACCACAGATCAGGCTCCAGAGCTACAGCACGAGTATAGGATCTTAAAGCATCGTTGTGTCGTGAACCTGATTTGTGAATATCGCCCATCTCAATATAGATGGCTGCAGCTGACGGGTTCGCCTCTGTCCCTTTTTCAAGAATAGCAAGCGCATCTCTTTGCCGACCAAGGTTAATGTAAATCCTGCTTAGCGTGACGTATGATTTAGCACCGGAAGGATTGATGCGCATGCCTGTTTTCACATGTTCCATGGCCTTCTCATAATCTCGGATAAGAAAATAGGCCTCTCCCAGATCGTGATGAACTTGAGGTAGTTCAGGGCGACGGGTGAGAACACGAAGAAAATGGGGAATAGCCGTTTTTGGCTGGCCTGCCCCTACATAGGCTCTCCCCAGCCAATACCACCCAAAAAGATTTTCAGGGGCAGCCTCCGTCGCCTTCCCCAACCATTCGATAGCCTCACTGAAATTGCCTAGCCGAATATTAACATCTCCGGCATTCCTGTAGGCAAGAGCATATCCACCATCGAACTTTGTTGCTGTTGAAAAGTGAGATGCCGCTTTTTCCAGTTCACCCATCTCCATATAGGTGGACCCAAGATTATTTTGAGCTTTTGCATTTTCAGGGTCATACTTCAGAGCTGATTGATAGGCACTGACGGATTGCTGATAGCTTTTGCCCCGGAAATAGAAATTGCCGAATGAGATCCAAACCTCCGGTTGGTTTGGTTTCAAGGAAAGACTTTTACGATATGCCTCAGAGGCACCCATAATGTTACCAGAACGGTCGTACGCTTTACCCAAGCCTGCCCAGGCAACAAAATTCTCCGGCTCATCGGTAACGATCTCACTCAACAGCTCCGACGCCCGGCCGTTAAGATCCTGATCCATAAGTCGATATGCCTCGTCAAGCCGATTTTCATTCTGTGCTTTCAGACATATGCACAGGATCGCTAGAACTATTGTTGTATTGCGGATATTTTGCCCCCCGGCTGAATAAGATAATATCGGTTTCCCTCAATATTTTCAATACGATCAACCCCTCCACCCGGCCATTGAATGGAAATTTCGTTAACAACAGCTTGGGAGCCCAATCCAAACTGAAGACGCTTATCATTCGAGGCTAGGTAACTGGCCGAAGGATTTACGGTAGCAATTTGGCTATTTCCACCGCTTGTAACTGTTACACGGGCACCAATGGCATCCCGGTTATAGAGCCGTCCTTTTAGCAAAAAACCTATCCAGTTATTTTTGGGTGGGCCTTCATTTATGAGCAAACTGGCCTGTCCGTTATTGTTGGAAATAACCACATCCATATCCCCGTCATTGTCTATATCACCAAAGGCTGCTCCGCGCCCCACTTTCGGCTCCTGCAAAGCACCGCCTATTTCATCGGTTTTATCTATGAATGTTCCATCACCTCTGTTCATAAATACCTGTTTCCGCTGTGCATGGGTATAATCAGGATTAAATAGCTCAATATTGTCGATAACATGACCGTTAGCCACAAAAATATCCTCCCAACCATCCAGATCCAAATCGACAAAATTGGTGCCAAAACCGAGAACCTCAAGGCTTGGTTGTCCCAGACCGGCGGCAAACGTCACATCTGTTAAAAATCCGTTTTTGTCATTCCTGTAAAGGGTATTGGACTCTCCACTGAAATTGGTGACAAAAAGGTCAAGCCAGCCGTCTCGGTTATAATCGGCAAAATCGACTCCCATGCCGGCTTCAGCCTGCCCATTTTCATTAAAACCTACCCCTGCAAAAAGTGCATCCTCTTTAAAAATCCCTGTACCATCATTAATAAACAGATTATTCATCACCTTATCATTTGCTACATAGACATCCATATCACCATCATTATCAAAGTCCGCAGGAATTACACCCAATCCTTTACCCTTTCCTTTCATAACATTAGACTTTTCGGACATATCTGAAAAAGTGCCGTCACCATTATTATGGTAAAAAACATCTGATATTCCCATAAAGACATCAGGGTCACAATAGGCCCGTTGGTCTTTCCTCTGGTCTCCGCACCACGGATTCTTCTCCAAAGAATATTCCACATAATTGGTGACAAAAAGGTCAAGCCAGCCATCGTTATCAGCATCGAAAAAGGCGGCGCTGGCAGACCAGAAAGGATTTGAAATGCCGACCGCATAAGATGCATCGGCAAAAGTACCATCGCCTTCATTTCTGTACAGGATGTCCGGGCCAAAGTTGGTGACGTACAGATCGGTATCTCCATCATTGTCATAATCAGCAGCTGCACAGCCGATGCCATAGGAAGTATCCCCCAGACCAGATTCTCCCGTAACATCTGTGAATTGATCGCCATCATTGCGAAAAAGCTGATTCCGAAGTGTGGTTTTTTTCTTCCAACCCGGTAGCGGAGAACCTTGGAGGAAAAAAATATCCAGATCACCATCATTATCATAGTCCAGAACAGCACAGCCAGAACCCATGGTCTCTACATAGAATTTCTGATCCGTGCCGCCGTGGTCATGCACAAAGTTCAATCCCATCTCCGCCGCCATGTCCTTGAATGAGATGTTTTGTGCCGAAAGGGTACCAATCAACAGAAAAAGGGGCCAAATTCTTTTCCCCTTCTTACAAGAGAATAAAAAAGGGAATCTCATTAATCTCTAACTCCTGAATGTCGGCAGACGATCTCCATCGCCTTAACGAGTGTTTTTGCGCCCAGCACAGCGTTCTCTTCTATCAAATTCCCTTCTTGATCCAAAGTGCCAAGACCGGGCCCCATGAACACTTTCCCGCTATATATGGTGGCTGGTTCTACACCCATAGCCTCTTGAGCCAGCACAATGGGATTTGTGTTGGCCCAGAGATCCTCCAGAGTAAAAATGGGTATTCCAAACCCATCATCACACCATGTTTGTTCATAATTCAGTTCTGTTCCGCCCAGTTGATATGTTTTAGTGAATATAAATTGATCCCGGAACTTCAATGGAGTGAACGATTTGAACTCCTCCAAGACAATATCGTGAAAACGATCGATGGGGTCTATTACGCGATGCGGTTCATCTCTCAGAACTTTCAGATAGGCCACCAGTCCTACCAGTGTGTCACGACCGGGATCACAGAACGTATAGGCAGCTTTACCATGGGATGATACTTCACCATACCTCTGCCCGCCCAGTCCCATCCCTTTCCTTATGGGATTCATCACTTCTTCCTTGCCTATGATTAGACCGCTAGCAGGTGCCCTGCCTGCTTTGTCCATACTGTAGGTAATAACATCACACCCAATCTTACGGGGATCCACCCCAAGAAAAGGTATTGAACCGCCTGTATCAACAATGTAGGGGACATCATAATCGGTAGCCACATTACATAGTCCGCGGAGAAGTAGTGGTATACCGTTTTCATCTTGCTCACCGTGACCATAACTGGGTGTATCGTACCCAACAGCAGCAATCCCTACCAATGAATCAGCATGACGGGCAGCTACTTTTTCAATTTCCGATAATGTGGCCGCCGAGTCAACTTTTGTCAGAAGAGAAGTGGGATTGAAGCGGACACCGTGGGAATCGTACCTGGCACCTGCCATTCGGACGTAGAGAGTCTCCAGATTGGTCAAAGTTTTTCCCTCAACACCAAGTTCTCCTCCGGCAACAGTTCTGTCCACCAGAAGGTTTTTGTATCGGGGCGGAAAGGCGCGGCCGTAGCCTCCCATCCATTCATAATCTTCGCTGTATGGCATTATGACACGACCACGGTACGTTTCCCCTCGGCGCATGATAGGTGGACTACATAGAGTCTCAAAACAGATCCGTAAGCACGCTTCACAGGTGTTGGCTGCCGCCGCATCATAATGGTCACCGTATACATCTTTTACCACTTCACGCAGTTCGTCCTCCACCGCACGCACAGGAAGAGTCTGGTTGCTTCGATTGGCCTCTATAATGGGATCGAGAACATAATTGGGGAGATTCCCCGGTCGGGCCGAACTCCCAGCATAAAGACCAATATCTCTGTCAACTTTATTCAGCCCAAGTTCTTTACCGTAGGCTTCCGCCTCTGTAACGATTTCCGGGAGAGAATCGTATATCTTCTGGTACCATTGATATTTGAACTTTGAACTCATGATAGTTAGAAGTATTCCCCTGGTTCTTTTCGCTTCAAGATCACTTTATTATTATCCATAACATTCAACACGGATGAAAATGGATTAGAGATCCATTAAGCTGATTGTCAATAATTACCTCAAAAGTATCTCTGTCTCTTGACTCTCAATCTTCTTGTTCTCAGCATTGGGGAAACCAATGTTATTCCTAAAGTGATCAACTATAATATCGGGACCAAAAACAAAATTTACATCAATATTTAATATCAGTTCTCCCGACTGTTTTACCAATATGCCCAACAAGTTTTCCCATCGTATAAAATTCTCCACTGCCGGCAGTCATACCAAAAAAGGGGACGTTGGAAACGTTAAGCCTCCCATCCTTATCACACACACCTTCATGGACAGTTGTGGCAACAACATGAGCAAAAAAAACAGTGCGGTGCGGCGGAACGTCAATGGTGTTAAAAATTTTGCATTCCACATGGATTGGTGCTTCCTCTACTGTGGGAGCATTAACTTTGACTGCTTTCCCTTCAGTAAGACCGGCTAGAGCATATTTATCACCCACTTTACTGGAATTCATATCTACGGTATCAAAAGCTGTGATAATATCAGCTGTAGGCACGTTCAAAACGAATTCCTTATGCATTTTAATCAAGTCGCCAGAAATGTGATAGTCAGCCACGCTGATTCCGATTTGAGGCGGTTGACCTTCAATTACAAAGGTCCATACTACTGAAATTTCGTCCGGGTCGCCCGGTTTACCGCGAACGGTTAGCAATATTGCGGGGACAGGGGGAATCATCGGTCCATTTTCAGACAGCTTGATACGTTTCTTTTTATTCTTGGGGAAATAGTTTGTCACTGTGGGACCACTCAGGCCAGTCATGATTGCAGGGAACACAGTCTGTTTCATAAAGATACGTCGATTCATAGTTTGCTCCTTACTAATCCTTTTATACTATATAAAAAAGCCGTTCCGAAGGGAACGGCTTTCGAATAATAATGTACGAGTGTCTTAGAGCTGGTAGCCCAGTGAAAACCTCATGACAGGATCAAACGCTACCATTTGAGTCATGGCAACATTCACCGAAATACCGGCCATGTTTATACCAGCTCCAAATGAGAGGGCATCCTGAACAAGGTCACCAAGAGTATAACTACCGCGAATTTTTATCATGCCGGCAACAGTCATTTCACCGTTCACCGCAATCCGCTGAGCCATATCAGAAAGCTTAACAACGTTTATTCCAGCCATAAGGCCCATACTATCATCACCAAATGCCTGGCCAACCGCACCAAAGCTGAATGTCATGGGTGGCGCGAGGCCGGATTCGTCTTCTGTTTCTACAGGCTCAACCGAGGGACCGAAATTGGAAATAACAGCTCCCAGTTGAAGATTCTTATAACCTGTATTGAATTGTGTTCCCACATCAAAGGCAATTCCTGAGAGAGACTCATCTTCAATACTCTCAGAAATCATTTTTGCTGAACCACCGATGGAGAATTTATCCGAAAGAAAACGTCCATAACTCACCTGGAGGGCATTATCAGAAGCAGTGAAAGTCTCCATATTCGGGCTAAAGACATAAGACCCAGAAACCTCTTCCCAGCCTGACTTCATAAAGTCTCCATAGTCTACCGATACGAAACCAACACCCAGAACGCCACCAGCCATAGGCATTACAACACCGGCGTTCATATAAGATGTTTCTACAAGCCACTGCGTCATCCCGGCGTTGAATCCCAGACCACCAGCTTTAGCCAAGCCTGCAGGGTTCCAGTAAAGCCCTTCCGCACCAGCCGCCTGAGCTGCCAGACCACCCAGGGCCGCACCGCGGGCGTCATACTGAAGGTTCAGGAACTTAAACGCTACTGAACCAGATTTGTCGGCCTCACCTTCCTCATCTCCCCTTTGTGCCATAAGCAACACAGGAAGTGCAAGGGTGAGAACTGCTGTCCATTTGGTCAATTTGTTAATTCGCATTTCGTTCCTCCAGGGTTTAGCGGATCACCGCCAGTTTACCGGTTGTATCGCCCACTTTCCAGAAATAGACACCGGTTGTGACCTGCGTCCGGTTGCGGGACACGAGGTTCCAGTCATAGGAACCAGTCGAAGCCATCGTCTTTTCAAAAACCAAGTTGCCCGTAACATCAAAGATCTGAAGATCTTGGCCCGCCTTAACATTATAGAACCGCATAAAAAAGACGGCTGGGTTGTCCGCGCCAAAGTATGTGGTCATCACTTCCCGCTTCCAAGGGTTTGGTGCCACAAAAGGTGCTGTAGACTCACCGCCATCCAGATCTGTATAAGTCAGGGTCTCCAGCGAAACTGTAAAGGCCGGAGGCGCCGTCGGAATATCTATCCTGCCATATGGATCACTCACCAAGGGGTAAGACATGGTGTAGTAACTCTCCAGGGAAGGGACACTCCCATGTGTCGTGCTGGTACCACCTTTGTCGTAAGCGGCCACATAATACCAGTACATAAGACCGATAGCCACATTCTCATCTACAAAACTGTAGGTTCCGCCTGAACCATAGTCGGAAGCTGGTCCTTCTGAAAGCACTTTGTATGGCCCAGCAGCATGGGCTGGCCATTCAGGACCCGGTGCTTCTGAAGGAGAACCTTCAGCGTCTACGGAGCTCCCTTCAGCGCTCATCAGCGCTTCGGTGTTGGTTGACGGTGCGGCGGCAGCACGGTAGACACGGAAACCAGAGAAATCAGCTGATCCAATGTCCGGATCAACAGCCGCGATCTGAGCATCGCTGTAGGTCCAGGTAATCTTAACCGTACCATCAGACTGCGTCTCTACACCATTGGCGGCAATCTGAGGAGCCGCAGGCGGCTTTGGCACATTGTAGTCCCAGTCGTAGGCCTGTTTTGCCGCTTTCGCAGCGTTCTGAGTATTTTCAAGACCGGCACCCGCCAAGACAGCAAACACCAGCTTAATGGAGTCACCGGCGGCAACATCATAAGGTCCATACGCCTGAAGATATCTCATGTCCATGGGGCTCGGGTTCACAGTTTTCTTATCTTCTCCCCGTGAGCCTTTAGAGGCAAAAGTCCACCGCGCTGCAGCCGTCTGAGGGTCTTCATCACCCGTCCACCAGTAGTGCGTCACATCTGTAGGAACCAATTCATCGTGGTTCTTACCGGCCAGGTTTATGGGTGTCTGTGCAACACGGACACCGCGATAATCACGATAAGGGTCATCAATACCAAAGTCGTTGCGAGCCGATCCCTGATCATCACCATCCAGTTCCATAGTTGTCATGGTGACCTCATCATAATCCACAACATCATCTGTCCAGAAGGCATAATCCCAATCCGGGAAGGGAACATTCCAGGCAACGTCGTGATCCGCCTTGCCCCCCAGAATGAGATCCGTGATATCATCAGTACCAGTGTTAATCAGTGTCATTTCCTCAATAACGAAGTCGTTAAAGTCAAAAGTGGATGTTGGAGCACCAATCTTATAGTAAGTATTTGTGGTCCCCGGGAAACTCCAGGAGAGCCGGCGGGCTTTCACTGTCATATTCAGATCTGGGATGGCCCAATCTGTGTGACTGATCAACGGCTCTTTGTTATAGTCACTCCATTCAGCCCAACCCTGGCTTGTTTCACCAGGCTCGGTACCACGTGATAAAACGTATTCTCCCGTGGTCCCTTCGAAGTACTCTCCTCCAATCTTCCCCACAATCCAGTAACCGGCGCGGCAGTTGTAGTTCAGAAACCCTTTGCCGCCTTCAACGGTAAAGCAGCCAGGATACACCCAGCCGGGGATAACAGCACCACAGGTTTGATCACCTACATTTCCATAGGAATCCCAACCCATCCACATAGCATTGTTGGTGTGATAAACATACGTTTGCAGATCTGCAGGCCCGTAGGTGCTAACAAGACCTCGTTTCTGTAGATCATACTTGTCCGATGCGTCGACGAAAGACACAAGGGTAAGAATCAGAGAAGCCCCAATTGCGAGGCTCCAAAATCCACGATTCAATTTATTCATTTGGGTCAACTCCTTTGTAATCTTGTTGCTCTTCATTTTTATGATATACTAGAAACTGATGCTAGCGCCAAAGTTGATTGTCAACGGTTTTCCATAGGCCAAAAGATTATTCCTTGGTCCAGAGGCCACATTATAGAAGTTGGATGTTTCATCGAAGAATGACCCGGGATCAGCTACCCAGATCACATTCTTTCGGTTGATGACATTTTCCACCAACAGATAGACTGTGGGGGAGGCGAACCCGAGGCCGAGCCTTGCATCCAGCTTAAGATTGAGATCCAGTGTAGAAGGTGCCCTTTCCTTCAATGCCGCCCCGGATGCACCGCCGCGGGCAGACATGGGAAGACCGCTCATTCCAACAAAGGTTAAACTGGTTCCTACACGCTCCATCATACCACCCATGGACATATGATAGTCAATATAGCCGTTGAGGGTGTGTGGTCTGTGCCAGTCGAGGGTCGTCATTGTCATGACACCGGCTTTCTCCTGGAGGAACTGGTCAACTGAGCCTGCACCCTGCGAGATCTTATCAGACGCAGTCCCTTCCGCAACTGAGAAAGAGTAGGAAAAACGCCCGGAGAGCCCTGTGGCCGCCGTCTTTGCAAAACTGACTTCAATTCCCCGTACCCGGCCGAAGTGATCACTGGATTTGAAATTAAAGCTGGTAGCCTGATAAAAATCATCCGTGGTCCATCCACCAGGATTGTCATAACCAGAACCATCATCCACTGCCGGCTGGAGCGAGGCTCCATTAATAGCCACTAAGCCTACAATATCCTTATTGTAACCCATCACATCCAGTTTCATTCCGCCCGGGAGACTGTACTGTAAACCCATCTCATAGGTGGTTGTTTCCTGAGGATCGAGGTTCGGGTTGCCGAGAAAAACGAAGTTGCCAGACTCAGTACCACCATCCATCTGTGCCATATAGTTATCCAGCAGATCGTAGAAAGATGGCCTTTGGAAAAATGTGCCATAAGAATAGCGGAAAGCCATATTATCACCCACAGGAAAAGAAAGCCCCAGGCGAGGGCTTAATTTTGATTTGGTTTTCGTTGCTCGACGCTGGGAATAATCGAACGGGTTGATTGCCGTACTTTCCCACATTCTGTCCCCATCTTCATTCACATCCCACAGGCCTTTGTCAGCGCCTGCATTAAACGCATCGAAACGTAGACCGAGATTGACGATCACATCACTGAATTCCATCTGATCCTGCACGTAGACTGCCATTTCCATGGGTGTCACATCCTCGATGTTGTTTACCTGAATACGCGGCTTTTCATCAGAGAAGCCTACCGTCCGGCCGAACCAGACATCATGGCCGAGTCTGTCGATTTGGAACATCCGGTACTCAAAGCCACCTTTCACCATATTACGGTTATCCAGCTGACTGGTTGCTGCCAATGAAAACGTCGTGTGTGACTCTTCAGCTTTAAAGTAGTGACCATAGACGTTCATTAAACCAAACCAGGCGTTGTTAACCGACCTGTCTTCAAGAACTTTTGTGTGATCCGGGCCGTCGGCACCGCTGTACGTACCACCAGCCGGAGTTACAGTCGTAACATTTACAAAATCGATGAATTCACCGCCCGTTGTTTTAGCGCCATCCTCCTGGTTCTTGCTAAGGTAGTCCATCCGAAGCGTAATGTTGGTATTGGCGGAGAGGACATAGTTGGCATTGAGACCAAACTGTATCGTCTGTGCCTCAGAACGAGGGTACTGTCCCATGGCATATTTCCAATCGGTTACAAGCAATTCACCTGCTGTTTCTCCGACTCGATTTCCATCAAACCTGGGATCATACATCCCGTTTTCATCAAGATAGAGGAATTCGGTACCCAGCTTCAGATTCCCGCCTAACTGATATGTGAGCTTTGCCTGGTAACTGTTGTACTCCTCAGAAATTCCCGGCAAACGGCCGGGATCATTATACGACCTAAAAGAGGCGACGAGCCCGAATGCACCGGAGCCGACACTCACATCAGCATCCAGGATGCTCATCGGATCACCGAAAGTCTCTACCGTGTACTCACTGGAAGTTGCGGCTCTATAGGCTTCGTCAACAGCCACTTCCAGAGATTCACTGTAGAAATCAGCGTCTTTGAAGTCACCATCCACACCACCTTCACTCCTGATATAGTCCTGATCTGCCGAGGTCCGGAAGGTGACATTGGCATGTACACCATCCGGCGCTTCCTTCAACACTGTGTTAAAAATACCTGACATGGCCTGACCGTATTCGGCGTTAAACGCCCCTGTGATCACCTGAAGCTCTTCGATCATGGCAGGGTTGATAGGAACCGAATTGCCACCCATAATAGGATTCATTACAGAGGCTCCGTCCACGAGATACATCTCTTCGCCAGAACGGCCGCCCCGGAGATGGAGCATTCCATCGTGCTCTATGACGCCCGGGAGCGTCTTTACAACATCTGCCACCGTTGCAACGGGTAGATCTGTAGTAAGTGAACCGGAGACGATCTGTTTAGTAGAGGTGAGCGTATTCTCGATAACGGGACGTTCAGAAACAACCGTCACTGACTCACCGGCAATGGCCTGGCTTTCAAGTGACGCTTCCAAAGGCGTCGTCACATCGATACTGACACTCACGTCGGTAGCGGTATATTCCGCGTAACCAATCATGGAAAACGTTACACTATACACCCCCGGCGGCAGGTTAATGATGAAATATTCACCATTCACATCCGTGGCGGCACCGAAAGAGGTGCCATCCACTACGACGTTCGTCCCGATGAGAGGATTCCCAGTACCCGCTTCAGTGACTCGACCAGCTATTTTACCAGTCTGTCCGGCAAAAGCGAGGGAAAAAACACAAAGAACAGCAAGAACAGGCTTAAGGGCTCTCATGCTATTCCTCCTTATTGTTGTTCATTGTTTGAATTAAAAGTACGGAAATCAAAAAATAATTACTGAATGCAACCTCTCTTTTGAATTCCCTACATACCAATTTTGACAAATTTTGGGCAAAATATGAGTAAAACCAAGAAAAAGTTTGATCTGGGTCACATTTCGGAATTCATTACTTAACGGTAATTCCCCGATGAGAAAGTTCCTCCATAAATTTACCATGCGGCACATCGTAAAGAGGTGAAAGGACACCTCTTGAAGAAATTTCCCCTCGAGCAACCATTTGCGCCATAATGCTGGCGGTATATCCCACTGTCCTGTTCATGGCAGTGAAACCTGTCTCCAGATCACGATAATCAATAACGTGCTGTATCACCCGCTCTTCCTTTCCTCCCTTCACGCCCGCTGCTTCAACACGGATAACAATCACGTCTCTCTCTCGGGGCCCAAGTTGCAACTTCGGCTCCAGAACCTCCTTCAAAAAGTCTCTCGGTGACGGCAGACCCTCTCTAACGGGCTCTGTGGAGAGAAATCCAAGTCTGGAAAAGGGGCGCATGACCACGGCGTGCCCAGGCCACCGGAGGGTGTACCGACCGGCAGTGCGGCACGAATCACCAATACCCATCTGTTCCAAGAAACGGAAGACATCACGGTTCGGCGTAGCTTCCATTTCACCCAAGCCAGGTACCTCGACGTAATGAATGTTCTCCTCATCGAAAAGCGCATCATAAGAAATATCAACGCTTTTACTCTCTTTCAGTAGCTTCGCATCGTCGGAGTATGACTTCAGAACCCCCTCGTAGGTCCAGGTAATTTTGTATTGCAGCAGGTTGTCTGCGGCTGACGGTTCAGGCAAGCCGCCGCCGTAGCTGTTCAGTTCATATATTTCATCGAAATAACGCAACATCTCCCCGCAGAGGATCAGGTCTATTCCAGGATCCAGCCCGCATTCAGGAAAAAGGGTCACACCAGCTGATTTTGCTTTTTCATGAAGGTCATAGACATCCTTTCCGTAATTAGAATTCACCATGTGGACACCCTCAGCAATGGCAACCTGTGCTACAGGTCGGGCAAACGGTACAGGGAGCATATCAACAACTACATCAAACCCTTCCTCCAGAATGCTTTTCAGGGCAGTCTCATTGGTTGCATCACACACTTTTTGTGAGAATCGATCATCTTGAAGAAGGGGGTCTCCTTCCACGCCGGAGAGGTCCACATCAGCAGCCAATACGCTCTGAACATCTGAAGATTGTAGCAGATCATAAATGACCGCCCGACCCTGCATACCACAACCGAGAACAAGGAATTTCATTTTATACCAACCCCCTTTTTAAGAAAACCCGATGATAAGATAAAGGATAGAGACCACTGCCGCTACAGAAAGGGCATAAGGGAGTTGTGTCCGAACGTGGTCAATATGATCAGAAGCGCTTCCGAGAGAGGCGAGAACGGTCGTATCCGATAGTGGCGAGCAGTGATCGCCAAAAACGCCTCCTCCACCCACAGCGGCAAAGGTACCTAAAACGACTGAGCTGAACGTTTCGCCGCTGAACTGATACGCCAGTGGCAGTGCGATCGGGATCATAATGGCATAGGTACCCCAAGACGTCCCTGTTGCAAAACTGATAAATGCACTTAAGAAGAACGTCATGATAGGAAGAAGCCCCGGTGTCAGCCACTGCTCAGTGGCTCCAACAACATACTGGGCCGTCATCATCTCTTTGCTCAAAAGGTTGATACAGTACGCAAGAGCCAGTATCATGACCGCCGGCATAACGCCTTTCACGCCTGCCAACACAGATTTCATCAGTCCACTTAACGGGTCCACCCTCTGTAACCACAGGACGATCCCAAGAACAGCGGCCGCCAGCATGTAGCTTTCCAGTACTTTTGCGGTGCCGAGAGTGATGAAAGTCCCTATGTTAATAGTAACAATGATGATGACAGGAAGAAAAAAGTTGAGAAAAGGGTTTGTCTTGGAGGCGTCGGCCGGCACCAGATCCGTCAGCTCTTTTCCCATCATGGGAACTGCACCGTCCCGAAGTACCTTTCCTTCCCTGTAAGCTCTTTCCTCCGCTCTTTTCATGGGGCCAAATTCTGGTATAAATCTCGCAGCAATGAGGCCCACCATCATGACGGTCAGGAGTCCATAGAAATTATACGGGATACTCCTGAGGAAAACGGCCATGGCCATCTCTCTGTCAACAATCCCGGCGGTGCCCACGGCCAGCCCTCCCATGTAGACCGCCCAGCTGGTAATGGGGATGATAGAAAGTAGCGGCGCCGCTGTAGAGTCACAGATATAGGCAAGTTTTTCCCGGGAGATCCGGAATTTATCGGTGATATCCCGCATGACGGGTCCGACAAAAAGTGGTGTGAAGTAGTCGCTGAAAAAAATAGTGACGCCGAGCCCCCATCCCAAAAGACTAACCTGTCGGCGGTTTTTCACCCACGTTCCGGCCCGCTCGGTAAACATAGTAATGGCACCAGATCGCCGGAGAAAAGCCACAAGGATACCAATACAAAACTCAATGAGACAAATCCAGATAAAGTCCTCGTTCCCCAGTGCCCGGACAAGAAATGGCGGGAATCCGGCAATCCCTTCTCCCATCATGAGGATCCCGACAAAACAGGCAATAAGGAGACTGATAATAGCATCGCGAGTGATAAAAGCAAGGCCTACCGCCAGAAGGGGTGGGATAATGGAGGTCCAGTGAGGATCGGACGGGGTCACGCTCTGCCCGAGTTTGACTCTACCCAGTTTACCAGACGCTCAATACCCTCCAGCACTCTGGGGCATTGTTCTTCCAGAAATTGATCAGAAACAGCATCGCCAGCAGCGGACATAGCTTCACCACCATCAAAGGTGACATAGGCAAGACGGGCGGTCATCTCTTCCTTCGGACGCCTGAACGCCTATCCTGACAAAAGAACCACGCCTGTCTCTTCCAGCACTTTTTCACATAAGGCACCACTTGTTTCTACCCCTTCGGGTGAGAAGGGTGAAAAATCGAGAAACAGATAGAAAGCACCTTCCGGTGAGCAAAGCTTAAGGCCTGTATCGTTTAATCTTTTGGCGCAGTGATTCCCCACTGCCTTCAGTATCCTTCGGGATACAGTGAGGTGTGATTCAATCTCCTTTTCGCCCCTGTAAGCGGTAACTGCGGCATACTGGATGGGTGCACTCACGGTGGAATAAGTTTCGCTGGCAACGGAAGTCATAGCTTCCTGAAGCCACTGGAGCTCTTGTGGAAAAATGAATGTCCCGAGCCGCCATCCGCCAGCACCGCACCATTTGGAAAGCCCTGAGCTGATGATGGTCCCTTCAGGGTAATATCTGGCCAGTGACTGATGAGCGCCGTCATGATGGAGTTCCCCGTAAATCTCATCAGAGAGGACAATAACATCCCGCTCCCTGGCCACAGCCGCCAGTGCCTCCAGCTCATCCTGTGAATAGGTAGTTCCATGAGGATTTCCGGGGTAATTGATAATAAGCAGTTTCGGGTTGGAATCGGTGATTTCGGAAGCTAACCGATCAGGCGACAGAAGCCACCGATCGGCAAGGGTGGTGTGGATGAGCCGGACGTCCCGCCCGAGTATCTCACCGTGAGGGACATAAGAGACCCAGCATGGTGTCGGGACCAATACTTCGGCCTCGAGGCAAAGCTGCAGTAGAAACATCAGCTCCTTGGAGCCGGGACCGATCATCACCTGCTCCCCCGTAAAGCTGATCCCTTCCCTTCCACCGTGGAATGCGGCCACGGCATCTCTCAGCTCGGGAAACCCCTGAACAGGAAGGTATGATTTCCGGCTGACGTTCTCCACAAGGGCATCGGTCACTATTCGCGGCACCGGGAAAGGCGACTCCCCAAAGCCGAAGCGGAATATCTCCCGCCCTTCTGCCTCCAGGGCGGCGCTCAGCTCATTGGTCCCGAGAGTTGGTGATTTTCTTCGCCCTTGTACATTTGGATTAACTTTATGCATTGCTAAGATAATCTATCTGTTTTTCAGGAACCATGCCAATCAGGGTTGGGTTGTGGCATATTTGCGTCAACATCTTCGAGCCAGGCTTTCAACTCGGCCATCAGTTCACTCGCTATTTCGGGATGAGTCTTCACCAGATTGTTTTGCTCACCCAGGTCTTTTTTCAAATTATACAATTCCACCGAGTCGTCTTCAAACCAGAGGATCAATTTATAGTCCCCTTTCCGTACGGCTGCTGCTGGGGGAGCACCGGAACCAGAATAGTGTGGAAAATGCCAGAACAAGGTTTCTCTGTCCAGTGGTGCATTATCTTTTATTGAAGGCCATAGATTTTCACCGCCCACATGTTGTTCCGGTATCAAATCCAACCCTGTCATATCAAGCAGTGTTGGGAGCAAATCAGTCGAAACGCTCGGCAGGTGATTGACAGTTCCCGCCTCAATCTTCCCGGGCCACCGGATAATAAACGGAATCCGGATACCCCCTTCATACACCCACGCCTTTCCCGCCCTCAATGGCAAGTTAGATGTGGGCATCCATGTCTTCCCGCCGGAGAGTGTAGAAAGACCGCCATTGTCAGATAAAAAAACCAGAATTGTATTTTCAGCCAAACCCAGTTTATCCAGTGCCTTGACTATCTCCCCCACACCTTCATCCGTAGATTCAATCATTCCGGCATAGACTGGGTTGTCCTGTTTCAGTTTATTGAGTGTGCCGTTTTTCTCTTCATGGAAGTCAGGTCCCTCCGGAACGAAATATCGGGAAGCTTTTTCTCTATACTTTTCAATCTTCTCTTCCTTTGCCACAATAGGTGAATGGACTGTATAGTATCCCAGCATTAGCATGAATGGCTTATCCTGATATCTCTTCAAGAAGTTGATCGCCTCAGAAGTTAAGCGATCGGTCAGGTGCTCTCCTTCATATCCATCTTCAAGATCAGGAATATTTAATCGTGGTCGTTTAGCGTTCTTGTAAGGAAAAAAATATGCCCCTGGTGTGCCCCCTCGGTTAGTGGCCAGATTGAATTGAAAACCGTGATGTTCGGGGAAAGATAACGTATCTCCCAAATGCCACTTTCCAATATAGCCAGTCATGTAGCCGGCATCGGAAAATATTTCTCCTAACGAATATTCATCAAAAGGCAGGTGTTCGAAGTTGTCTGCCGGCAAAAGTTTCCCCACCTGTGTTCCGCCAATCCAGTTCGTTATTTTCAGTCTCGCCGGGCTGACACCGGTCATGATACTTGCCCGGGTGGGAGAGCAGTTCGTTCCAGCTGTGTAGAATTGAGTAAACTTCATCCCTTCGCCAGCCAACTGATCAATGTTGGGCGTTTCATAAAAGGTGCTCCCGTAGCTGCCCAGATCGGTCCAGCCAAGGTCGTCCACCAGAATTATTACTACATTGGGCTTATGGCGGGGAGCACCACAACCAGAAAAAAATATAAAGCAGATTCCAATGAGGCAATAGTAAGGGAAACGGTGAAATGTCACAAAATGGATAGCAATCTATGCCTCTACGTAGGCCTTGACACGATCCTCGGGATCCGGTTGTGTCAGGAGACTTACAACCACCAGGACAATTGTATTCAGTGTTAACCCATAAATACCCTCATGCATCCCGGCAAAAGGCGAAAACTCCGGATTGAGCCGAAAGAAGGTATTCACCAAAATGCCTGTGATAAGGCCGGCCAGGGCGCCAGCTTTTGTAGCACGGGGCCAGTAGAAAGCAGCAAACACCAGTGGAAATATCTGAACGATTCCGCCATACGCCATGAGGAGAAGATCAACCAACCCCTGGTCCATGACCAGTGCTAATCCATAAGCGACAATTCCCAGTACAACAACAATAAGGCGAATGAGGAACCGTTGCCGGGTATCATTTATTTTCATTCCGAGGCCGCTCACAAGGCCGTCCCTGACGGCGATGGAGCTGGCAGAGTGGAGGATGGCGTCACCGGTTGACATGGACGCCGCCAGCGTCCCTGCGCAGACCAGCCCCACCAGCACCGGTGAAAGTGCCAACTCTCTCAGTAAAAAAGGGACAATACTGTCGGCAGGGGTGACACCGGGGTATTTTAGTATGCCGGAAAAACCGATGAGTAGAATGGGAATAAGAAAGATCTGGAATGTTGGATACATAACCACTGTCCGCCGTAGTGACCGATCGCTCTTGGCTGCAAAGCTCCTCATAAAAAGGTGGGGCCACATCATAAAGCCGAGACCGGAAACAACAATGGATGAACTGAAGGCGGCCCATGTCCACGGTCCACCGGCGGCGTTAAGTCCGGGCACCACAAGCATCTGTGCCTTGTCACTATTTGCTATCTGTTCAAACATGGGTCCCACGCCGCCGTAAAGTTTTGTGGGAAGATATAACCCCAAAAACCAGGCGATAACCATCATGAAAATCCCCTGAAACATGTTGGTCCATCCCACACCCATAACACCACTGAACACAACGTAAATAATTACAATAAGGTACGATAGCCCCGCACCCACAGCGAAGGAGACGCGACCGTCGGTGATCGTTTCAAAGATAAAACCGGCCCCTTTCATCTGGATCACAATGTAGGGTAGAAACGCACCGGCGCTCAACAGTGCCAGTATAACGGAAAGAGCCCGGCTGTCGAACCTGTATGCCAGCACCTCCGCCTGAGTTACAAACCCAAACTTCTCTCCCAGTCGCCGAACCCTCGGTCCGAAAAAATAGAGCGGTACTACACCGACGATTCCGTAAGCGAGGATATAAAAAGATGCAACACCCCGTGAGTAGGCCCACCCCGGGCCGCCCAGAAAGGCGAATGATGAAAAAATAGAGGCACCCATAACAAAGTAGAGTACAACCGTATTCATGGACCTGTCCGCCGCCACGAAACCGGTAACGCTCTTTGAGACCCGAAAACCGGACATAATACCTGTCACCAGAGTCACCAAAAGGTAGACCAGGCAAATCAGGAGTGCGATGAGCCACCCTTCCATTATTCTTCCTCCGGTTCAGACCGGTATAGCAGTGCCAACCCAAGAAAAATGGCTACAATTGCCATCACCATCCAGAACATGAAAAAGGGGAGGCCCAGAACCATGGGGTAGATGCCCCACACCTTTGGCCACGGAAACAGCACGGCTGAAACAGCCACTATGTAAATACTGAGAAAGATGATCCGGGTCCGTCTGTATACAGGCCCGTCAGAGGGCGAGAAAAAATGAAGTCCAAGCTTATTCATAGCAGCTCATCCATTTTGATGTTTGTGTCAGCCTATAATGCCCGGTGGGCCTGTACCACCCTCTGGGTTTTGTTCGACACCACCAAGCTCTACATTAATCTTGAGTGTCAAAAGCATTATAAGGCCCAAAACCATAATGGCGACAAAGGCCAACCCCGCACTAGTGAAGGGGATAATATTATCAATATCAATTGTGGAAAGAAGGGTCTGATTCACCCTCGCAATCTCGATCCCAAAATCATCTATATATCTAAGCACTTCCATTCGGTAGACCTGGTCTGTCTCCAAATCGTATCGTACCACACTACCTACCAGCATTACCCTGTCAGCATTTTGTGATTGATTGTCAAGTGTGGCAAAAAAATATGGTCAGCCTCAACTTGGGTAGCAGCTCGCTTCAACATTGCTTTATCCGCAGTCCCTATGACACTGTCCGCTGTGGCTGGTCCCAGTGCTTCCATGACAGGGTTAGGCCCCTTATAAACAATTCCCTGATATTCAGAGAAAAGATTGTGAAATTTGAGATTAATCCTGTTGTGGTGCAGTTCAGGAATATTCTCTAAACGGGTCCCGACAAAGGCTATTACTGGCTTCCTTTTTTTCTCAGCCCCGTATAGAAATGGATAACAGAGAAAAAGGGAGATTGCGGCATGGATAAGATTTTTTCTCATGGTACTGAAAAATTTACAGTGAAAGCACCATCACCCCATAAAAAAAAGCGCGGACCCGAGAGGATCCGCGCTTTTCATTTAAAAGTAAAAGTCGTTTAACCTGGAAGAGGCACGTTCGGGTTTGCCCTAATTTCCTTAATGGTAATTGGGAAAAGAGTTCCAGGAGCAGACAGCGCTTCAAACTGAGATTCCCAAAGCAGGGAAGTCTGGCCAAAGCGATACATGTCAAGTATTCTTCTACCTGCGGCAAAAAGATTAACTCGACGCTCATGTTTAATCGCATCAGCTACAGTTGCATTACTGCCGTCATAGGCTGTCATGCCTGTTCTGTTCATGTTCAGGTGCTCAATAGCTGTGTCATCATCACCACCCTTATGAGCAATCTCAGCAAGAATCAGGTAAAGTTCAGCACCTGACATTGCCGTAATAGGTGCATAGTCCGTGCCACCACGATCTTCGAAGAAATTGTGCGCAATAGCAGCTAGCCTTGGATCAGCAGCACCCATATCGTTCCCCTGAGGGTCAACCACATTAACGCTGAGATCTGTATCCACAAGATCTTCAGGGAACGGGTCTCCAAGTCCATCAGGCCTTACGCCAAACTCAAGCTCCGAACGACCGTTAATCTGCCAGGAAAAGTCGTTACTTACCGTAGTTGATGAATATTCAATCAGGTATTGTGATGTTTCATCCCAGGTACTCAAAGCTGCATCGGCATAGGTCTTGGCATCGCCGCTTGAAACAAACCCGCCACCATTAAGACCACCAGCATGAATTGCTTTGGCAAAATAGGCACGAGCCAGCATGGCGTTATAACGGGCCTTCATTTCTGAGGATGACGTTGTTGACAAACCACTTTTGAAGGACGCAATGGCTTCATCATAGACAGTCATCATATTACCCTTGCCTATTGGTTCTCCAGCAACTGTTTTGTCCGAGTAGACAAAGTCCTCGAACCAGTCAGCAATATAGACCTTGACAACACCCGCATAGAGGTATGCTCTAGCCAGGTCTTCAATGTCACCCAGTGTCCCTTCACTCTGAAGGTTTTCAAGTGTAACTACAGCCTGGTCGGCCATCCAGCGTCCCTCAGTAATCTGGTTCCACTGTCCATCTACAAACTCGTTGTAGACATCGGACATCTGACCCTTATCAAGGGAACCCCAGGCATCTCGAGAGCCGATCCAGGTCGACTCATCACTGGCCACAGAACCAGGGGTTATCACAGCACCGATCCCGTTACTGGTGGTATTTAGAGCACCATTTGCCATTGCAGCAGCCACGGCCGGATCTGCAAGGTCCTCTTCAACAAGTGCGTTGGGATTTTCGGCATCCATATCACATCCCACGGTTACCAGGCTCAGCACCAGGATACCAGGAAGCATGAAAAGAGCCTTCTGTTTTATTAATTTGGCTATCATATCATTTTCTCCTTTTCTCACTGTCCTAATCCTAGAAACCAAAGTTCACCGACATGGTGAAGGTCCTTGGGACTGGCACACCAAATGCATCGATACTCTCTCTGAACATATTCAAACCGCCGTCTTGTGCACTTCCGGCGTTCAACTCAGGATCGATCCCTGAGTATTTGGTCCAGAGCATAATGTTACGCCCGGCAAAAGAAACTGACATGTTTGTCAGGCCGAAACGTGTAACCATTTCGCTGGGGACCCGATATGTAATACTCAGTTCTCTCCAACGAACAAAATCACCGTCTTCAATAAGGTTGAGCCCACTGTAAGGTGAGAGCGACTGCCACGTTTCAACCCACTCTTTAGCAGCTTCCGCCCGTACATTGGCGTCATACTGGGGGTTGTAGTTGGAATCCACACCACCGGTCATAAAGTCCCGTTCCGTTGTTGAAGCACCCATGATGTTACGCCCAATATAGGGGTTGGACTTACGGAAGGCATCTGTCAGGTTTGAATAACCGAAGTTCCCCCAGCGCGACTCAAACATGGCATTGATGGAAATATTGCCCATAAGTGTAATGTTGGCACCGAAAGAGCCCATGTAATCGGGTCTCGGTTTGCCAAGGTACCAGGCAAGCTGATCACCGGCTGTCTTGGCACGCTTTGCGTCAACATCAGCCTGCGTCGGAACGGCCAAGGCAGGCGCCCAACCGGACAGAACGCCCATGGTTTCATCGCTGGTAAAAGCCGCAACAATTGTGGCTTTGTCATCACAAACACCATCACCATTCACATCAATAGGATATGCACAATCCTGCAGTTTGGCGCCAAACAGAGCCGCAATTGGAAATCCTTCCGTCAGGAAGTTCCTGTAACGGGGATAGGATCCACCTACTTTCTGTTCAGGTGCGCCACCAAGACTGGTAAGCTCGTCTTCCATATATGAAAGTGCACCAAACAGATCTACAGTGACCGTACTGGATCGCATAAGATTTGCATCCAAACCAAGCTCCCAACCTTTCGCTGTCCATTCACCAATGTTAGTCAGCTGAGTGCTGGCAAATCCACCGGAAGGGGGAAAAGACTGGGGAACAAGGCCATCCTCGGTCGTTTTGCTAAAGAAGACAAATTCACCACCGATTTTATCATTTAAAAGACCAAAGTCCACACCGGCTTCAACCTCCGTCGTAATCTCAGGACCCAATTCCGGGTTGCCCACGTTGCCTGGTCTCAGGCCAGGGCCCTCAAGAGAAGACCAAGGGTTATACGTGGTGTACTGGTCAAACGCACCAGGCTGGTTACCGGACTGACCCCAAGATCCACGGACACGAAGTGTGCTCAGGGGACCCAGAGAGCCTAACATTTCGCTTACCAGATAGGAAACCCCAACGCGGGGGTATGTCACAGTCTGGAAGTCTTCACCAAAGGTGCTTGTTGCATCCAGTCGCATACTGAGGGTGGCAAAAAGAAATTCACCAACACCCATACGCTCCTGAAACAGGTAGCCGGCTTCAATTACTTCAGTAAAAGAAGACCAGGATTGGGGAGCATTCAAGGCACCAAGAACCTTAAGTCCCGGGCCTGGGAACTGGCTGCCCCAACCTTCAACATGCTTCCTGATCATCCTGTTGGCATTAAAGCCTGCAATCGTCTCGAAAGAAAGATTGCCCATGTCCATATTATGGACGCCTCTCAAATCCAGGGTCATCTCTTTCTGCGAACGACTAGAAAGATAGAGATAACCGTCAACATTATAACTGCTCTTATTATCTACAGCCCATTTGTAAGGCATATAGTTCTCGCCACGACCTTTTGTCATATTAAGACCAACGTTCGCCTTGAGCTGAAAATTGCTCCCAGGTGTGTAGGCTAAACTGGTAGAGATAAGAGAATTATCCTGATCGGTATTCAGATGCCGGTTTGTCACTTCCCTGGCTGTTGCCCAGGCAAATGAACCGGTATAGTTATCCACAGCATCTCCAAAGGCTTTTGATGTGGCAAAATCTGGTTTGCCCATCTGAATTAGAGAAGTAATCCCATAGATGTTATTATTATTCTGAATTGTACTGAAGGTACGGCCAGTATACATAGTGTGAACACGGACCTTAATCTTGTCACTGGGGAGAATATTCAGAGTGGCGCTTGACATAAATTTGTTGTCAGCGTCGTTGGAATCACCTACAGGAAGGCCGCCAAGAGAAGCATCAGGGTTAAATGGGCCGTCATAGGTATCATAGCGAACATTTGCAAAATAAGTGGCACCAGGAACACCACCCTCCACACTGGCGGACATGATATTACCACTTGCCTGGTCATAAAGCATACCGGCAAAAGGAACAGACATAATTTGCCACATTTTACCCTGGTAGCTGCCGCCTTCGGTTTTGCTTGTCCAATCACCAGAATACATTTGCTTCATTCTGTCAGCAGTGGTTTGGTCTCTTGCAAAACCTGTATTTTCCTTGTATCGAGACTCGTCATAGTTGCCCGTTGTCTGACTCATCTTGAAAGAAAATCTCGGTTTACCAATGGCGCCCTGCTTCGTAATGATATTGATAATACCGTTAGAAGCCTTAGAACCATAAAGGGCTGATGCGGTGGCACCTTTGAGGATCTCAATACGCTCAATGGCGTCAGGGTTGATCTCACTCATACGCCCCGGGACACCGCCACCCCAGTTCATCCCACCCGCATTGGTGTTGTTGTCCATACGGACACCATCCACATAAATAGTGGGCTGGTTGGACTGGGAAATACTTGAAGTGCCCCTAATTCTGATCTCGGCACCTTCCCCGGCAAGTCCACCATTCAGATTCACCATAACGCCAGGCTCACGGCCGGTGAGAATCTGGTCAACGGAATTAACCGGTGAATTTACCAAGTTATCCATCTTAACCACGCCCACACTGTTACCAACTTTGGATTTTTCCACAGCAACACCTGTGCCGGTTACCACAATTTCGTTCAAGTCAATAGCAGAAGCACGAAGTGAGAAATTCACCTCTGCCACACTGCCACCAAGAACACTAACTTGTTGTGATTCCGTAGCATAACCAATATAGTTGGCGCTTACTTTGTAATCACCTGGAGGTATACTACTCATGCTGTAATCACCGTCCATACCTGTAGCAGCACCTAGACTGGTTCCAACGACTAAAACGTTGGCACCTACCAGCGGATTGCCGTCAGCGTCTGTCACCCGGCCGGCAACTGTACCGGTCTGAGCAAACAGCCACACTGGCATGGCTACCGCAAGAAGTAGCGCAAAACAGCGAACAATAACTCGATTATTCATGTTAATCTCCTCATTTCTTTGAAT